>Ga0315295_10001092_pt1 | contig 23279 bp, 17 predicted proteins | sample YL17G14_0_MG_FD_204453 | JGI IMG/M metagenome (GOLD analysis project Ga0315295, IMG submission 204453) | Sediment microbial communities from Yellowstone Lake, YNP, Wyoming, USA - YL17G14_0 | ecosystem: Environmental > Aquatic > Freshwater > Lake > Sediment | place: USA: Wyoming | collected...
CCGAGTCTGGCATTTCCATGTACGTAAAGCACAAGTAGCAATTATGGCACCCCAGAGAGCAGCCACAGTAATTAGTATAGATGATAGGTTATTTATTAAAGTTTTAATAATTTGTACAACGATATCCATAGTGAATATCCACATCGATCCACAACCAACAAAGTCCATCCACATCTAACAAGATCCTATAATTCTGTCTAAAAAAATCTCTGTGATGCTTCCTCTCCAAAGGTGCGGACGAAATTTTACCGCAAATTCAAAATCCCCACAATCGTTTTTTTAAAGGCAAAAGATATACTCTCTCGCCCTCGGTTATTCAGAGAAGTAGTGCCAAAGCGGGCTGGCGATGCACCCCTTGACAATTTTTCGACTGGCTATTAAGCTACTGGTCGTGAGCAAATCCAAGAAAAAACCAATAATAGGGATTTTAGGCGGGGTCGGGTCAGGCAAAAGTACCGTTGCAGCCGAGTTTGCCAAGTTAGGCTGTGAAGTAATCGATGCCGACAAAATTGCTCATGAACTGCTCGATGAGCCCGTCGTAAAGAACAAAGTGACCGTTTCCTTTGGTGAGGTTGTATTAGATTCCGCAGGGAAAATTGACCGCAAAAAATTGGCAGATATTGCCTTTGCCGATGCTGACAAGCTATCATTACTTAACAAGATAATCCATCCTTTTATCCTTGAACGGGCTGAGGAGCTTATAAAGAAAGCGAACCGCCAAAGCCGGGTCAAGGCGATTGTGCTGGATATGCCCCTTTTGGTGGAAGTCGGCTGGGCAAAACGGTGCGACAAACTCATTTTTGTCGAGTGCAAACAGCGAATAAGAGCCGAAAGGGCGAAAAAAATGGGTATTTTAGACAAAAACAAGCTAAAAATTAGAGAAAATTTTCAGATTTCTCTGGACAAAAAGGAAAGCATCGCCGATAATACCATCGATAACAATTCTGGCTTCTCGGCATTGGCCGGGCAAGTCACTGATATCTTCTCTGGTATATATGGGTAAGCGGGGTTTATCATAGAGTGCTTGCGTTAGTAATGCCCGTTTTGATATATAAGTTTTATTTCTACTCCGCCAGAGGCGGACAAGTGTTCAAAATTCAAGTCCTGACGAATTCATACAGGAAGGTTACCTAAGTAAATCATAGATGTTTGGCAAATCCGCCAGAGGCGGACAAGTTAAAAAAAAGGAGTAGTCATGGCTAAAGCCCCTGCAAAAACAACAAGAAAATATAAAAGCACAAAGAAAAGAGCCGTCGCGGAAGAACAGATTTCCAACGCACAAGCGGAACCTGAGGTATCGGAACAGCAAAAGCCCGATGCCCCCACAGCTACGGCTGAGGAAGAAGCTCAGAAGGCCAAACAAGCCGAAGAAGAATCCACCCATGCTAAATATGAGCGGATTAAAAAAGGCAGCTTGTATTTGACAGACTTGCAGAAACTGAACGTAGCAGAGCTGCACGATATTGCCAAGAAAGAAAACATACAAGAATACACCGCGTTAAAGAAGCAGGATTTGATTTTTAGAATCCTCAAAGAGCGTATTCGCCAAAACGGGCTGCTGTACGGCGAAGGCGTGTTGGAAGTGCTGCCGGACGGTTACGGATTTCTGCGAAATCCGGATTATAACTACTTGTCCAGTCCGGATGACATCTACGTCTCACCCTCTCAAATCAGGCGTTTCGGCCTGCGAACAGGAAACACTGTATCCGGGCAAATCAGGCCGCCTAAAGATTCGGAAAAGTATTTTGCTCTGCTGCGAGTTGAAGCGATTAACTTTGAAAACCCCGATAACCTTGCGGAAAAAGTGGTATTCAGCGATTTGACGCCCTTGCATCCGGAGCAACGTCTTATACTCGAAACCACACCGGAAGAATTGAATATGCGAATAGTCGATTTGATAACACCGGTGGGCAAAGGTCAGCGAGGTTTGATTGTCGCTGCACCACGAACCGGCAAGACAATCCTGCTGCAAAAAATTGCGAACGCCATCAGCACAAACCACCCTGAAGTAAAACTGATAGTGCTGCTGATTGACGAACGGCCTGAAGAAGTTACGGAAATGGAGCGCAAAACCGCTGATGACGTTGAGGTTATAAGTTCCACTTTTGATGAACCCGCCGCTCGTCATTGTCAGGTGGCCGAGGTCGTAATCGAAAAGGCAAAGCGAATGGTAGAATACGGCCAAGATGTGGTCATTCTTTTGGACTCAATAACACGTCTTGCCCGCGCCTATAATACCGAGCAGCCACACTCGGGTAAGATTCTGACAGGCGGTGTCGATTCCGGTGCGATGCAGATGCCAAAGAAATTTTTCGGCGCAGCAAGAAACGTCGAATTCGGTGGCTCGTTGACTATCTTCGCAACCGCACTAATCGACACCGGCTCAAAGATGGACGAAGTTATTTTCGAAGAGTTTAAGGCAACCGGAAATATGGAACTGCACCTCGACAGGCGCCTTGTTGATAGAAGGACCTGGCCGTCTATAGACATCAGCCGAAGCGGTACCAGAAGGGAAGAACTGCTGCTCGATGCAAAGGAACTCGAACTTGTATATCGGCTCCGGAGGGTACTTAGCGAACTGAATCCGGTTGAAGCAATTGAACTGCTCAAAAACAGGCTTACCAAGTGCCGAACCAACGCAGAGTTTCTAATGACAATGAACATCGACTAAGCTAAACACCAGCGCAAAGCTAATTGCTGCAGCAGTGAGCAAGAATGCCCGGTTTGTTTACTGCCTATGGCATGGCCGAGCCAGATTGTTTGCTTTACATCTCCATTTGGTTTTATTAAGATAAAATTCCGGTATCTTATTATTACGCCATAGGCGTATAAATTTGCCGGAATTTTTTTATTGGTCTCGGCTGGGTGCCGAGCCCAGACGGGTAGGTCATTGTCTAAACTGAGTAAGTTATGGGCGAACAACTTTCGAAAGTTTATGAACCAAAAACGATAGAAAAACAGGCAAACGAAATTTGGTTTTCGCAGCCGTATTTTCACGCTGAAGCACCCTCGGCCAGCAAGAAAACCACCCGCAAACCTTATACAATCGCGATACCGCCACCTAACGTCACAGCACCACTACACCTCGGCCACGCTCTGAATAACACATTACAGGATGTGTTGATTCGGTTCCGCCGGATGCAAAATTACAATACATTATGGATGCCCGGCACCGACCATGCCGGCATTGCCACCCAAACAGTCGTTGAGAAAAGACTGCTCGCTGAACAGGGCAAAAAACGCACAGACTTCCAGCGAGATGAATTCATCGCCCACGTGCAAGCCTGGAAAGACGAATATGAGGCCAGAATTATCGAACAACTGCGGGCGATGGGCTGCTCGTGCGACTGGCAGCGAACCCGGTTCACAATGGACGAGATATGTGCAAAAGCTGTTCGCGCTGCCTTTTTTAAACTCTTTAAGGACGGACTTATTTACCGAGGCAAACGATTAGTCAACTGGGACCCGGCCACGCAAACAGTACTGGCTGACGATGAGGTTGAGCACGAAACGGTAGAGGGACATTTCTGGTACTTGAGGTATCCGCTTGCTGAATCTGTTGAGATTGAAGGCAAACAGGCCGAATATGTCACCGTGGCCACGACTCGGCCAGAAACTATGCTTGGCGATACAGCCGTTGCGATGAACCCCAAAGACAGCCGGGCTGAATATCTTGTCGGAAAAAAGGTCCGGCTGCCAATCGTAGGTCGTATCATCCCAATTATAGCGGATGAGCATGTTGTTCTGCCAGACCCAGATAGTGAGGATGAAAAGGCACGATTTTCTACCGGCTTTTTGAAAGTTACACCAGCCCACGACCCGGACGACTGGGAGATTGGCCAGAGACAGGGACTGGAAGTCATCAATGTTATGGCTCCGGACGGCTCAATAAGCGACAAATTCGGCTGGTCGGATGCCGGGCCAGATGCGCAATTCCTACTCGGTATGGATCGTTTTGAGGCACGTGAGGCAATTGTCGAATGGTTCCGCCAGGAAAATCTTCTCGAAAACGTTCGCGAATACACCCACGAAGTCGGGCACAGTTACCGCAGCCATGTCCCTATCGAGCCATATCTATCCGACCAGTGGTACATCGCCGTCAAAAAACCCATCGAACACTTGAAAGAAAAGTTCGGTTCCGGGTTTATTGAAGGAACCGATGTGCCGGTAAATTCCCTGGCCGGTCTGGCCCTAAAGCCGCTTTTCGATGGTCGATTGCGTTTTATTCCCGAACGCTATAAGGAAACATATCGAAGCTGGCTGGAAAACCTCCGCGATTGGCCCATCAGCAGACAGCTCTGGTGGGGACATCGCATTCCAATATGGTGGAAGCCAGGTGAGGGTGGCCGGTTAGAATATGAGCTTTCGAAGCAACCCGATAAGGCTCAGTCCGTTCTGATGGATTCTGATGAAGGTGCGATAACATACATCTGCGTTGCTCCGGGAAATAATGATATTGAAAAGCAGCTCGAAACCGCCGGTTGGACACAGGACGAAGACGTCCTCGACACGTGGTTTTCGTCTGCGTTGTGGCCGTTCAGCACAATGGGCTGGCCGGATGAGACGCCTGAACTTAAGATATTCTATCCGGGCGACGTGCTTTGCACAGCTCGTGAAATTATCACGCTTTGGGTATCGCGTATGGTGATGATGGGCCAGTACTGCGCTGGTGATATCCCCTTCAGGGACGTTTTCATTCACGCAATGATACAGGATGGCGAAGGCCGCAAGATGTCCAAGAGTCTCGGCAATGGGATTGACCCGCTTGTGGCCATTAATAGCCACGGGGCCGATGCGATGCGGTTCACGCTGGCCAGTATGACAACACAGACGCAGGATGTCAGGATGCCTGTGGAGAAAATGAAACTGCCCGATGGGCGAACGGAAAATACATCACCGAAATTCGATATCGGCCGGAATTTCTGCAATAAACTCTGGAATGCTTCGCGCTTTGCATTGATGAACCTTGAGGACATCGAGCAGGATAAATTCGACAAAGATAAAATGACAATCACCGACAGATGGATTCTTTCTCGGCTGGCGAAAACTATCGCAGATGTCACCGAAGCCTTGGATGAATATAAATATAGCGAACCTTTGGCGCAGCTTTATAAATTTTTCTGGAACGACTTTTGCGACTGGTATCTTGAGTGGATAAAACCGCGAATGTTCGCCGCGGTGCGACCGCTCGCCGTGCTGGCGCACTGTCGCAGCAGGCGTCGCAACGGGCAGGACGAATATCAAAAGTCAATTGCTCAGAATGTGCTCGCATTTGTGCTGGACCAGACTTTGCGGCTGCTGCATCCGTTTGTGCCGTTTATCACCGAAGGAATATTTCAGAAGCTCAACGAAATCACCCCTGTCAGGCAGCTTAAAGGCATCACCAAAGCCAAAAAATCTGAAGCATTGGTTGTTGCCCAATGGCCTGTGAAACTCGACCATTTAATAGATGGGGATGCGGAAAAACAAATCGAGCTTGTCCAAGAGGCAATCCGGACTGTAAGGGATATCAAAAGCAAATGCAACAAACCGCCAAGTGAAATTCCAACAGTGTCTGCAAAAACACAACAAAGAACCGCCGACATTCTTAATCAAAACGCAGAACTTATTGAACAATTGGCTGGCGTAAAAAGATTCAGTGCAGGCATAGCAATCGTGAAACCAGCAAACGCAGCCGTATCAGTAATGGGAGACGCAACCGAAGTTTATGTCCACGATATGATTGACCCTGAAGCTGAGCGACAGCGGTTAGAAAAGCAAAAGGACGAAATAGAAAAGGCCAAAAAGGCCGTAGAGGCCAGGTTAAACAACGAAAATTTTGTTGCCAAGGCCAAACCGCAAGTCGTGGCCCAGGCCAGAGATAAGCTGGCTGAACTGGCGGAACAACTAAAAACTGTTGAAAAACATCTTTCAGAATTGTAAGATATAAGCTTGGCGCGGCCAAGGGCCGCAACCAAATTAATTTTAATCGCGGATTACACAGATTACACTGATTATTGAGAGCCAGAACTTCCGCAGGAATGACAAGGTCAGGAGAATCTACGACAAGTAAAGGCATCGCCAAAAATGGACGTTGAAGTTGAATTATCGCGAATAATCATTAACGAAACATCCGACCAGCAGGTAATTGTCTTAAAAGAGCGACACGGCGAGCGCAGCTTTCCTATCGTTATCGGCATAGTTGAAATTTTTGCAATCGACCGCCGGCTAAAAGGCATCAAGCCGCCACGCCCAATGACGCACGATTTATTAGACAGCGTAATTGAAAATCTCGGCGTTAAAATAGAAAAGATAGTTATAAACGACCTGCGCAATCACACTTTCTATGCAAAGATACACCTAAGCTCAAACGGCCGAACTGTCAAAATTGACTCCCGCCCTTCCGATGCGATTGCGCTGGGCGTCGCATCAAATGCCCCTATTTATGTTGCCGAGCACGTCTTCGAGAAGACTTCCCAGTAGCAGGTTCCCAAATGCACAAAAAGGAGCACCCCTTTAATAAGAGCATATAACATAATGGTAAAGACACAGACTTGTCCACCGAAGTTTTAACGAAGGTGGATTGACACTGTTGAAACGAGACACGGATTAACACTGATTTACACTGTTTCTTATGGCCGCGAAAAGGCACAAAAGACACAAAAGGTTAAATGTTTTTGTTTTTTACTACTCTTGAGCTTTTTGTGCATTTTTGTGGCTATATAAAAAACTCTGTGGCTAAACTTCTTTTTGTTAGTGGTTTTAAATCTCAACCCACATTTCCCATATAAAAGTAGCACATCTGGTACTGATTTGTATAGTATAGGGCCCGAGAACTCGAATATCGCGTTATAGCAGTAAATAAATCCGGCGAAGGTTCGCCGAGTAATACGGTGATGGCGGTTTTGTAAATAGTTGTTGGTAAATTGCGGAAGGTTGAAGTATGTGAATTGTTCGTGGCCTTTGATGCACGAAATCGAAAGGGATACTTGAGTGGCAAAAATCAAAACTGAATTACCATTTACAAAAGTTGAATGGCGACTATTATGGATCATAGGTGGCATCCATTTACTTTGTGCGGCCGGGCCGTGGGCGCTCGCTTGGAAATTCTACAAAGACGGGAAAGAACCTGTCACAATAATATTTGCCTGCATTTCGTTTGCTGTCTTTCTCTGTGTTTGCTGGTTGCTTATATGGCCGGCAGTCCGCACCAGTCTCCCCTTTTGGGTTGTCATCGGTCTCGGCAGCACCGTCGTATACTTGATATGTGTTGTTACTTCAAATATCTTTCTCTCTCATGTGGTCTATGCCCCCGCAGACGCAGAACGCGATGTGGGGTACCCTGGGTTTGCTAAATTGGTTGGCCCGAGAGTAAGTGAGGGACTTATTTGGGGCTATCTTCATCCTGTGGAGGGTGTTTTTATTATCACAAGTACAAATGATACTATAAATTTTCCTGTTGGTGAGGAACTAAGCTTTCATCCTACAGACTCAAAAGGCCGTGTTTCAAGTACATCGCCACCTTGGGGCAACAAAATCGAAGTACCAAGTAACCCTACAAGATTAATAGAGCCTGAAATTTGGGGTAATGTAGAAATACCCAGCGTTCACATATCGCAGCCCGTAAGAGTTTCTGGTTATTTACGTGTATCCACAATCGTGGCTGTTGGGAGCTACGGTGGGTTCGTGAATACTACGGTTAACGTAGAGAGTAAGGATAACACGTTCTGGATTTTTCCTTCGTCGTTCGTTCAATTGCACAGAAGAGGTGAGACCTATTTGAACACGCTTATGGCGTTTTACTTCTCATTATCGTTCCAGGTATGGCCAGGATTAGGCATAGCGCTGCGGGAACTGATTCGACATATGGCACTAACTTAAGCATATTTCCCAGCCTTTTGACGGGCAATTTCGGGGATTTCACCGGAGGGTATATGAGGAATGAAACTTTATATCGTGGCATTGAAAAGTAAAGAAATGGCGGAAAAAGGCCGAAAGTTGCGTTTTTGGGCTAAGAAAGGGCATTGACGGCTTACTCCGTGACAAAGTAAGCTTACTCCGAGGCAAAGTCGGCGTGACCCGTGACAAAGTCGGCTTACTCCGTGGCAAAGTAAGCGTGACCTGTGGTAAAGTCGGCTTCCTCCGAGGCATTGTCGGCTTACATCAAGGCATTGTAAGCTTACATTGAGGCATTGCGGCTTTACATCGTGGCGTTGTAAGGCTTGGTTGCGTAGCCGGGCGTTTAATATGGGAAATGTCGGCTCAAATATGAACCCGACGAAACGCTATTAGGTTCGACCCCTTCGACTGGTTCGACACTTCGACTATGCTCAGTGCAGGCAAGCTCACCACAGGCAAGCTCAGGGCGGGCAAGCTCACTACAAGAAAGAGCGTTTGGGAACCCAAAAGCACGAAATAACCCCTAATCCAACAGCAATACAAAGCATGCTGTCTGCGACATTAAATGCCGGCCAGTGATACTGGCGGTAATAAACATCAATAAAGTCACGCACCAAACCATCATTAAATATTCTATCGTAAAGATTGCCACAAACACCGGCAGCAAAGAGTCCAAGAGCAATGTGAACCAATCTTTGCTTAGCCCCGCCGAAGAGAAAAACCGCAAAAATCACTACCAACGCAACGCACGAAACTACTATCAGCCAGTAAGGATGCCCGGAGAATAGTCCAAAAGCGGCGCCGTCATTCAATGCCCTTACCAATCGCAAAAAACCATCTATAATTGAAATGCTGCCGCGATGCTCCAGCCAGTCAAATACAGCTTTCTTACTCCACAAATCCAGTGCTATACCAATGACCACCAAAGGCCAGAAAATAAGATGTGCCGACAAGTCCGGCAGTGCCAAAGGTCGGTGCTTCAAAAAAACCCGACCTGAACTCGGCCGGGTGCTACTTTCTTCTCTCTTCAATTCTACTTTACCTTAAAAATTGGTAACTGGTAATTGGTAATTGGTAATTGGTAATTAGTAACTGGTAAAAGATTGTCATCTTATAGTTTGTAACATTTGCAAACGTTTTTGCAAAGCGACTTTTCTTATTTTTTTGAATAATATTGTATCAATTTAAGCAATCTCTTGCTATTAGGCTGGTCGGGTTTGATTTCCAAAGATAGACGCCACTGCTGGATCGCCTTTGCCTTTAGTGTATCATCTATCGTCCCATCTTCATTTTTCCCTTTTAATATATAAGCAACTCCAAGCCCCCGATGTGATTCCCAATCCTTATTATCTATCTCAATCGCCCTGCTGTAGCTTTCTACTGATTTGTTCACATCTTTAAGTTGCAGGCAGCAAAACCCAAGATGTTTATAAGCGGTGTTGTTATCAGGCTGGATTTGTATCACCGATGTTAATAACTCTTCTGCGCTGCTATTACGCTCGGTTTTTAGGTATGCAACCGCCAACGAAGTCATAATCTCAGGGTTGTTACTATCTATTTCCAGCGCGCGCTTATAAAATGCAATGGCCTGGTCATAATCTTTTCGCGATTCGTAAATATCGCCAAGCATCTTTTGGATTCCGCCCACATTAGGGTCAATTTTTTCGGCGCGTTCGCCATAAATCAAAGCGCTGTTATAGTCCTTGATTTCATAGTAGGATTTGGCGGCATTGATATGCGCCTCCAGATAGTCTGGTTTTAGCTCACAGGCCTTAACATAAGCCTTGACCGCCTGCTCAGGTTTTTTCTTTATCTGGTAAACCCGCCCAAGATTGAAATAGTCCTTGAAGGACCAGGGGTTCAGCTCCGTTGCTTTTTCGTAAGAGGCAGCGCTTTTTTCATAATCTTCTGTCTCCTGGTAAATCTCGCCGAGCATGGAATAAGCCAGCGAAAAACGTTTGTTTAGTTTTAAGGCTGAGTTGAGCTTTTCGACGGCCATTTCATTCTCGTTAAGCTCTTTGAGCATTACGGCATCGACATATAAATCAACCGACCGTTGTTCCTGCCCACAGCCGCCAAAAACCAATAGACCCACTATACATACACAGAGAACCCTCATAGTCGCAAAACAAGGCTTTATTATAAGGTGGACATCCATATTATTGGACATAGATGTTTTCCTTTCCGGCACCGGCTAACACTGTATTTGTCATCTCCAAACATCTACAAGTAATTTCTAATGGTTCGACTTTGCTCACCATCCTGAGCGGAGTCGAAGGACTGGCGACCGAAATTATACATAGTAACTACTGCTGCCAAAGGCTGTTATCGGCACAAAAACCTCTTGCCTTTGAGCGTTTTTCGCTAAATGTTTGACATATTTAACGCAGCGCTATATCATATTTGCTTAATTCAACGGGGCCCTATTTTGCCCCCGCCGTTTTGCTTGGCCCGCCGCCTCGACTCGCGTCGAGAGACACGGAGGCAGGCAAAAGCGAAGCAACGGGGGCAAAATGCAAAGCCGGTTAGACCCTAAAGATATAAACGAGGTAATACTTCGTCTCTGTTGCCTTATTTGAAAGGTTGCTCCTTATGGCAAAAGCAGTTTTGAAAAACAAACCATTCATACTGATTATCCGCGACGGCTGGGGCTACAACCCAAACAGTGCTGAAGATGAATATAACACCATTAAGTGCGCCAGCACCCCTGTTGACGATATGCTGATGGCCGAATTCCCCAATTGCCTTGTTCATACCGCAGGTGAAGACGTGGGCCTGCCCGACGGAACCATGGGCAATAGCGAGGTAGGACATCAAAATCTCGGAGCCGGTAGAATCGTCCCGCAGGAATCCGTAAGAATAAGCAGAGCCATTCGCGATGGGTTATTCTTTGAAAATAAAGAGTTTCAGAATCTAATCAAGTTTATAAAAGATAATAACAGCAAGATGCACGTTATGGGCCTGTGTAGCAACATTGGGGTACACTCGCTGCTGGACCACCTATACGGCCTGCTCGAATTGGCAAAAAGAAATGGCATAAAAGATGTTTTTATCCACGCATTTACCGATGGGCGGGATTCACCGCCGGACAGTGGTGCAGGATATATAGCTGATATTGAAAAACAAGCTCAAAAAATAGGCACAGGCAAAATTGCGACCGTTATGGGTAGATTCTATGCGATGGACCGTGACAGCCGGTGGGAGCGCGTGCAAAAGGCCTACGATTGTATGAGGATAGGTAAGGGCCTTAAAGCCACCAGCGCGACAGAGGCGATTGCCAAAAGCTATGAAAAAAACGTAACTGATGAATTTATTGAGCCGACCTGCATCGTAAACGAAGACAACGAACCAATAGCAACCATCAAGGACGGTGACGGCGTAGTATTTTTTAACTTCCGCGGAGACAGACCTCGTGAAATTTCACGGGCATTTGTTGAGCCGGACTTCAAAGAGTTTCCGAGAACCACTAAACCCAATATATATTTCGTATGTATGACCGAATACGACGCAACTTTGCCGGCACCGGTGGTGTTCCCAAAGCCGCCAAAAATGAAAAATATCTTAGGGGCATACTGGAGCTCTGTGGGGCTGAAGCAGTTTCGCTGTGCCGAAACAGAAAAATATGCACACGTTACCTTCTTTTTCAATGATTATACCGAAAAGCCCTTTAAGGGCGAAGACAGGCAAATTGTACCTTCCCCGAGGGTCCGAACTTACGACTTAAAGCCCGAGATGTCGGCTTTCGAGGTCACCGATATTATACTAAAAAGATTAGATTCGAATAAATACGATGTAATGGTGATAAATTTTGCCAATCCGGATATGGTCGGCCATACCGGCGTACTGGAAGCAGCAATCAAAGCTGCTGAGGCGGTGGACCAATGCGTCGGCAAAATCTTAGACAAAGTCAAAAGTATGGGCGGTGCGGCAATAGTTACAGCCGACCACGGTAACTTCGAAAAAATGTGGGATTTTGAAACTAATCAGCCTTTCACCAGCCACACCACCGGCGACGTGCCGCTGGTTGTATTCGACGACCGCTATAAAGGGAGAAAATTGCGAGAAGGTGGAAGATTGGCGGATGTAGGGCCTACCTTGCTGGAAATGATGGAATTGCCGCAACCCGAAGAAATGACCGGCAAATCGCTGTTTGAAAAATAAATGTTTAAACACCGATTATGCAGAGTACACAGATTCAAAAAGAAATTAAGAATCAGCAGTGTTAGTGAAATATATATTATGCCTCTGGTTGCACCACTCGATAAAATTCTTTTAATGTTTTAAAAAAGGCCGAATAATCTTACCAAAACATATTTGGTAATTAGGTAAATAATAGCTATTGCCCCCACTAAGAAAATAAACTGGAACAAATAATTAACAAGAGGAGAAAATTGCCTAACCGGCAAAACAGGTATTTGTTTGCCTTCTCCATCCTTGCATCTAATTTTTGATACAAAATTTTGCGGAAACTGGGGAGGACCATACAGATACGATAGCATTATTTGTCCGCGTGGTTCTAGATACTCGATTTCAATAACGTGCTTGAATTGCTCACTTGCGTTAGGAGAAACAGTCCATTTAATATCAGGGGTAATTGAAAATCCTAAAGGTACTGTATTTTGATATATTTCCACTTTTTCGGCAGGGGCTTTCCCGACATTAGAAAGTATCAAAGAATGCGTATAGATATTCATTGGCTGTTTTCCTTGTTCTTGAGGTTTTAACGAAAAATTACTCATCCCCCCATAATAATAAACTAATTTTGCCTTTTTCTGGGATAAATACTGTATAACCCATAGTATCAATGAAAAAAGGAATGTTAGTATTGCTGATATTAAATTTTCTCTAAACATAAACTCGCCTCGATTCTTTTCCTTGCGTCAGCCATAGATAGGGATTTCTTCTACCGTAATCATAAAGTTATTCTTGCCTGTGATTTTACCCGAACTGAGTCCTTTTGCAACGGTAAAATTCCTTCGACAATTCGACTATGAAACGAGTAAAATGAGACAATTATGGGACAGATAAAGGTTCTTGACCAGAATATGATTAATATGATTGCCGCTGGCGAGGTGATTGAACGCCCTGCCAGCGTGGTCAAGGAACTGGTGGAAAACAGCATCGATGCAGGAGCAACAAAAATTATAGTTTCAATCGAAGATGGCGGTCGCAAATTAATATCGGTTACCGATAACGGCTGCGGAATGGACGGCGAAGACTTGGCCTGTGCATTTGACTCGCATACTACCAGCAAAATCAAAACCAGCAAAGATTTGCACCGTATATCAACGCTCGGCTTCAGAGGCGAAGCTTTAGCAAGCATTGCCTCAGTAGCACAAGTCAGGGCTGTGAGCAGAACAAAGGATTCCGCTGCCGGAAATTGCATTGAAATCGACTGCGGAAATAAAGGCAGCATCAGCCCGGCCAATACAGATTACGGCACAACAATCCAGGTCAGAGACATCTTTTACAAACTGCCGGCCAGACGTAAATTCCTCAAAACCGCTAACACAGAGATGGGGCACATCACCGAGCATTTCACGCGCATCGCATTGGCAAACAGCAATTTGGACATGGTTCTGCACCATAACGGCAAAGAGCTTTATCGGCTGTCGAGCAAACAAGGCATTCGCCAGCGCATAGCTGAACTGCTTTCTTCTGAATTTGGTGAAAATTTAATTGAAACCGAAAGCAGCGAAAAAGAACTGCGTCTTTCCGCTTTGCTGGGTAAACCTGCTATTTCAAGAACGAACAACAAACTTCAATATGTATTTCTGAACGGCCGATTCATCCGTGACAAATTTATCTCGCACGCAATCAAAGAGGCATACCGAGGAAGCCTGGAGCCAAACAGATTCCCTGTCGTCTTTCTGTTTATTCAAATGCCCCATGAAAACTATGATGTCAATGTCCATCCCACGAAGATTGAGGTGCGCTTTTACAATACCAATTTGATTCATTCACAGGTCCTTGGGGCTTTGCGGGAAAAACTTTTAGGAACAAATCTCCAGACGCAGGCAAAACTGCCGGTAACAACAGCTCCTGCGAAGGCAGGGGAAGAAAACTCACCTGCAACACATCATAGAAGCCGGGAAATTGCCGATGCAATGGCTGAGTTCTTCAAAAAGCACAAACCTATTCAAACGCAGCAGCAATTTAGCCCAGCACAAAAAAAATGTTTCGTTCCACTCCATCCTGACACCGGACAAATAACTGAAAGCCAAACTGCGCCGTCCCTGCGTGCCGGAACAAGAGAATTCTTACAAATACACGACAGCTTCATAGTCGCAGAAGCTGATGATGGATTTATCATCATTGACCAGCACGCACTTCACGAACGCATAATATATGAGGATTTGTGCGGGCGAATACAAAAAAGCAGCCTCGAATCACAGAAACTGCTGATACCTGAAAGTTTCCAGTTAACCGACATCCAGGCCGATGCGCTTAAAACCAATGCCGAAGTGCTCGAAAAGTTAGGAATCGAGATTGCACCGTTTGGCCCAAGAACCTACGCTATACAGGCATTTCCCACCCTGCTGGCAAAAGTAGCACCGCTCGATTTTGTTCAGGATTTAATTGATTTATTTACTGATAAAGGTCTGGGCCTTGATACAGAAAAATTACTCGATGAGGTTTTGAATATGGCTGCATGTAAGGCGGCAATCAAGGCAGGTCAAAAGCTCAGTGACAACGAAATAGAACAACTGCTTGCAGATAGAGAAAAAACCGAAAGAGCAAGTCGCTGTCCCCACGGCAGACCCACCACAATAAAATTCTCGATAACCGAGTTAGAAAAGCAATTTAAGCGAACATAATTATGCGAAAACTGTGGTTGTTATCGATAATCGCTTTTGCCTGTTTGGCAACGTTTACAATCGTCAGCTATAATCACAATCAAAGTAAAGTTTACAAATCAAATTCGGTAGACTCTTCAAACAAGCCTGCAAGGATAATCTCCCTCGCCCCCAACTTAACTGAAATTCTTTTTGCACTGGGGCTTGACGAAAAAATCATTGCGGTTTCCAGCGACAGTGATTACCCTCCCGATACAGCCAACAAGAACAAAGTTGGAACATTCTGGCTGCCCGATACCGAAGCCATCATAGCATCTAAGCCGGATTTGGTGATTATAGACTTAAGCGCTGCGCAGCAAAAGTCAGTTGCAGAGAGCTTAAAACGGCTGGGTTACCGGGTTTTGGCTTTAAAGATGGAGAAAATCGAAGAGCTTTCAGCCGCAATCCAAAAAATCGGTACCGCCACAGGCTGCAAACAGCGTGCTGACCAACTCGTCGAAAATATTAGCGGTCAACTGAGCTACTTGAAATCCAAATACAGCTCAACCAACAAGCTGAAAGTATTGTGGGTAATCCAGACAGAACCTTTGCGTGTGGCCGGTAGAGACACCTTTATAAACGAACTTATTGAACTTCTCGGCGGAGAAAACGCCATCGGCCCTACTATCCAGCATTATCCACAAATAGGCACCGAAGAGCTTCTCGCTTGCAATGTTGAAGTAATAATCCAATCTGCGATGGGAAAAACCGATATCGGCCGGCAACAACAGCAGGCAGAAGTTTTTTGGAGCAAATGGGCAAGTTTACCAGCCGTGAAAAACAATAAAATTTACGTTGTTAATTCAGACATTGTGTTAAGATTGGGACCGAGATTGCCACAGGGTGCAGAAACAGTCGGCCGCTGCTTATACCCAGATACATCTATAATAAGCAACGAAACCGCACAATGAATCAGGCAGATTGTATGAAGGAAAAAGTGATATTTTCATGGAGTGGAGGTAAAGACAGCACATTAGCCCTTTACAAACTTCAGAAAACCAAAAACTATCAAATAGCGGCCCTGCTGACAACAATAACCCAGGACTATGACAGAATCAGTATGCACGGTGTAAGGACAATTCTGCTCGAAATGCAGGCAGAATCTCTGGGGTTACCTCTTGAGAAAGTGCTCATTACGAAGGACGTCACCGATGAACAATACGAGCGCAAAATGCGGCAGGTCCTGGCAAAATATCTGGCCGCCGGCGTATCCTCCGTGGTTTTTGGAGATATCTTTCTCGAGGACCTGAGAGAATATCGGGAGAATAATCTATCGAAGATGGGAATGAAAGGTATATTCCCTATATGGAAAATGAATACTGCTGTACTTGCTCATGAGTTTATAGAGTCGAGCTTCAAGGCGGTTATTACCTGCATCGACTCAAATTTTCTTGATAAAATATTTATTGGCAGTACCTTTGATGAACAATTTTTATCCAGACTTCCCTCTGCCGTTGACCCTTGTGGCGAAAATGGAGAATTCCATTCATTTGTATACGATGGGCCGATATTTCGGCAGAGAATACTACACACAACAGGGAAAGTAGTTTTGAGAGAAAACCGTTTTTACTATTGCGATTTGCTCCCTCTTCAGAACAGCAAAACTGCTCTCTGTACTTGCCTAACAGCGCAGGTAGGCTAATGGCTGAATTTTTAACAGCAAAAAAACTGGCTATCAAAGTTGTTATCTGCTTAGCAGTGCTGGCGGTGGTAATGGCATTATGTACTTTGACGGGGAAAATACGCCCGCCGGAGGGACCACGAAAGATTTCGTTAGAAAAGGTTCTCGCCGGCCCGGGCCAGACACCGGGCGAGAACATTGATTATGAAATCCTCGTCGGCATCAGATTACCTCGAGTGATTTTAGCTGCACTGGTAGGAGCAGCCTTAGCCTGTTCAGGTGTCGTGCTGCAGGCGATTTTACGAAATCCGCTCGCTGACCCATACATCCTCGGAATATCCAGCGGTGCAGGATTAGGGGTAATTACTGCGGTTATATCTGGGGTAACCTGGAGCTTCTGGGGCGGTTCACCAATAGCACTTTTTGCATTTGCCGGCGCGACTTTAACAGTGTGGCTGGTCTGGTACATCGGACGTTTAACAGGAAAATCACAGGTTACAACTTTGCTGCTGGCCGGCGTTGTAATCAACGCTTTCTTCTCCGCCGTGATAATGTTCTTAACATCAATAGCAAAGAGCGACCAGGTGCACTCGACCCTCTTGTGGCTAATGGGCAACATAACGGAGAAAAGCTTCGCAGTATTGTGGGTCAGCGCAGGCTGTATCCTGGCTGGGATGTTCGGCTTATTCAGCATCTGCCACAGACTAAACATTCTAACCTTTGGAGAAGAAGAGGCAAAAGGACTTGGCGTTGACACGGAAAAGACCAAAGTAGTTGCTTTTGGCTTTGCAGCCCTTATAACCGCTATAGCGGTTAGCTTAAGCGGTCTTATCGGATTTGTTGGTCTTATCATCCCGCACGGTGTCCGTTTGGTGTTCGGACCCGACCATCGTCAACTGCTGCCTGTTAGTGCGATAATCGGAAGCGCATTCCTGGTCGTTGCCGATACAATCGCCCGGATAATTGTCGCCCCCGCTCAATTGCCGGTAGGGGTGATTACAGCTATTGCCGGCGGCCCATTTTTCCTGGTTTTGCTGGCAAGATATACCCGAAAAGTTAGTTGGCTAAAATGAATGGTATCATAGAGGTTGAAAATTTAAGCTTTGGCTATTACGCCGGGGAGATTCTCAAAGACCTTAACTTTGAAGTAACCCCGGGAAAGTTCGTCGGCATAGCAGGACCTAACGGAGCAGGCAAAACAACATTGCTAAACCTGCTTTGCGGACTGCTCAGACCTAAAGCTGGCTCTATAAGAATCAACTCAGCACGTATAGAATCGTATTCAGTCAAAAAACTTGCACAAAAAGTTGCCGTCGTTCGCCAGGAATTCGTGCCGGTATTTGATTTTACGGTCGCGGAGACGGTGTCGATGGCAAGAACACCTTATCTGGGCACATTCGGATTTGAAAGTAAAACCGATAAGAAATTTATAGCTGAGGCACTTGAGATGACCGATACGGCTCAGTTTGCCTCACGGCCGCTCGCACAATTAAGCGGAGGCGAGCGGCAGCGGGTCTTCATTGCAAGGGCACTTGCACAAAACACCGCTATTTTGCTCTTGGATGAACCCACGAGCTTTCTCGATTTGAAACATCAGGTTGGCATATATGATTTGCTCAAAAAGATGCAACAAGAATATGGCAAAACAATCGTAGCCGTGACACATGACATTAACCTCACAATCCAGTATGCAGACGAAGCTCTGCTTCTTGGAACAGACAGCAACTACCATATCGGCAAAACTAAAGATGTTTTTTCCCAGCAGCAAATTGAAAAAGTCTTTGGGGTCAGGACATTTACGGGCAGGGTTGGGCAGGAAAGCTTTTTCCTTCCTTTAGGTAAATTTGCAAAAGACAATCAAACAATCACCAGCAAACCACCCAGCAGCCAACAAAAATAACCGTAGGAGCTTGTCGCTGTAACTATCTGCCTTTTATAAGGTTACAGCTGCTGAAGCGAATTAGCTTAAATAATTTAATTGTGCTGACTATACTTTCGAAGCTTGGCGTCGCGGTTCCGAATAGAAATGTTATACATAACATACCTTAATATGTTACAATAGTGGTTTTCGTAGATATGCAAAGAAAAGGTTAGCAGTATTATAAGGTATGAAAGCAAGTGGCGCAGAAACGCAAAAAGACATTTAGAAAAAAAATAAGCCCACCTCAGACAAAGGAAGGCAATTTGGCTGCCGCTGATATTGAGCATTTCAAACAAATGCTGCTGGAAAAGCGCAGGGAAATTTTGGTAAACGTAAACGAAATGGAAGATGAAACCCTCAAGAAATCCCGGCTGGATGCATCTGGAGATTTATCAAGTATGCCAATCCACATGGCCGATATCGGCACCGATAACTACGAACAGGAATTCGCCCTCGGATTGATGGATAGCGAAAGGAAACTGCTGAGAGAAATCGACGATGCACTGCAACGCATCGAGCAGGGCATTTACGGTATCTGCGAAGGTACAGGCAAGCAAATACCAAAAGCTCGGCTCGAAGCCCAGCCTTGGGCCAGATACTGTGTTGAATATGCCCGAAAGCTGGAATAGGGTCTTGCAACAGAGTCGGAATAACAAACACCAGATCGATATCTTAGTATGAAACACAGATGCCCAATCTGCAAAAAAATAGTCAAAGTATCACTTAAAAAACAATCCGAAGAAGCAAAATTCTTTCCTTTTTGCTCACAGCGGTGTAAGTTAATAGATTTGGGGGCCTGGCTGGATGACAAATGCAAGATAGTTTCAAAGCCCTCCGATACTCCCCCGGATACCTCCGCTGATGAGCGGTAAATGACAATATTCAAAAACAAAATATTATAAAATTTGTTGAAACCGGCCGATAATAAATTATAATTCTTTTGCACAACTGTGAACAATAGTAATCTTTTCGAAAGGACACAAAATGGGCAACGAAAAAGAACCCCCCAAAGTTTTTGACAACTTTTTATTTCCAAAAATATTCCAAACTTTCCGTATGGCTATTCAGCCAAGCAAACTGATAATTGCTTTTGCGGCGCTGGCCATTATATGCCTGAGCGGTTGGATTATGGACTTTAGCAGAACAGTTATCACCGCACCAAAGACACAAGGTGAAATTACAGAGCTGCAAGTTTATATAACCAACCCGGACAAATTAAAGTCACACATTGAAGATTACAAGGAACGCGGCGAGCGTAGAGGCGTATTTTCCACACTTTGGCGCTTCGGCTCTGAAAAATTTCACGGCGCACTAAAGTCGCTATTCGCATTCGACCTCCCCGGCGTGGCGAAAAATATTGCAGAGGGTTTCAAAGCACTAATGTGGGCGCTCAGGTACCATTACCTTTATAGCATCATATTTTTTGCAATAACACTTGCTGTGATTTCCCTTGGGGGCGGTGGTTTATGTCGAATCGCAGCGCTCCAATTTGCCAAGAATGAAAAACCCGGCATAACCGAGGCGCTGCGCTTCAGCGCAAAAAGATTCCTGAGCTTCTTCACCGTACCTTTGACACCGGTCGGCATAATTATTTTTATAGGCCTCTTTGTTTTTCTTTTGGGACTGATAGGCAACATCCCAAGAGCCGGTGAGTTGATAATAGGTATCTTTATGCTGCCGGCTTTGATTGCAGGAGCGTTGATAGCAATCGTTCTGACAGGAACGGTTGCTGGATTTAACCTGATGTTCCCTGCTATTGTCTATGACGGCTCAGACTGCTTTGATGCGATAAGCCGCTCCTTCAGTTATGTATATTCAAAGCCATGGCGGATGAGCTTTTATACTGCGATAGCTGTGGTTTACGGTGCAATTTGTTACACGTTCGTTCGGTTCTTTACCTTTTTGTTGCTCTGGGTCACTCGCTGGTTTTTGCAAATTGGCGTTTGGGTTAACAACAGCAGTAACAAGGTCAATAAACTTGCCGCAATCTGGCCGGAGCCAAGCTTTATGGGTTTGCGCGGCTCACCAAGTTGGGCAACAGCTAACTGGTCGGAATCATTGGCAACATTTCTGGTTTATTTAGTCCTATTGGTTGTTGTTGGCTTATTAGTTTCTTTTGTAATAAGTTTTTGTTTTTCCGCCAATACCATAATCTACGCACTTATGCGCAACAGAGTTGACAATACCGCCCTGCAGGACATTTACACCCCTGCCGCCGAGGTCAAAACGGAGTCTATCGCTACCGAATTCGAGCCTGAAAAATCACAGGCGCAGCCCAAGTCAGAAACGCAGCATGAGCCATCAGCTTCAGACCAGTAGTAGAACAAAAGGCTGTACGATGTTCCTTATGCCTCCAACTGCGTAGCGACAATTTCTTGACATACGCTTAAGTTGTTGTTAAAGTTAAGCTTGCGAGAAATCATAGGGAGAAACTATAGTGCTGGTAAAATATGCCTGACTCAAACGCAAATACACAGCTAAAAAATAAGAATCAAAACCCGTCAGAACTATCAATGCTCCCAGCGTTGCTACGCCATCGCAAATTCCTGATTATATTTGCTCATATAGTTACTTTCGCTGCCTCTTTGATGCTTTCCTTCCTGGTGGCAAACAATATGCAGTTCAGACGCGACTGGCTTATAGACCAGTATCCTTCTTTGCTATTTTTCTTTATTATCATCAAGCTGGTGGTATTTGGACTTTTCAAGCAATATCGTGGCTGGTGGCGATACGTCGGCATATCAGACCTTATTGGGATTCTGCGAGCTTCGCTGGTAAGCACTTTGATAATCGTGTTGCTCTGGACCATATTGATTTTTGCCCCAACTCCAGCCCGCCAAAAACTGCAGAGCGTAACTTTCGTCGGGCAAAGTGTATTTATGGCCGACCTGTTCACCACGTTTTTGCTGCTGGCCGGGCTGCGAATGCTAATAAGACTATACCATGAGGAGTTTCGCACCGTCGAAAGTGGTCGGTTGAAACGACTTCTTATAGTCGGTGCAGGTAACACCGGTGTAACATTGTTAGGAGACATCCACAAAAAGCTGGTCGCCGAATATGAGGTAATTGGTTTTATCGATGATGACGCCAACAAACAGGGAACGTTTATCCTCGGCCTGCCTGTACTGGGGACTGTGGAAGAACTGACGAAGATATGCAAAAACCACAATATCGAAGAGATTGCAATCGCAATGCCGTCAGCGACCCACCGTCAGCGAAGACGCGTCATTCAGGTATGCGAAGGAATTAAAATCCGTTTCAACACGGTGCCGTCAATCTCAGATATTGCGTCGGGTAAACTGCGGGTCTCTCAGATTAGAAATGTGGATATCAACGACCTGTTAGGCAGAGAAACAGTTGAGCTTGACCTGCGTTCGATAGAGGCCTTTCTAAAGAACAAGGTGATTTTCGTCAGCGGCGCCGGCGGCTCAATCGGCTCAGAGATGTGCAGGCAGGTCTGCAATTTTGGGCCGAAGCTGCTTCTGCTTATCGAGCAGGCAGAGAACCCGCTGTTCTACATAGAACAGGAACTGCGTTATAAATTTCCAGCACTCCAGATAAAAGCAGTCATCTGTGACATCACCGACAAAACCCGTGTCAACGAGATTTTCGAGAAGTATCGACCTGAGGTTGTTATTCACGCTGCGGCTCATAAACATGTGCCGTTGATGGAGCTCAACCCCGGAGAGGCCATTAAGAACAATGTTGTGGGTACACAAGTTACTGCGGACGCCGCGGATAATTACGGTGCAACCAATTTTGTGATGATCAGTACGGATAAGGCGGTAAACCCGAGCAGCATAATGGGCTCATCCAAGCGAATTGCGGAAATGTATATTCAGGATTTGAGCAGAACAAGCAAGACGCAGTTTGTAACGGTCAGGTTCGGAAACGTCTTAAACTCTGAAGGCTCGGTTGTACCTATATTTAAGAAACAAATAGCCGAGGGAGGCCCTGTAACTGTTACGCATCCTGAGATGAAGCGGTATTTTATGACCATACCGGAAGCAAGCCAGCTCGTCCTGCAAGCGGCAACAATGGGAAAAGGCGGAGAAATCTTTGTGCTTGATATGGGCGAGCCGGTAAAAATTGTAGACCTGGCCAGAGAACTTATTACACTCAGTGGTTTCAGCCCCGAGGAAGACATTGAAATACGGTTCACGGGAATGCGGCCGGGCGAAAAACTTTTCGAGGAGCTTTCAATCGAGGGCGAAGATATGCTCCGCACAAGTCATCCCAAAATCGCTATATGGAAGAATATTGTAAAGGACCGGGAAAAACTTAGGGCGGGGATAAATGAGCTGGTAACTACCGCTAAAACAAGAAGTTATAGCGAAATAGCTAAGAAAATCAAGGAGCTTGTGCAGGGATATAGGGGCGAAAATAACGAGGACAAGTCCGCATAAGTGCTTGCGGTAAAAAGACTTAGGTGTAGATGGGGGATTGGTTCGACAGGCTCACCATTTTGGTTCGGCAAGCTCTTCACTTTAGGTAAAATAGATAAGATGGGGAGTTTGTGGGAGTGAAAAATGCGAGGGGGTCCGAGCGTAAAATGGCTTGAAATGGGTCAACGGCGCGGGTTTATGAGTATATGATTGAAAACGTTCGAAAACGTTTGAAAATTGTATAGAAACGTTCGAAAATTGATATGAAACGTTCGAAAATAGTATAGAAACGTTTGAAAATAGTATAGAAACGTTTGAAAACTATATGGAAACGTTTGAAAAAATTTGACAATTTTTTCCGTATTGCGTCGTGCGTATCGCGTATGGCGTAAGAGGAATTTTTAGCCGCAGGTTGCCTAAATTAACACCCCCGACTACGACGTTCGAGGGCAGGCAGATTTTTTTTACCGCAGAGAACGCTGAGACCGCAGAGGGGTTTTGAGATTTTTGGTTCGAGAGTTGGTGGGGATCCTGACACCGATTGACACTGTACCGCCTTTGGGGGAATGTCAGTAGGTGGCAATGCCACCTATCGCAAAAAAACGCAGAGATTTTTTAAACCGCAGCTTGACAAAGCC
>Ga0315295_10001093_pt1 | contig 23275 bp, 22 predicted proteins | sample YL17G14_0_MG_FD_204453 | JGI IMG/M metagenome (GOLD analysis project Ga0315295, IMG submission 204453) | Sediment microbial communities from Yellowstone Lake, YNP, Wyoming, USA - YL17G14_0 | ecosystem: Environmental > Aquatic > Freshwater > Lake > Sediment | place: USA: Wyoming | collected...
GGTTAAACACCAGGGCGACAAACAGCGAGGCCATCAGACCGATGGACAGAGCTATCGGCATGTACTTCATAAAGCTGCCCATCATGCCTGGCCAGAACATCAGCGGCAGAAAGGCCCCCACGGTCGTAAGTGTCGAGGTAGTTACCGGCCAGGCAACCTCTTTGGCGCCGAGCATCGCAGCTTCCAATCGGCTGTACCCAAGCTGAAGATGGCGATAAATATTCTCCACGATCACGATCGCGTTGTCCACAAGCATCCCCAGGACCAGAACCATGCTGAACAGCACGATCATGTTCAGCGTGTAGCCAAGCATCTGAATCAGAAAGAAAGTAATCAACATGCTCAGCGGTATGATCATTGCCACGATCGTGCTCGGCCGCCAGCCCAGAAACACCATCAGAATGCCGGTCACCATTATCAGGGCCGCAACGATGTTGTTTTCCAGGTCGGCCACCATGTTGCGGATGTACTTGGACATGTCGAAGGTAATATCGAACTTCACGGCACCTGGAAGCTGTTGCTGCGCCCGGTCAATAACGGCTTTGATGTAATCGGAGACCTGGACGACATTGGCACCGACACGCTTCTGCACGCTTAGAGTAACATTGTCGGCCCCGTTGAGGCGTGAGTAACTCATTCGGTCCTTAAAGGCATCTCGCACGGCGGCGACATCGGCCAGATAGATGGGTTTGCCGTTACGCACCGTCAGCAGCAGATGGTCCACATCCTCCGGCGTGACGAACTCGGCGGGGACTCGAACATTAAACTTCGTTCCCTGCGTCTCCAAACCTCCGGCGGATATGTTCACATTCTCTGAAGGGATCAGAGCAAGAATCTCCGGGATAGTCAGATTGTATGACGCCACCCGATCCGGGTCAAACTCAAGCCGGATTTCACGTTCCAGCGCCCCTAACACGTCCACCTTGAGCACGCCGGGCACCGCTTCGAGGACGTCCTGTAGGTTGTCGGCAATCTCCTTGAGCTGAACGGGCGAAACGTCGCCGGAGATGCTGACAAGCATGATGGGAAACTCGGCGAGGTTTATCTCCTTGATTACGGGCTCCTTCGCGTCAGTCGGCAGCTCTCCCTTGGCCATATCCACACGGTCACGCACCCGCTGCAGGGCCACGTCGCTGGGCACATCGGGCGTAAACTCGACGCTGATCATCGAGAGGCCCTCGGCGCTGCTGGAGCGAACCTCCTTGACGCCGCGGACGCCGTTAAGCTCCTTCTCGATTTTCATCGTCACGGAGGTTTCGACATCCTCCGGCGAGACCCCCTCATACGTCGTAGTAACCAGGATGTACGGGATAGGAATATCCGGGAACGCCTCGCGGGGCAGTGCCATATAGCTGTAGACGCCCAGCACGATGATGATAAGGCCCAGGACAGCCACGGTAGTTCGGTTTCGGATGGCAATATCGGTGATTAGCATAAAGGTTATTTGTTTTCTCCAGCAACGTTTACGTTCTGTCCCGGCGAGACAAAACGATGGCCGGCAATGATCAGGCAGTCGCCGGGCGCCAGCCCGCGCTTCACCTGGATACGGTCACCTTTTATGACTCCAAGCTCGACTTCGCGGCGTTGCGCCTGCGAGGAACTGACGACATAGACGGCCTTGCCTTCTTCCATTGGAATGACGGCCAGCAGAGGGATAAAGATGACGTCCCGAAGAATCTGGCGTGTCAGACGGGCACGCACAATCTGTCCACTTAAAAACAGACCCTCCTTATTGTCCAGGGTTACCTCCATACGAGTGGACCGAGTCCGCTGGTCGGCCAGCTTGCTGATAAATGTGATTGCTCCGATGAGAGATTTCTCCTGGCCCCTGGTATCCGTGAATACCTCTGTCTTTTGTCCGATGGCAAAATACGTAATGTCGCGTTCTGGAACTTCCACCACTACCTTGACCATATCCGTATCCACAAGCTCGGCCAATGGCGTGCCGACCTGGACGTACTCACCTTCCTCAACGAGCAGGTCGTTCAGCAGGCCAGCACCGGGGGCAAGGATGCTGGTGCGCTCCAGCCGGGCACGTACTTCCGCCAGGCGAGCTTTGCTGATAGCAAGCTGGCTTGTGGCATTGTCCAAGTCACGGGATGGGGAGACTTTTTCTTTAACCAGATTCGCCACACGCTCATACTCTATCTGGTCGCGCTTGAACTGTGCCTCGGCACTTTCAAACTCCGGCCGAAGGAGGTCTTCGTTGAGCCGGATTAGCAGGTCACCGGCATGCACCAGGTTACCTTTCTTTAAGGGGATGTGTTCGATGCGCCCCGCCACCTCGGCGGAAACCGTGACAATACGGTTGGGCTCTACAACTGCCGGCAGGTCGAACGTGTCCGCAAGCTCAGATTCCGAGGTGACGGTCATTACCGCGACGTTCACCGGCGGCGCTTCAACAGAGGGGACATCGCGGTTTCGCTTCGGTATTATCACAATTACGGCCAGTATCGCCAGCGAAGCGAGAATGATGACTGTCTTGGCGGTGTTGCGGCGAAACCAACCCGACGCTGTTTTCAACAGTTTGGTTTTAGGCGATTGTTCACTCATCTTTTATGCCCCTGCTTTCATTTTGCTTTGTAGAAAAGACCGCAGGTCATTTCGACCGAAGTCCCGACTAGTCGGGACGAAGCGGAGAAATCTATTAAAAAAACAGATTTCTCGACTCGCCTGTGGCTCACTCGAAATGACATTCGGCGTTGTTTTCTACAGAGCACTTTCATTTAACAGAACCTGCTGAAACCGCTTCGCTGGCAGTTTGCAATTCATAATTCTTAGTCTTGCCCTCAGACACCTGGACTTCAAATGTCGTCAGAGTACCCATCGCCTTTTGCAAGTCCAATTTCGCGGTTGTATGCGAATAAATGGCCTGGTAATAATTCGCCCTGGCCGTTGTCAAAGCCGCCTGTGCATCAATCATCTCAACCTGCGTATTTGTTCCCTCTTTGTAACCCACCTCCGCGAGGCGCAACCCTTCCTGGGCCCTCGTAAGGTTTAACCGCTGAGAATCGACAAACTCCTCCGCATCCTCAATACTTAATTGCGCCTTGGTCAATTCAAACAAAGCAGTTTCTTCTGCATCAACCAGGTCTATTTGCGCCTGCTTAAGCCGCGCCTTCTGCTGAACTATATCGCCTTCGCGTGCAAAACCATCAAATATGGGCAGCGTCGCCATAACGCCGGCATCCCATGCCCTGCCCCACTCAATCAGCATACTGTTGTGCGGGTCGGGCTTGGACCAGGTCTTGTCATAATAGCCGCTAATAGTCGGCCAATATCGGCTCTGAATAATCTTTAGCAATTCCTTCTGATATTTAATATCAAATTCCCGCCCGAATAAATCAGGGCGATTTCGATAAGCAGCTTCAACCGCTTCTTCCATCGGCACCTTCAGAGGGGCGTAAACCAGCTCGTTGGACAGAGTAACATCGCTATCCTGTGAAACGCCCATCACCTTCAGCAGGTTGGCTTTTGCTACGTTGATGGCATTTTTGTTCCGTATCAATTCTGCCTGGAAATTTGACAGCTCCACTTCGGCCCGCAGAACGTCAAAATCTGAAGCGACGCCGCCCTGGCGTTTCTGCTTGACACTACCAAGATGTGCCTGAGCAGACCGAACAGCGTCGGCGCTAATCTGAAGCAAATGCTGATTAAGCAGAACATCATAATAGGCGTGACTGGCAGCATAAGTTAGGTTCTGAACCGCTGCGCGAACCGTCTGATCGGTCAGCAGTGAAAACAATCTGCCTGCTTGCAGCTTAGCCATTATTGCGCCACCGGCATAAATGGGTTGAGTAACTCGAAGACCTACTGAGTAATTATCCACATCGCCCATCGTGATTTTTGGGCCGTCGGGGATAGTTATAGAGGAAACCATATCGAGCCGCCGATAATCACCCGTTAGGCCCACGGTCGGCAAAATCGCTGAATACGACTTTAGCTCTTCTCCCCGGGCAATCTGCTTTTCCTCAAGAGTCCGTTGCAGACCCTTATTGTTGGCCAAAGCCAGCTTCAGACAGTCTTCAATGCCCAACTGCCCACTTAAACGCGGCTGCGATGTCTGCTGACTTTCTTTGCGATTTTTCCATTGCCGATACGCCGTCTCTCTGGACAAACTGACATCTTCATAAAACTGCTCGCTGCTGGTGCACCCGGCTAATATCAAGACCATCACCATACAACCTGCAAACTCAACGCCTCTTCGTCTCATTAGGTTCACGCCCTTTCACAGTTTTGAGTTTTTAGTTTCGGCATACGCCCGAATCCCGGCAGCCGAAAACGCAACGATATGCTCGACTATTTCAGAAAGGTCAAACTTGAGCGCCTCCGGCTTACCGCTCTGCTCAAACATAGTTTTCGCAGCGACCGCATGCATTAACTGACCAACAATAGAAAGTATCACCAGCCGGGCCTTATCCTCCTCTAACCCCGGACAAATCTGCAGTAATGCCTTCTGCCATACTGCTGTAACAGGCAAAATCATCTCTTTAACGAACATGTCTTCCGGCAGGTGGCGGTCAATCATCTCGCGGGCCATAAGCCGGATGAACCGAAAGCTCTTTTCTCCCTCTATTATTAACGGCTCAAGGAATGTGTTGGAATACGACCTTAAAAGCTCCTCCAGAGTTGGCTGGCCGCCTGTTTCAGACATTATCCGCTCGATGCCTGCAATCCGTATATCCCGCAACCGGAGCAAATGACGCCGCCAAACCTCGACATACAATTTGTCTTTCCCACCAAAATAGTAATTCACTGAAGCAACATTGCACCCAGCGGCAGAGGCAAGGTCACGAACACTCGTGGCCTCAAACCCCTTCTCACAAAACAGCTCTTCCGCTACGTCAAGTAATCGCTCCTGAACGGACTTATGAGAACCACTATCTGTTCCATTATCACTTGGAATAGCCATATAAACCTCCTAAACATTTGTTTTATACAATAGCTTAAAACATCTGTTTGAATATGTCAAGTATTTTTTGATTTTTTTGTAAAAAACATTGAAATTTATGGTTCTTCACAGGTCAAAAATGGGTGTACCGACACTATTTGAGTTATTGTGTTACAACACTACTGTCCCGTTATAAGTTGAATAATAACAACTGGTTATGAAATTGACAAAATTTGTTTTGCGACATATTTTCTGTAAGTACTTGTGTAATAGGAACTTTCTCGAAAAGTTCAATGCTGAGAATTTGCAAGATTTCGCCCAAATTCAGTTTGATTTGAAGTTCTTTCTTGACAATCGCTGCCAAGACGTAAATACTGACAGCAATCCAGATTTGAGTCTTTACCGCGTTCTCGCTCGTGCCAAAAAATGTCTTGATACGCAGGTATTGCTTGTTCCACCTGAAGAAAATTTCTATCTGCCAGCGGCACTGAAAGTTTTATGGCCAAAGTTTATGGATGAGTTGAAATTGACAACAACCATTTTTTCTCACAACCTATTGAATTTATTTGTCTTACAACAGATTACCTAAAAGTTAACGGGACAGTAGTGACCGGCGGTTTGATTTAACCCGTCTGCAAAAATAGAGTTATGTAATGGAGTCGCAACAGAAAACCGGAATCAATCCTCCCGGCTGGAAAGCAGCAATACTGATTGCCCTCGCAGTAATCGGCATATATCTTTTTATAAGCACACGCACCACTTTGTGGGACCGCGATGAGCCGAGATATGCGCGGGTCGCAGTAGAAATGGTGGAATCCGGCAACTACCTTGTCCCAACTTTCAATGGGCAGGCGTGGCCGGACAAGCCGATTCTGCTTTACTGGCTGATGTCTTTACCGGTTCGCATATTGGGGCCGACGGAGATTGCCTGCCGTTTTTGGGGGGCGGTTGGCACCGCGATTACCTGCCTATTAACATTCTACATAGGTAAGCAACTTTTTGGCGCAAAAGAGGGGTTGTGGGCTATGGTTATCCTGGCCTCAACTTTAATGGTGCTGATTATCGGCACCTCTGCGACCTCTGATGCGGTAACGCTGCCGTTCATAGTTGCGGCAGCGGCAATCTTTGTCCGGACGATGGAGTCCGGAATGCGGGCGCACCACATAATTCTGATGGGCGTAGCCCTCGGCTTCGGGATGCTTGCCAAAGGGCCGATAGGAGCACTGCCGATTCCGGCAATAGTAACTGCTCTATGGCTTAACCGCAAAACTAGGTCAGGTCTCGTTCGGCCTTTTTGCCAGCTTGGGGCTGCCTTAATGATAGGGGTTTTAATTTTTCTGGCATGGGCAATACCTGCCAACAATGCTACAGGTGGGGAGTTTTTACGTGTCTTTGTCGGTCGGCACGTCCTTACTCGAGCAATTAAACCTATGGAACATCACGGAGGAAACTTTCTCTTATATTTGCCATACTATCTGCCTGTTATTATAGTGGGTTTTTTCCCGTGGACGCTGCACCTGCCCGGGGCTTTTTCAGCAACACTCGGAGGGCGTTTGGGCGGACAAAACTGTCGGCCTTTGTTGATTGGCTGGGTCGTATCGATTTTTACTATAATGACATTAGCGGTTACTAAATTGCCTCATTATATACTGTTTATATGGCCGGCACTGGCTCTGACGGTGGCAGGCACGATTGTCGCTGCACAGCAAAACAGGTTAACCAGCCGAGACCAAATGTGGCTGCGACGCGGGGTCTGGTTTTTTTGCTCGCCGGCAATCGCTATAGCGCTGGCTTTAATGATTGCGCCATATTTTTTTCCGATAGCGGGGTTGCGCTGGTCCGGTCTGTCATCAGGTATTGTGCTGTTAATTATGACCGCGGTCGCCATCCACTTACAACGTGCCGACAGGCCGCACACAAGCGCTGAGGTATTGCTGGCCGGTATGCTTGCTCTTGAGATTCCAGTCCTGTTTGGCGTGCTGCCGGCGATTGAGCAGATAAAAATATCTCCGTCCATCGCCGATTCCGTTAAGGCCAAAACCACCAAGGAAGTGCCTGTGGCAACCTATAAGTATGGTGAGCCAACGTTGAATTTTTATATTGGCCGGCAGATTGAGCCACTCCGCAACGAAGAGGCAGTTATTGCCTGGGCCCGACAGCCGGAACGGGGAGTGTTAGTTATACCCAAAGATGCACTTACCAACATCCAGGAGCGGTTTGGTCCTTTGCCTTTAGAGCAAATCGCCTCGAAAGAAGGTTTTAACTATTCAAAAGGAAAACCACTCGAAGTGCTGGCCTTGATTCGAAAGGCAGAGAACTAATGACCGAACAAAAAATAGACCAATGCCGTTTGCACCGCATCAATTTGACAATGTGGGTATCTGTCATTACCTTATGCCTAGCCACTTTACTGAGTTATTTTTTGCTTGATGAACGTGTTTTTTCCTGGCTCAGTCAGCATCCCAACAAATGGCACAAAAATAACTGGCTGGAGGCATTCAAGTTATTAGGCAAAGGATGGGTGCTGATTTGGTTACTGCTAATATGGGTCTGGGCCACCGGCAAACAACGACCGGCTCTGGTCGCAATACTGGCCCTTCTGCTGGTTTTCCCAATGGTATATCTACCGAAATTTTTGGTACATAGACCACGGCCCAGGGAAATTATCGCCGCACCCACGATAACAGAAGAAGCAAAAAACAATAACGGCCTGTCGCAAAATCTGTCATTCCCTTCCGGTGATACGGCTGCCGTATTTGCGATAGCTGCGGCACTGGTTCCTTTTATCCGCCGGCTCTGGGTGCTCACATTCTTTACCCTCAGCAGCATCATCGGTATTCTGAGAGTAGCTGTGCTGGCCCACTATCCATCGGATGTGTGCGCAGGGGCGGCGGTAGGCATACTTGCCGGCTGGCTCGCCCCGCAAATACTCTCACGATGGCCGTTGCCGGCGCCAAGCCGACTAAATTGGTATCGCATCATCGCAGCAGGCGGCGTGATTCTCTTACCCGTTTTATTCGGGCTGATTGAAGGAATCGATGAGTTATTGACCTTCCTGAAAACCTACGGCGTGCTGGTTGCAGGGATTTACCTCGTCGCCAAAGGCGGTGAATGGCTGAAACGACATCGGAAACGCGACTCCTGCAACCATTAAGATACTCAGATTACGTCTCATACTTGGCCACAAAGGGCGAAAGCTCGCGGAGGCGGTTGACAATGCCAGGCATTATTTCGATTGTGTAATCGGCCCGCCTAACGAAATTGAAGTGGAAGAGTCTCACTTTTTAGAAGTCTCTTTTATCGAGCGCACTTTTTCGCAGAATGGGCCTAATATAGGATTTTGGGCGACTTTAGCCATCTGGATTTTGTTTGCCTCTCTATCGGATAACCCTGAAAATTCTTTCTGTATCTGCTGCTGAATATCCCACTTCATTTGGACACAATCGAATTTTTTATTCTTCATCATTTCCTAACCACCTCGCGAGGCGAATAGATGCGAATTTCCCTGTATCCATTCATCAGATTGACCGCCTGATACCCATTTATTTTCTCATAATGCACAATATGCTTAAAATTCCAGCTAACGACAAAATCCACATCCGCCACAGACGCCGATGCGATGTGTTCAGCATCAGCTTTACTTTCCGGTTCAAGTATTTGTGCCTCTAAATAAGCATCTCGCAAGCGGGCAATTTCGTCCCTAAATTCGATTATCTCCACATTCTCAGGCGGCAATTCAGCCAACACTTTTTGAACATAATCAGGAGCCCTTTCAATCTCTCTAATAGCCGTAGCTGAAATTACAAGCACAAACTTACCTGCCTTTACGTCAGCAAAAAACAACCTGCTTTCATCAGAGAATTCATCGTCAAAACACCCGCCAAAAACTGATGTATCCGCATAGACACGAAATTGCTTCATTTTCTCATACCAAAAACACGAAAGAACCTGCTTATTCTATACTAATATATTACCACAAAGCACTCTCTCATAGCAACAAAAAAGAGAGAAGACCGAATACAAAACAAGGGTATATCAGAACGCTGCACGCTCAACAAACGGCGACAACTCGCGCAAGCGATTGACAATCCCGGGCATTATTTCGATTGTGTAATCGACCTCGTCTTCGGTGTTGTATCGGCTCAAGCTAAAGCGGATTGAGCCGTGAGCGGCGGTGAAGGGCACACCCATCGCCCGCAATACGTGTGAAGGTTCGAGCGAGCCGGAGGTGCAGGCGGAACCGCTGCTGGCACAGATACCGAATTTGTCCAGCATAAGCAGAATCGCCTCACCCTCGATGAATTCGAAGCTGATATTGGTCGTATTGGGCAGACGATTTTTCCTGTCGCCATTGACCCGGCTGTCAGGACAGCTTTTTAGTATTGCATCTTCAAGTTTGTCGCGGAGGTATTTTACCTTGCTATTTTCCTCCTTGATATTTTTGGCAGCTAACTCGCAGGCCTTACCCAGGCCAACGATTCCAGGGACATTTTCTGTGCCGGCCCTGCGGCCTGCTTCCTGATGGCCGCCCAGCATAAACGGCGACAGCCGTGTCCCCTTGCGGACATAAAGAACGCCCACGCCCTTGGGGCCGTGCAGTTTATGGCCTGAGAGACTGAGTAAATCGATATTACTTTTCGATAAATTCAGCGGAATCTTGCCGACTGCCTGAACCGCATCGGTGTGGAATACCACCCCTTTATCGGTAACTAATTTGGCGATTTTTTCTATCGGAAACATTACGCCGGTCTCGTTGTTTGCGAACATAATCGTAACCAGAGCGGTATCGTCATCGAGATTCTCTTCGAGGTCGGCAATGTCAAGCCGACCCTGCTTATCCACTCCCAGCTCCACAACCGTGTAGCCGTGATTTTGCAGTTCCCGGCAAACCGACAGCACCGCTGGATGTTCAACCCTGGTCGTTATGACTTTACGCTTTTGCGGCATCGCCGCAAGCGTGCCTCTTATGGCGGCGTTGTCACTCTCGGTGCCGCAGCTTGTAAACATAATCTCGCCGGGGTCGCAGCCGAGCAAATCGGCCACCTGCTCACGCGCCTTTTGGATATTGCGGCCGACCCGGCCGCCAAATGTGTGCATACTCGAAGGATTGCCGTAAAGCTCACAGAAAAACGGCTTCATTTCCTCAAGCACCTCTTCAGCTACTTTCGACGTTGCGTTGTTGTCAAAATATATGGTTTCCATCCGTTATCCTCTGTGATTGTTCACTGGCCGGAATCCTTGATTTCCTCGACATAAAGGTCTTTTGATACAAACTCTCTCAGCTTGGCCTCGACGACATCTTTCATTGTAACATCGGCCAGTTTGCACTGGGCACACATCCCTCTGAAAGCAACAACAACCTTATTTCCTTCGACATCGACCAGCTCGATATCGCCGCCGTCAGCCCGCAGAGGAGGTCTGATTTGCTCATTTATTGTCTGCTGAATCAACTGAATCTTCTGGATATTGGTAAGCCGCTCGCCTCGTCGCGGCACCGACACGGGGACTTGCTTTATTTTGTCACCCTGGACCCTTTGTATTATCTTTTCGATTTCGCCTTTGCAGCCGCCGCAGCCGCCGCCCGCCTTGCTATAATTTGTTACCTGCTCGACGGTTGTCAGATTATTCTCGCGTATTACCCTCTCGATTTCCTTGTCGGTCACGCCGAAACAGGTGCAGACGACATTGCCTTCAAGCTCGCGTTTCTTTTTGCCGCCGCCTCGATAATTTTCGATTGCCGCCTCGAGAGCTTCCCTGCCCATAACCGAGCAGTGCATTTTTTGCTCGGGCAGGCCGCCGAGGTAATCAGCAATATCTTTGTTGGTTACTTTGGCAGCTTCATCGAGGGTCATACCTTTTATCATTTCGGTCAAAACCGATGACGTTGCGATTGCACTTGCACAGCCGAATGTTTTGAACTTTGCTTCTTTGATTCTGCCATTTTTATCGAGTTTGAACGTTAGCCGCAAGGCGTCTCCGCAGGCAAGTGACCCAACCTCGCCGACGCCGTCCGCATCTTCTATCTCGCCGACATTTCGCGGATTGAAGAAGTGGTCTTTAACTTTGTCCGTGTATTCCCACATAATTTTCTACCCCTGACTGGCTCTCAGTGCTTGTTGAAAGTCAGCTATTATATCATCGATATGCTCTGTGCCGACGGAGACACGAATATAATCATCCGTTACGCCGGCTGCAAGCTGTTCTTCTTTACTAAGCTGCTGATGAGTCGTGCTGGCCGGGTGTATCACTAAAGTTTTGCTGTCGCCGATGTTGGCGAGGTGACTTGCCAGCTTAACACTATTGATAAACTTCTTACCTGATTCCATTCCGCCTTTGATTCCAAAGCCCAAAATGCCGCCCGCTCCATTGGGCAGATACTTTTTGGCAAGGGCATAGTCAGAATGCGATTCGAGCCCTGGGTAGTTAACCCAGTTGACCTGCCGTTGCTTTTCGAGCCACTTAGCAAGTTTTAGGGCGTTTTCGCTGTGGCGGGGCATACGCAAATGCAGCGTTTCAAGCCCCTGCAAAAATAAAAACGCATTAAATGGCGACATACAGCTTCCCATATCCCGCAAGAACTGAACCCTGGCCTTTATAATATACGCCATTTCGCCAAAGGACTCGACATACTTTACGCCGTGATAACTTGGGTCGGGCTCAGTCAGCTCAGGGTAGCGGCCATTTGTCCAGTCGAATTTTCCGGAGTCCACAATCGCACCGCCGATGCTTGTGCCGTGGCCGCCGATGAACTTTGTGCAGCTATGAACCACAATATCGATACCGAACTCTATCGGCCTAAACAATATGGGCGTGGTAACGGTATTATCACAAATCACCGGCATACTGTTTTTGTGGGCGATGTCGGCTATCTTTTCGTATTGCAGAACGTCGTTCTTTGGATTGCCGATGCTTTCTATGTAAATCAGCCGGGTATTTTTCTTTATCGCCTTTGCAAAATTCTCCGGCTTTTTGGGGTCAACAAACGTAACCTCAATGCCCAGTTTTGGAAACGTCTGGCCAAACAGCGTAACCGTTCCGCCGTACAGCGAGCTGGAAGAGACAATATGCCCGCCTGCGCCGCAGATATTAAAAATGCTCACGTAGATAGCCGACTGGCCTGAACTTAATGCCAGGCCACCCACGCCGCCTTCCAATGCCGCCAGCCGTTTCTCCAGCACATCGGTAGTCGGATTCATCAGCCGGGTGTAGATGTTGCCAAACTCCTTCAGTGCAAATAAATTCGCCGCGTGCTCGGTATCCTTAAACACATAGCTTGTTGTCTGATAAATCGGCACAGCCCGACTGCGGGTGTCCGAATCAATTTGCTGGCCGGCGTGTAAGGCCAGCGTTTCCATACGATATTTTCGCTCTTCTGCCATTCCTAATTCCTTAATTTATTCAAACCGACTAATTCTACTTTCAGGAAACTGGTGGGCTGAAGCCCTCCCTGCCAATTAAATATTTTCGAGTTATTCGCCGGGTAAAATCTCAACCATTCTATCAAGCGACCTTTTCGCTCTTATTCTTATTTCATCCGGGACTGTGATTTTGAACTGCATATCTTCTAATGACCCGATGACCTTATCCAGAGTAATCTTTTTCATATTAGGACACACTGCTCTATCAGTAGCAGGGAAAAATTCAGCTTGCGGGTTCTGCTTTTTCAAAGCGTGAATTATCCCTGTCTCGGTAGCTACTATAAATCGCTTCGCGGCGCTGGTTTTAACAAACTTGAGCATCTGGCCGGTGCTGAGTATCTGGTCTGCAAGCTCCTTGACCGGCTCAGTGCATTCCGGATGCGCTAATACAGGCGCATCAGGAAACTTTTCTTTTGCATTCTTTACGTCCTCTTCGCTTATGACTATATGAGTCGGGCAATAGCCGGGCCAAAGCACAAGGGGCCTATTGGTTTTGTCCATAACAAATCTGCCAAGGTGCTGGTCGGGAACAAAAATGATGGGCCTGTCCGCCGGCAAAGACTTCACCATCTCAACCGCATTAGCGCTCGTGCAGCAATAATCGCTCTCGGCCTTAACTTCCGCAGGACTATTTACATAACAAACCACTAATGCATTTGGGTATTTGTGTTTCAACTGACGTAGCTGCTCTGCAGTTATCATATCGGCCAGCGGACAGCCGGCAAATTTGTCCGGCAAAAGCACTGTCTTTTCCGGAGAAAGGATAGCGGCGGTCTCTGCCATAAACTCCACGCCACAAAATACAATCACGCGGGCGTCGGTCTTTGCCGCATTTATGCTCAACCCCAGAGAGTCACCGCAAAAATCAGCCAGGTCCTGTATCTCACCGGGCTGATAGTTGTGGGCAAGTATCACGGCTTTGTGCTGAGCTTTCAGCAATTTTATTTTTTCAAACAGCCGTTCGTCCAAGAAACTCTCCTGAATTAGGAAATTGGTGGGCTAAAGCCCACCCTACAATATCTATTTTTAGACGCAAATTAACCCGCCATACAGAGTGGCGGATAAACACTGATTTCTATAAGTCTGGATTCCCGCCTTCGCGGGAATGACAGACCCCCCCCATCCTTTTTACTTCTTACCTCCCCGCCTTTTGTGCGTGGTATATACCAAATCGCCGGGCGGCGTCCCAACGGTAACGCCGGGCGGCACAGACTCTTTTATCCAGACGTTGCCTCCGATTACCGAACCTTTTCCGATTACCACATCGCCTAATATTGTCGCCTCAGCATAGATTGTAACACCATCCTCTATTGTCGGATGCCTTTTGCCGCTTTTTATTATTCTGCCCCTCTGGTCTTTGCGAAAGCTCAAGGCGCCGAGCGTAACGCCCTGATAAATCTTCACATTATTACCTATGATTGAAGTCTCTCCTATCACAACACCGGTGCCGTGGTCGATAAAAAAGTTTTTACCTATTGTGGCACCCGGATGGATGTCGATGCCGGTTTTAGCGTGCGCACACTCGGTCATTATTCGAGGGAGCAACGGCACCTGCTTTAGATATAACTGGTGGGCGATACGATACGTCGCAATTGCTGTGATGCAGGGATAACTTATCACAATTTCCTCATAAGACTTCGCAGCAGGGTCGCCATCAAAAGCTGCTATGACATCGCCTTTGAGCATCTCTCTTATCCGAGGTAGCTGGGTCAGTAAGTGCCTGGTGACATTCTCTGCCATCGTCCGGCAATCACAGCCATCGCATTTTCCTATCCTGCACTGGTATCTATAGGCGCGCTCTATCTGGTCGGAAAGCTCGGTATAGACCTGGCACAGGATGTCGCCCACAATAAAATTAACATTCGATTTCGTAATTGTCCTTTTGCCGGTATAGCCCGGAAACAGCACTTCAAAAAGCAGGTCAAGAATTTCCAGAATCCTGCCCCTGACCGGCAGATTGGAGGCATCGATAAAATTTATGCCTAAATCGCCTCGATATGTCTCGGTAATTTTGCCAACTAACCCCTCGATTTTTTTGTTGGCCAACTTTTTCTTTTGCATTGTCGGTCCCTCTTGAAAGACAAAGATTTTTTATTCTCACGCAAATAATTCGGTTGATATGTATCTCTCGCCAGTGTCGGGGAGAATCACCACTATTGTTTTGCCTTCGCTTTCTTCCCGTTGCGAGAGCTGCACTGCCGCCCACATTGCAGCGCCTGAGCTTATACCCGCCAGTATCCCCTCTTTCCTTGCTAATTGCCGGGCCGTCTCCATAGCGTCTTCATTTGAAACTTTGATAATTTCGTCAATCACAGCGACATTCAAGACATCCGGCACAAACCCTGCGCCGATACCCTGTATCTTGTGTGGGCCGGGCCTGCCGCCGGAAAGGACCGGCGAATCCTTCGGCTCGACCGCCACTACCTTCAGGTCATTATTGCGCTGTTTTAGAACCTGGCCGCATCCGGTCAGCGTCCCGCCGGTCCCGACTCCGGCAACAAAAATGTCAAGTTTGCCATCCGTATCGTTCCAAATCTCCTGGGCTGTGGTTTCTCTGTGAATCTGCGGATTTGCAGGGTTCTTAAATTGCTGCGGCATAAAGGCATCAGGGTTTTCCGCCATAAGCTGCTCGGCCTTTTCTATGGCTCCTGCCATACCCCGATCAGCAGGCGTAAGCACAATCTCCGCCCCGAAGAACTTCAGCAGCTTTCTTCTCTCTATGCTCATCGACTCGGGCATAGTCAGGAGCAACCGGTATCCCTTCGCAGCACAAATACAGGCAAGGCCTATGCCGGTATTTCCGCTGGTCGGTTCGATTATAACGGTATCGGGCTTAATCAGTCCTGCCTGCTCCGCCGCTTCTATCATTGACTTTGCAATTCTATCTTTCACACTGCCGCCGGGGTTATGTGACTCAAGCTTGGCCAGAATAATTGCGTTAGCCGAGCCGAGCTTGTTTATTTGAACCAGCGGCGTATGACCGACTACGGCTGTGATATCTTTGAATATGGCACCCATAACTTTCTTGTATCCGCTTATATTTGATAATCCGATGTTCTTTTATTCTTTGCCCTGTCAATCAAATCTTGGACCGTCACAGAATCCAGGACATTTCTAATTGCCTCCTCCACCTGAATCCACAGCAGCCGGGCCGCACAATCGGCAGCCCGCCGGCAGTAATCTTCATCCTCAACACATTCTGTGGTAATTACATTGCCTTCCAAGCAGTTGAATACGTCGCCAAGTTTAATCTGATTTGGGGGTTTGGCAAGAATATATCCGCCTCTGGCGCCTCTCATACTCCTGACAATCCCTCCCGACCTCAGAGCGTTCATCAACTGCTCTAAATACTTGACAGATATGTCCTGACGCTGGGCAATAACTTTAAGCTGAACCGGTTTTTTACTATCGGTTGCAGCCAATTCTATTACGGCTCTTATCCCATATCTGGTCCGTGTTGAAAGCTTCATAATAAATCTCCTACTATTCCTACCATTATAGTATGATACTTACGCATTTGCAACTCTTTAGTTCAAAAAAAAATTGAAAAATCAGCCAAAAATCTTAGAAATACCTGGCAAATTGCCTATTTTAACCCCCAAAACTGCCTCACCCACCGGCCAAAACGTATATCGACACAACTAATCTCAGCGATCAATGATTTGACAGCACAATCAACCACTACTAATATGAACAGACCCCCAGTAAAACTGGGAGCTAAATACATTCGATTTCATTGGGAATGAGATATGGAACTACCTGAACCATCTTTGGAGCATTTGAAACGGCTGACTGATGACACCGGCTTATATCAGCACGCCAGATTTATTATACCATACCGCAAAGAAGGTTACTGCACCGATGACAACGCAAGGGCCGTAATGGTAATGGCCCGGTATTACGCCCTCTACCCCCAGCCAGAGGCACTTCGGCTTTTCGATACCTATTTAGCTTTTATCTTACATTCTCAAAAGAGGAACGGCTCAATCAGGAACTTTATGAATTTCAACAGGACCTGGCGCAAGGAGGAACCCTCAACAGACGCCCTCGGCAGAGTGCTGTGGGCGCTCGGAACAGTCATATCAAAACCACCTTCGCCTTCATACATACATATAGCAGCGGAGTGTTTTGATAAATCCATCAGACATCTGCAAGAGCAACGACCGAGAGGTATGGCATATTCGATACTCGGTATGGCAGATTATCTCAAACAATTTCCAGACGCCGGCGATATCAAACAGAAATTAGAAATAGCCGCAGACCAATTAGTTGCCGACAACGAAAAAAATAGTTTTCCCGACTGGCAATGGTTTGAGCATAAGCTGACTTATGATAACGCCGTTCTGCCTCACGCATTATTCGTTGCGGGTTCAACACTCAACAATAAAAAATACCACGAAGCTGCAAAAAAAACCTGTGAATTCCTGCTGGCAAACACTTTCAACGGCGACCATTTCAGCTTCATCGGATGTCACGGTTGGTATGAACGTGGGCACAAGAGGGCTTTGTTCGACCAGCAACCTATACAAGCTGCGAGTACGGTTTTAATGCTAAGAGATGCCTATAACGCCACGAAAGATAGCAAATTTGCCCGGCTTCAAAGAAAGGCCTTTGACTGGTTCTTAGGCGCAAACGACCTGCATATTCCGCTTTATGATTCTGTAAGTAAGGGATGCTCTGATGCCTTGACGCCTGATGGGGTCAATGTCAACCAGGGTGCAGAAAGCACCCTTAGCTTTTTGCTGGCCTTATTAATTATGGCCGAAGGTTCCGCCAGAGAAACTGATTCAGCTCAGGGCAAACGTGCCGGCGAAGGCTAAACCCTTCGACTTCGCTCAAGGCAGGCAACCCTGGCGTAAAACGCCGGGCTAAATACAGGAGGCGACAGTTCACACCAAATGGTTGACCCGTTTTATTTTCCCTCCAGCACGCCGGCAGTTGCATCTGCAGTCCAGGTAATATCTTTTCCTACGCCAGCAACAGTTTGGCAACTGGACAGCCAGAAAACCGCAAGAATTAAAGCGAACGCCAATAATACTTTTCTAACCATCTTTTCGTACTCCGTTTGTAATCGCCGAAAGAATTGGTTCTATAACAATAATCGAGGGATTATATGTAAAAACTTTAAGTATTTTGATAAAATTATACAAGTCTTATCGGTCTTGCCGGATATGATTTATTACATTTGGCAGGCCGATTCGCTGAAAAACCTGACTTTTTACACGGAAAAATTGCATATAATGAAAGTCGCCAGCTTCAACGTCAATTCTCTGCGTGTTCGCCTGGGTACAGTGCTCGACTGGCTCGCAGAGCATCAGCCGGACATCCTCGCCGTTCAGGAGACCAAGGTCCAGGATAGCGACTTCCCGACCGAGGCATTCGACAAGATCGGCTACAAATACGCCTTCAAAGGCGAAAAAAGCTACAACGGCGTAGCACTTTTCAGCAAGACCAGAATCTCAAACGTGGAATCCGGTTTTCCTGATGAGCCGAAAGACCAACCGCGGCTGATTAAAGCAGAAATTAATGGCATCGTAATCGTCAACACCTATATCCCGCAGGGCTACCGACCCGAATCTCAAAGGTTTGATTACAAGTTAAACTGGTTTCATCGGCTCCGTGTGTTTTTTGAAAATAATTTTGCGCCCACCGACCCCATTCTGTGGGTAGGTGACTTTAACGTAGCGCCCCTGCCGATAGACGTCTATGACCCTGAATATTTCTTAGGACACGTCTGTTTCCATCCGGATGTTCACAGGGCGCTGGACGAAGTTATGCAATGGGGATTTGTGGATGTGTTCAGAATCCACTGCCGCGAGGCAGGCCAATATACTTTCTGGGATTTCCAGCTGCCAAACGCCTTCAAGCGTAATCTTGGCTGGCGGTTAGACCACATTATGGCTACGCAGCCGCTGGCAGAAAAGAGCACCAATTCATACATAGATAAAAAACCCCGCCTGGCAACTCGCCCGAGCGACCATACCCCCATCATCGCTGAGTTTGATGTGTGAGATATCGTCTTATATCGCTTGTCGTTGCAACCGTGTTGTTAAATCCAGCACATCCCAAAGCCTAATTGGAACGTGGCCAAATTGTCAATCCGATTTACAATTTGTCCACTTGCGCCCCCTTTTTGCGATGAAAAAACGGCTTTTATCCAAACCTGTGCCGTTCCTGTCCCGGAGCCCTGCGACCACACGCCCATCATCGCTGAATTTGACTGGCCCGCTAAAACTAAAAACTGAAAGTGCTCTGCAGAAAAGACCTGCCGTCATTTCGACCGAAGCGATGCGGAGTGTCGCGAAGCGGAGAAATGACACGGGGTGCCGCTGGGCTGCGCTCGGAACGACATTTTGCGTTTTAAGATAGTTTCTTAGTTCCCAGAAGGATTCATCGGCCCGATATGTTTTTTCGCCACCACAATATCATCAAACCAGACGGAACTTTTGTGTCCCGGCGGAGCATCGGTGATATACAAAAGGAGCCACAGGAAGTTTAACTTCAGGTCTTCGGTATTTCGCCATCGAAAGCCCTCAAAGGGTTGGCCGTTCGGGTCCGGGATAAAGCTATCCCATACCCATCTGCCTTTGGGGAATCCTTTTCCGAGGTAACTTATTATTTGTCCACCCTTACTCCAGAGCTTGCCATCAATCCATAACGCCTGCTGGCCATTTTGCTCGGTGACGGGGTTATTGGTTTTCATCATCAGCTCAACACACATCCATTTTCCGCGGCGGGCCTTGAGGTTTTCATCGTTAATAAAATCGTGGCCCCAGGATTTGTTGTCGGGAGAAGTTCTCATTCCCATCCAGTATGAGTAGAAATCCCATCGCCATTTTTCACCATAGGGCTCGACGCCTGTGGTGAATCGCTCATTGCCCGCAGGTCGAATTCCCGCTCCGCCTTGCGGCCAGGGTGTCGGAGGATTGTAGCCTCCAACGTGAACAAAGTGATGAATCGGAAAACAGTTGGGGTCGAACTTCACATAAAAACGGACATACAGTTGCTCGTAGCCGGGCAAAAGACGCCTGTATAAATGCCCACCTGTTCCTTTATCCCCAATATGGGTCATCAAAAGTGAATGTTTGCCGGCACTTGCTGGCGGCACATCTGCGGAAAGCGACATTATCTCAATATCCTTTACGTTTTCCCACCGCGCATTTATAGCATCTATAGAACCTTCCTCAAAGTTCTCTGCAAAAATAACATTCGGGTCGTTCTCAATCCCTTTATCACCTTTGTATTTACTTGCCAGACCCTGCTCAATGACGGATGCCGCCTTAGTCTCTTTGGTATGCCGAATATCTTTCCGGGACAGGTCGCTTCTTGCGTAAGGTAAAAATGCAAAGACAAATATCGAAACTATAGCAATTCTATGACCAATCTTTTTGAAACTATCGAAAAGCATTTCGGTCTGCACCTTTTAGTGGACTTCAGCAACAAGCAACTGGGGTACAAGGATTCGGACCTTGACTAACTGATCCAGAGTCAGTTGTGCTACCATTACACTATACCCCAACATAATCGTATTGCGTATATCGTATCGCGTGATGCGTTAATCAATCAACAAAACACCATATCAGTGTTATTTTCTTTTTTCGGCAATTCCTGTAAACTTAAGTAATTTCCAACCTGATGGCAGAACTATCGCCGCCAAAACTATCTTCAAAATATCGCCGACAATAAAAGGATACAAACCAAGAGCCAAAATACTACCGGCGCCTATCGGCACTCTAAAGACTAATCTTAAACAAAACAGCCACGACAGAGCGAAGACATACATTAACGCCTCGCCGAAGACCATCGCCAAAATGGTAGTCCCGATTCGCCTGTCCCATCCTCTTTCGGCCAGTAATCCTACCGCATAAGCGGCGGCTACGAAGCCGACAAGGTAACCTCCCCGTGGCCCCAAAAGCACCGCAGCACCGCCTTGTCCCATCGCAAATACAGGCAGCCCCGCCGCCCCCTCAATTACATACAAAAGGATAGTCACCCCACCCCGCTGCGACCCAAACAGAGCCCCTATCATCAGCACCGCGAAGGTCTGAGCCGTTACGGGGACAGGACTAAACGGCAAACGGACCGCAAACTGCGCGCTTAAGCCGATAAGCAGCGAACCGCCAACAATCAGTATGAGATCATAAAATCCGGCCCACCTCTTCTCACAGGGACGAAGGATATCGGCTACGGTTACATTCGCTAACATTTCTACTCGACCACCAATAATTAGGTTCTAACTTTGCTTTGTAGAAAACACTCAGCAACGTCATTTCGAGCGAGCCGAAGGCGAGTCGAGAAATCTGCATGCAAACAGTGCTGCTAACCCAGATTTCTCCGCTTCGCGACGCTCCGCGTCGCTGCGGTCGAAATGACAGTGGGTCTTTTCTACAGAGCATTCTAACTTTCGAAGCTGCGACAAAGACACAAGCTTACCATTCCTCGACATTATATTTGAAACTTTCTTCTGCGTCAAACTACAACCTTCGCACTCAATCGGCATAAGGCAGACCACGAGCCCAGGCACTACTGCCTTTGCTAAACTTTTTTGTGCAGCTCGGTCAGCAGCACCCCCTGTAACTTGTGCAATTCCAAAAGATAGCCAACATATTCCCCTGCCTTCGTTCGGCTCTTCTCCCCTTTAGGGGTTTTTCTTGCCGAAGTCGCCGTTCCTGGTTTTTTTCTCGCAGATTTCATCATTTTTTTGTTGCCTCTCTGTTGACCTAATTCATATTTGCGTCTAAAATACTTTTGTTTAGAGACAGTTTGTGGGAATATTAACGCATTTGTGAAGTATTGCAAGGTAAACTTTCGCAAATTCGTGAAAATATGCAAAACTCTGACGAAAAAGCGATAATTGAGCGAATTAAGGGTTTGCGAACACAATATGCAGGGGATAGAGGCAAGAGCAAATTCGCCCGTGCATTAGGCATAAGTGCTTCTACTTACAGCTATTATGAAAATAACAGGGTTCCCCCGCCGCGGATTCTCCTAAAAATATGCGAGATTACAGGAGCAGATTTGGAGTGGCTGCTGACAGGCCATGGTAGCGGGAAAAGAGTCGCATCCGGGTCAAATGTTACGCTTTTGCAAAGATTAGACGACTTATTTACCACGAATCCCGATATGACCGAGGCGGTTTCGGCTTTTGTTGAATTGCTATGCGAGAAGAAAGGGCTTGAAAAACAACTTCGGCCTAAAGCTCCGCTACCCGAAGCGGCCCGGCCAGGATGGATTCCGGTGCTTGGCAGAACCGCTGCGGGCATAATCCATTTTTGGGACCAGGAGCTTCTGCCCAAACCGGAACAGGCCATCACCGAGCTTGATGAGCTGGTGAAAAAGCACCTCGGCAAATCGATTGTCAGCTCCGCGGACGGTACTGTGTCTGTCGATTTGCAAACGAGAACTTTATTGGATGGCGTGAAAGAAAAACAGGCCAATCTCATTGGGGTCTGCGGCCAGCAGCCAAGCGAGGTAGCTGAGTTTATCCAGTGCGACCAGATTCATAAGCTATTCCCTGATAGTTTTGCGCTGCGGATAGATGGTGACAGTATGTCACCACGGATAAATGATGGTGACATTGTGATATTAAGCCCATCGGTGCCGGCGGCACAGGGACAATTGGCAGTCGCTCGCATCGCAAGGCAAATAGGCGTTACCTGCAAGCTCATAAGAACAACCGAGAGCGGCGTTCACCTTATACCGATAAACGAAAAATACGAAACGAAGGTAGTAAATAAAAAGGACCTGCTCTGGGCGCTTGCGGTCCTGTGCCATATAAGCATTTAACTCAAACGGAACGTTTGAGAGTGGTAAGCGGTGGGTGGTGAGTGGTTAGCGGTTAGTTTTGGACGCAGGTGGCAGAAATTTCAATCAAACACACATGTAGCTGACAAAAACGAGCTAAACCCAACAAAAATTCGTAAAAACGGCTGAATAATCAAAAAATCTTCTTGCATAATAACGCCCTGTTAGTCTAAAATATCTATATCATCGACCGCCAAAGATGGAGGTTTCCCGAACGTAAGCAGGATGCGAAGTGCTTATGGAATGCGCAGATGTTGAAGTCCGTCTGCCGTTCCAGAGGGTGCAGAATATAATTTCTCGTTAGTGTTTTAGGATTTATTGGATGTGATTCGAATTAGCAATCGTCAATCTCAAATCGTCAATCGACGGTCCATTAGTCCTTGCTTGTCAGCCGAAACGCCAGAGCCGGCTGGCCGGCTTCGCCGAAGTCGCCGCGTAATTTTATCCAGCCCCCTCTTGTCGGTTTGCCTCCGTCTTCGTTTCTGCTTATACGACCGTCTATACGTTTTTGCTCCATTGGTTCGACCGTTATTTCCCAGCGGTCCGGAGTAAGCTTGCAGCCATCCGGAATATTCTCTACAGTTATCGCTCCACTTACTGCTGTGTCGATGAAGTTGTAAACGAACACCTCGATATTCGCCTTGTCTGCCGCAAGCGTATGGGCTTGTTGCTCAAGATTAGTTGCAGTGTGGGGCATCTGAAGCTGCAGCACCACCGGCGAAGCTCTACCGCTGCGAGGGCCGGAGCAACGTAGCGGAGGTTCCATCGGCAGCTTTTGGGCACCGTCTTTTGGAAGAAGCACGAAGATAGCAGCCGAATTTATTTCTTCCGGCATTTTTCCGCCAATGGGCCGGCCCAGATAGTCATAAATGGACTCTATGGATAATCCTTCGGGAAGCGAGCATTTAGTTGGCTGCTCAGACCAGATAATTAACACATCCTGTTCTTTTCCATCAGGACGGGAATGGAAGGCATAAATCCGCAGCGAAGAATTGTCCTTTGGCAGCCACCTGCCTATGCACGTGGCACCAGAGAGAAATCGCCCCACGGCCGCCAATGCCACATAGCCGGGCCGAGGCGTCTGGTCGTGGCGCAAAATACCAAACTGCTTTTCATTTTCCGCATAATTACCGAGAATAAAAAAGAAATGTCGGCTGACTCC
>Ga0315295_10001094_pt1 | contig 23263 bp, 20 predicted proteins | sample YL17G14_0_MG_FD_204453 | JGI IMG/M metagenome (GOLD analysis project Ga0315295, IMG submission 204453) | Sediment microbial communities from Yellowstone Lake, YNP, Wyoming, USA - YL17G14_0 | ecosystem: Environmental > Aquatic > Freshwater > Lake > Sediment | place: USA: Wyoming | collected...
GCCGGCAGTTGCGCCCCGCGGTCTTCGACATCGCCTGGAAGGCGGCCGCCGATCCCGGCGTGGTTTTCAACCAGGTGGTCCCCAGGGATGCCGAATGCCTCGGCGATTATCTCCGTTTTCTGATGGCGCGAGGGAAACTGGGCGACGGTGAGCCGGTTTGGGCGGCGCTTCGCGCGCCCCGTTCCGTGGAAGCGCAACAGCTCGGAAGCGAGTATGCGGGGGCGCTGGCGGCGGCCGGCCAGGGCCAGGCGGCACAGCGGACATGGGGCCAGGTCCTGGCCGATTCGGGGCGTGAAGCGGCCCGCCGGCCGGGTGACTTCCTCACCAACGGCGATTTCGAGTTGGATATGCCCAATGCCGGCCTGGATTGGCGTTTCCAGCAGCAGCCCGGCTATGAGATCAGCATCGATAACCTGGTCGCCCAGCAGGGCACCCGCTCGCTGCGCATCACTTTCGACGGCACGGCCAACCTGGATTTCGGCGGGGTCTGGCAACTGGCGCCCGTCCCGCCGAACCGCCGGTATCGGTTTCGAGCGTACATGAAGCTGGAGAACGTGAGCACGGACCAGGGCATCGTCTTCTGCGTCACTCCGGTCGCGGCCCCCCGCGCCGAGCAGTTCGTGGCCTGCACGGAAAACAGGGTGGGGACGGAGCCTTGGACGGTCCGCCAGCTTGATTTCCGCACCGGCCCCGGTACCTCGGTTGTCCTGGTACAAGCGCGGCGCCGCCAGAGCCAAAAGCTGGACAACCTGCTCCAGGGCAAGGTGTGGATCGATGACGTAGTGATCGAACCGGCGGGCCAGCAGTGATCTGCGTAATCTGCGAAATCTGCGGATTGGGTGTTTGGCCCGTCCTTGAGGGGCGAAGAGCAGCTATCCAGGGTCGAGGGGCACATGTTTCAACCTGAAGAGCACGCTTCCGCGGAACGCAGTCTGCAGCTTGGGGGTCTGCTCCTGGCGGTTGTGTTCACAGGCAGCGCGCTGGCTTTCGGTGGCGTCAGACCGACCGCCTACGTGCTGATGGAAGCGGGCGTTGTGGCGGCCGCGGTCCTCTGCTTTTGGCGTGGCTGGCCGAGGATTCCGCGGCTGGCGGTGCTGGTGCTGGCTGTCATTGTCGGCGTGCCGCTGCTCCAGCTTGTCCCGCTGCCGGCCGGCTTGACCGCGCTGCTTTCTCCCAATCGCAGCCTCTTTGCTGCCCAACTGCTCTCCCCGTTTTCCCCGCCGCCCGCCTATCTGGCCCTGTCGCTGAATCCGCACGCCACCGAAGTGGCCCTGTGCAAGCTCATTGCCTACGCCCTGGCTTTCCTGATGGGGCATAAGCTTGCGGTTCACGGGCGCGGCTCCATTCTGCTCCGCACCCTGGTTATCGTCGGCCTGTTCGAGGCCTGCTATGGCCTGGTGCAGTACCTGACAGGTTGGCAGTACATCTTTACCTTTCGGAAAGTGTTTGGCACCGAGGACGCCACCGGGACTTATATCAACCGCAATCATTTCGCCGGACTTCTGGAAATGGTCTTGCCGTTTGTTCTGGCCGGCGCCCTTTTCCGTCCCCGGTCGAATGCCGGCCCGGGCATCAGGAGGAAGCTGGCTGCGATGCTTGCCGCGGAGGGGAATTTTCGGCTGCTCTCGCAGGTCATGGTTTTCGCGGTTCTCTGCCTGGCCCTGGTTTTCTCGCGTTCGCGCATGGGAATGGCGGCGGGAGTCAGCGGGCTGCTTGTGGTTGGCGGCCTGCATATCCTGCGGCGCCGGAAACGATCGGCGGTGGCGCTGCTGCTGGTGCTGTTGTTGATCCCCGCATGCTACGCGTTTTGGGTCGGCCTTGAAGCGGTTATTTCCCGTTTTGAGATGCTGGGGTATGCCGGAGCCATGGAGCAGAGCCGGCTTCCCGTCTGGAGAGACAGTCTTCGCGCGATCGGGGACTTCAAGTGGCTGGGAACGGGCCTGGGAACCTATGACTGGGCCGCCATGCATTACCAAACCGCGTTCCTGTCGCAGCGGTACGAGCACGCGCACAGCGATTACCTGGAATTCGCGGCCGAGGTTGGCATTCCGGCCGCCGCGTTGCTGTTCGGTGGGCTATGGGCGCTTCTGGCGGGCGCCGCGCGAGCCGCGGTCGTCAGCAATGACCGAGAAAGCCGGGTTCTGGCCGCGGGTTGTGCGGGCGCCCTGTTTGCGCTCCTGCTGCACGCTATTACAGATTTCAATTTGCAGATTCCGGCCAATGCCCTGCTGTTTTGCTGGGTGGCGGGAACCGCGGCCGGTGTCATCGGGCGGTCAGAGCCGCCCGGCCACCGGCTTGCCGTAAGCGGGCGCTGCTGACTCAGAACCAATCCGCGGATTGCGCAGATTAAGGTCCGATTCCGGAATCTGGGTAATCTGTGTAATCTGCGGATGGGTTCCGGCTCGGCTGGTCCGCGTTTATCCGTGTTCATCCGTGGTGAATTATCCCGCTTGTTTTCCCGGTTGCCCGCGGTGTATGTTAATATTTCACATCACGGTTGCTCCAGCCCCCTAAAAACTCAGGAAAGGAGGGAAGAAAAACGGGCTCATCATCGTGTCGGCACCAGGGGCAAATTCGCTGGTCCTTATACCCGACAGGTCGTTCAAGAGGCGGTCCCGTTCCCGGCGAAGACGGCCGGGCTGGGCGGCGGAGCGTGCCGGTTTTCCTGCTCTGTCTGGCGGCTCTGGCCTTCTCCGAAAAGGATGCCTGGGCCTACACCGATCCTGGTTCGGGCGTTTTAATCTGGCAAGGTTTCCTCGCCTTTTTGTTTGGGCTGTTGTTCTATGCCCGTCGAATCACAGCCTGGCTGCGGCGAAAGAGGTCGGGGAGAGAGGGCGCGGGTGGTTGTGACGGCGACGGCGGCGCGCGCGGGTAACACAGGACGAATCTCCCTCCGGGATCCCGCCGGTCAGCTATTCCTCGTTGGGGGACGGTTTCTTCGCGTCATCAATCAAGAGGCTGGCGTCGATCTGAAGGCGTTTCTCGCCTCCACCACCGCGCGGAATTCCCTGGGTGCGGGCCGCCTGATTGGAACGCAGGTGCTGTCCGAAGACGCAATCGAGGAACTCCGCTCAACCACCGAGTTCAAGACCCTCTGCGAGAGATTCGCCCCCTGCACCGTTGTGGAGCATGAGGCGGTTCCCTTCACTAGTTTTGGCTATGAGTGGCCGGCCGCCATGCTGCACGCGGCCGCGGAATTGACGCTGGATCTTGCCGAGAGCTCGCTGGACGAGGGATTCGGGCTGAAGGATGCGACGCCGTACAACGTTCTGTTCCGTGGCCCGGAGCCGGTCTTCGTCGATCTCTTGTCGTTTGAGCGGCGGAATCCAGGCGATGCGGCATGGTTGCCTTACGCTCAGTTCATGCGTGCTTTCATCCTGCCCCTGCTTGCCAACAGGTATCTTCACGCGCCGCTGGATCAGATTTTGATCGCGCGCCGCGACGGCTTGGAACCCGAGGCGCTTTACGCCATGTGCGGGCCGCTCCGCAGGCTGCTCCCCCCCTTTCTCACGCTGGCGTCTATCCCGACCTGGCTGGGCAGAAGGCACCATCCCGATGATCTCTCGATTTACCAAATGAGGCCGGCGGCGGAAACTGGAAAGGCCCGTTTCATCCTCGCTTCACTGTTCCGGCATTTGCGCCGCGCGCTCAAAGCCGTGCGGCCGCGCGCAGGCAAGGCCTCGCGCTGGTCGGATTACATGGCGCGCCAGAGCAGCTACTCCGACCAGGATTTCGAGGCCAAGCGCGATTTCGTCGAGCAGGCGCTCAGAGAATATCGTCCCCGGAAGGTGCTGGACGTCGGCTGCAATACCGGCTATTACAGCAGAATGGCTGCCGGCGCCGGCGCGCGCGTGGTGGCTATTGACGCTGACCGCGTGGTGATTGATGAGCTGTGGCGCGGAGCGCGGGCGGAACGCTTGGATGTTCTGCCGCTGGTGGTCGATTTCACCCGGCCCACTCCTGCCATCGGCTGGCGCAATCAGGAATGTCCTTCTTTCCTCGATCGGGCTCGCGGCGCCTTCGATGCGGTTTTGATGCTCGCCGTCATCCATCATATGCTGGTGAGCGAGCGCATTCCGCTGCCGGAGATTCTGGCCTTGACCGCGGAGCTGACCACCGATATCGCGGTGGTGGAGTTCGTTGGGCCGCAAGATCCTATGTTTCGGCGCATCACGCGCGGGCGGGACCGGCTGTTCGCCGATTTCAGCGTTTCGTTTTTCGAATCGGAGTGCCGCCGGCATTTCCGCATTATTGGTAGCAGGCGCCTGGCCAATGGCAATCGCGGGCTCTACCTGCTCCGGAAAGAAAAGGGTTGCTGAATTGCGCCGGGACCTGGTCCTCTCACTCTCTTTAGCGAACCTATGTTTCTTGGGCGGCTGGAATGCTCTCATCGAGCCCTCCGCTCGTTACTGGCGACGCGCTACCAACCCAAACGCGTATCTGGCGCTGATGCTCGATGTGCTGCTGCTGGCAGCGGCGTTTTTCTTCATCTTGACTGTGGTCCGTCGTCTGGACCGGCCCTTCGCCTGGAAGGCTGGTCGCGCCGGTCTGGGCCTGCTGTTTCTCATTCCACTGAATATCGTGCGTGCGCAAGCGCGCAGCCTGGCGACGGCCAGCCTGATCGAGCGGTTTGGGCCTTCCGTACTGCGTGTGTCGCTGATCGCGCTTGGGTTCATCATCCTGTACATCCTGATTCGGCGGTTGGAGCTTTTCGGTCGCGTTGCCGGCTTTGTGGTGCTGCTGCTTTCGCCGCTGGTCCCAATGCTGTTTGCGAATGCCATCTGGCTGATGTTCCATCCGCAGCCTGACGGTGGCAACCGGCACGCGTATGCACTTGCCGCCACGGATACCTCGCGGCCCCGGGTTTTGTGGCTCATATTCGACGAATTCGATCAGCGCCTGGCTTTTGGCGAACGACCCAGCTCGCTGCGGCTTCCGGAGTTGGACCGGATCCGAAATCAGGCCATCTACGCCTCGAATGCCTTCCCGCCCGCAGGCTGGACCATGTTGTCGCTGCCGTCGTTGATTAATGGGAAGCTTGTGTCGGACGCCAAACCGGCGGGTGCGAACGAACTGATGATTACTTACCCTGGTCCCGGCGGCCCCGTACCGTGGAGTACCCAAACCACCGTGTTCTCGCGCGCTCGCGACGCGGGATTCAATACCGCGCTGGTCGGCTGGGTTCATCCTTATTGCCGGGTGCTCGGCAACAGCCTGACGTTCTGTTCTCAGAATTTTGCGCAAGCTAGCGAGCAGGACAGTACTCTGCCCGTGCTGCTCGTGGACGGGTTTCGCGGGATGGTGGGCACCTTCCCTATCGCCTGGCGCCTGCCTGTCTTTGAGAGCGTCCATCTCCAGAGGCAAGAGATGTACCTTCGGATGCTGCAGGACACTAAGAAAGTCGCGGTCGATCCCGCCTTTGGACTGCTGTTCATCCACTGGCCGGTCCCGCATTCCCCCTTCATCTACAGCCGCTCCCGCAACGACTTCGCCCTGGATGGCAGCGGCACCTATTTGGACAACCTGGTCCTGGCCGATCGGACCCTGGGTGATTTGCGTCGGACCATGGAAAGCGCCGGGACCTGGGAAGACACCACGGTTCTGATCTCCTCCGATCACGGGTTGAAGGCCTACATTGAAGACCTGCTGCCGGCCTGGGGTGGCCGCCGAAGAACCGACCACCGCGTGCCTTTCTTGATGAAGCTGCCTCATCAAAGACAAGCCATCGCCTACGATGCTCCGTTCAATACCGTGGTGTCGTGCGATCTGGTGCTTGCCTTGCTTCGCGGGGAACTTTCCAGCACGGCGAATGTCATCCAGTGGATGGATCAACACCGGGCTGCCCGTCGCTAACCGCAGAGGCGTTACCGCGCTGCAAGCCTCACCGCCACGCGGGGCAGCCCGCTGGAAGCGGATCGAGACCTGCGATGCCGGATGCGAAGCAGCGCGAGACCCGCTGCCGCGTGGACGCCTAAGACATTGCAAAGCGATCGCGATTGGAGTTAAAATTGGGGCTCGCTTAGTGGGGAAGACGAGCGCCTGGAGGATTAGAAAGTGGAAATCTTTCTGGACTCCGCAGACTACGGGGAGATCGAGCATTGGCTCCGCCAGGGCTTGGTCGATGGCGTCACTACAAATCCCAGCATCATGTTCAAAGACGGCGTGTACGAGCTGGAGGAGGGCGCCCGCCGGCTCTGCACTCTGTTGGCGGGCCGCCCCGTGAGCGTGGAAGTTGCGACAAACCAGCGCGAAGAAATGCTCCGTCAGGCCCGCAGGTTTGCCGGCTGGGCTTCCAATGTGGTCGTCAAAATACCCATCGTCACCGAGGAGGGAGAATCGTGCCTGGGAGTGATGAACGTCCTCAACGGGGAGGGTATCCGGGTGAACGCGACGGCGATTTTGTCGTTCAACCAGGCCATCCTGGCGGCTAAGGCAGGAGCGACGTACGTCAGCATTTTCGCCGGTCGTATCGCGGACGAAGGGAATGATCCCAGTGTCGTGGTGCGCAACGTACGATCCTGGCTCGACGAGTGGGGCCGCTCCGCAAAGATCATCGTCGGCAGTATCCGGACCGTTATGGACGTGCAGAACGCCGCCCTGGCCGGAGCGCACATCATAACCATTCCGCCGCAGTTTCTGCCCAAGATGGTGGATCACAAGTACAGCCGCGACACGGTCAGGCAGTTCAACCGCGATGCGGAGAAAGCTTTGGCGCAAATTGCCCGAGCTCAGGGTGCCTAGACGCGCTGGGGGAGCCAGCCCTGGGCGATGGGTGGCGTAACTCACGATGAAAAAGGCTTTGATTACCGGCATCACGGGGCAGGACGGATCCTACTTGGCCGAACTACTCCTGTCAAAAGGCTACGAAGTTCACGGAACCAAGAGGCGGTCGAGCAGCTTCAACACCGGGCGCATTGACAGTATTTTCGCTGATCCTCATGATCGCGACGCCCGCCTCTGCTTGCATTTTGCCGACCTGGCGGATTCAAACAGCCTCGCCAAGCTGATCCGGCAAATCCAACCGGACGAGGTCTACCATCTGGGCGCCCAAAGCCACGTCCGCGTGAGTTTCGATATCCCGGAGTACACCGGCGACGTGACGGCCTTGGGCACCGTTCGCATGCTCGAAGCCATCCGGGACTCCGGCCTCAACACCAGGTTTTACAATGCCGCCAGCAGCGAGATGTTCGGCAATACGACCGACGTGCCGCAGCGCGAGACGACGCCCTTTTGCCCCCGCAGCCCTTACGCCTGCGCGAAGGTGTACGGGTACTGGATGACTGTCAATTACCGGGACGGCTACGGGCTGTTTGCGTGCAACGGGATCCTGTTTAACCACGAGTCGCCGCGGAGGGGAGAAACTTTCGTTAGCCGGAAGATAACGCGGGCCGTTGCCCGGATCCTGCGGAAACTGCAGGACAAGCTTTATCTCGGCAACTTAGACGCTCGCCGCGACTGGGGTCACGCTCCCGAGTACGTGGAAGCAATGTGGAGGATGATTCAGCACCCCGAACCGGGGGATTACGTCATTGCGACGGGCGAGACGCACACCGTCCACGAGTTTATGGAGTGTGCGTTCGAGCACGTCGGGCTCGATTGGCGGAGCTACGTCGAAATCGACGCCCGCTATTTCCGACCGACCGAAGTCGACGTCCTCGTTGGCGACGCCGGCAAGGCGCGGCAGAAGCTCGGCTGGGAACCCAGCGTTCGGTTTCGCGAACTGGTTCATCTGATGGTGGATGCGGACATCAAGATGCTCGACGACCAGTTGAGCGGCAAGTGGCAGCGAAGCATGGCAGCGCACGCCAGGGAGTGACGTGGCTGCGGCCGGACGAGAGACGTACCCGATGGATGCGTTTTTTCAGGACAAGCGCGTGGTCGTTACGGGAGGCGCGGGCTTTCTTGGCCGCTTCGTGACCCGGAAATTGGAGGAACGCGGGTGCGGATCGATCGTTGTTCCCAGGGCGGCCACCTGCGACCTGCGGCGTCGGGAGAAGGTCTGCCACCTCCTCGGCGACGTTCGACCTCACATCGTCATTCACCTGGCCGGCGTGGTCGCCGGAATCGGCGGGACGCGCGACAACCCGGGCGGCTCGTTTTACGACAACCTGATGATGGGTGTGCATGTGATCGAGGGGTGCCGCTTGCATGCCGTCGAGAAGGTCATAATCCTCGGCACCGTCTGTTCCTACCCTAAGGTTACGTCGATCCCTGGGCGGGAAGACGAATTGTGGAATGGCTACCCGGAAGAGACAAACGGGCCGTACGGCATGGCGAAGAAAGCCTTGCTCGTCCAGGCGCAGGCCTACCGTCAGCAATACGGGCTGAACTCCATCTATCTGCTCTCCGCGAACCTCTACGGCCCGGGAGACAACTTTGATCCGGCCACGTCGCACGTGATTCCAGCCCTCATCCGGAGATTCAGTGAGGCGGTCGTCCGCGGCGACCGGGAAATCGTCTGCTGGGGAGACGGCACGCCGACCCGCGAGTTTTTGTACGCTGACGATTGCGCCGAGGCGATTCTTCTCGCGACCGAGCGGTACAACGACCCGGCGCCTGTAAACATCGGTTCCGGGCAAGAGATTTCGATCCGGGAGCTGGCCGAGCAGATCGGCGGCCTTGTCGGTTTCCGCGGCAGGATCGTGTGGGACACGACGAAGCCGAACGGGCAGCCGCGCCGGAGATGGGATGTATCCCGCGCAGAAAGGGAGTTCGGGTTCAGCGCGCAAGAACGCTTTGCGGACGGACTTCGCGAGACGGTCTCGTGGTATCGGAAGAACGTGCTTGAGCAACCATGAAGATGAGGAAGGTCGAGCTCGGCTATCTGCGGATCAGCAAACGAGGCAGGCAGTACGTGCTGGATGCGCTGAGTCACAACCGGCTGTCGCGCGGGAAGTATACGGCGGAACTGGAGCGGCGTTTCGCGCAACTGCACCAGGCGAAGCACGGGGTCTTCTGCAATAGCGGCACCAGCGCGCTGCAGATTTCCCTAGCCGCACTGCGGGAACGGCACGGCTACCAGGACGACGACGAAGTGCTGGTCCCGGCCACTACCTTCATCGCCACGTCCAACATCGTGCTGCAAAACAACATGCGGCCCGTATTTGTGGACGTCGATCCCCGCACATACAACATGGATCCGGCGCGTATCGAAGAGGCGATTACCTCGCGTTCACGCGCCATCATCCCAGTGCACCTGCTCGGGTTGCCCTGCGACATGGACTCGATTCTGGAGATCGCCCGCAGGCGCGGGCTGCAGGTGATCGAGGACTCGGCCGAGACGGCGTTCGCCCAGTACAACGGGCGGGCCGTGGGCTCTTTCGGTGACCTTGGCTGTTTCTCCACCTATATCGCCCACATCCTGGTGGGCGGTGTCGGGGGATTAATCACAACGAGCGATGATGAACTGGCCACGATGTGCCGAAGCCTGATGGCGCACGGCCGCGACCAAATCTACCTGAGCATCGACGACGACGACAGGATCGACGACCCGACGCTGGAACAGGTCGTGAAGCGACGGTACAGCTTCGTTCGCACCGGCTATTCTTACCGCGCAACCGAACTGGAGGCGGCGATCGCGCTTTCTGAGTTGGAGCGGTGGGAGGAGATCATCGCCAAACGGCGCCGGAATGCGGCCCGGTTGACGGAGCTTCTGAAACCCTTTGAGGGACACTTGCAGCTTCCAACCATTCCGCCTGTCGCCGAGCACTCTTTCATGATGTTTCCGATCGTTGTCAGGGGAGCCGTCAACCGAGATGGCCTGGTGCTCGCGCTCGAGCACCGCGGCATTGAAACCCGCTATCTGTTTCCCCTGCTTAGCCAGCCGGTTTACCTGCGTCTGTTCCCCAACCTGGAAGAGCAGTACCCAGTTGCCCGGATGCTCTCCCGTCAGGGCTTTTTCATCGGGATTCACCAGGGCCTGGGACCGGCCGACCTGGAGTATGTGGCGGAAACGATCGGGGGATACCTCGGGACTGCGCCGGGGAGAAGCCGTCGCACTCATCGGGCAGACAGTGCGCGGACGGGTTTTTCTGCCGGCCGTTGAATCGCCCGTGCTACGCCCCAAGCGACGGGCAGCCGCGGAGACGTCTGGACGTTGAGCCGGCACGAAACAAGTTTGGTTTTTAGGCGAGGACCGAGACGGAAGCCGGTCTGCGCAAGACTATTGAGTGGTGTCGGCAGAGTGTGCGGGGCGGCGCTCCTTCTTAGAAGCTATTGTCCCGCTCTTGGCTTGGGCGGCCCCCGCGGCGGCGCTCCGGCCCGATGGCCGAGCCTACTTGGCACCGAGAGGTTGGGGGGCGTGTCGAGCCGAGACATGAGGCGTGAGAGTCTGCCGTGCATTCGGCCAGCCCACTTGGCGGCGAGATCAGGCCCCACAAGTCATGCCCGAGGCAAGCAGGCAATGGAGGAGAGTCGAGATGAACGGACGGCCTCAACCCGGTAGGCATCTTTATGGCTGGATCGATTCATTTCGAAATAGCTGGGCAGTGGCGAAGCCTGGAAGAGTGTCGGAGATGATTTATTACTTGTTCCTATCTTTGACCAGCAGGTTGTTAGGCTTCTGGAGACGTCTCTACGATCGCCCACTTGCAGCCCCCACCGCACGGGAAGTCATGCTGGTTGAAAATTTTCGGTTCGCGCTCCAAGAAGATCCCACGCCACGGTCCCCTGACCTCTCCCCTTCCGAGAAGGCATGGACAGAATTTGGGAAGCGCCTTCGGGACCTCGTGATGGGAGATGACCCACGGCGTTTCCTCCGATGGGACGTTATCCGGAAGACAATGTTTGTTGGCAGTTCCTTGTACGTCGCCAGAGAGCTCAAATACCTGAAGCGGAGGCCGGACTGGGAGAGCCGTTGGAAACCCGTTCTGAGGGAAGACAGTTGCGGACATCCCAAACCGTATTTCCTGTATCCTGCAAGTAGCGCAAATCTAATCCATCATGCCTACCATTTGTGCCAGATGGAAGAGAAGACAGGGCTTTCAATCGACCAGGTGAACCTGGTCGTGGAGTTTGGCGGAGGCTATGGAGGGATGTGTCGGCTCGTGCATAGGTTTGGCTTCAAGGGAACGCATGTGATTTATGACTTGCCGACATTCTCGGCCCTCCAGCAGTTTTACCTCCAATCGCTGGGGCTTACTCCGGTGAGGACAGCGCCGTTTGCAGGCCACGAGAATGGGCCGGGGGCGATTCTGGCTTCCGCAACAAATGATATTCGGCAACTGCTATCGAGCATGGCGCCGACCCGTTCGGCATTCATTGCCACCTGGTCCCTCAGTGAAGCGCCGGTGCCGGTTCGACAAGAGATTCTGAATCTGGTATCCGGCTTTGATCTGTTTCTAATTGCCTACCAGGAGCGCTTTGGTGAGGTGGATAATCGGCAGTTCTTCGAGGGCTGGAAGCCGGCCCTGGCCGACAGGGTTGATTGGCAAGAGTGGGAGATCGAACATCTACCGGGCAGTCGTTATTTGATCGGATCGGCTCGGATCGGACGATGAAGTGAACAACTTGGGGAGGGGGCTGTGGACTTTATTGGTTCACGAAAGAGTGAGGCCACGCTTATGACCGCCGAGGGCGGACAGGCCGCTACGAGCGGGGACGCGGCCGTCGTCTGGCCGGCATCCGCAGGGGCGGATCCGCGTCGCGAACCCGCGCTGTTCAGGTCCGCACTCAGGTCGTCGCTTTATGTTTCGCTCGTCGTTGGAATCGGCTACCTGGTCAGTTTCATCTCTCAATTCGTGATTGCCAGATCGTTCGGCGCCTCAACGGAACTGGACGCTTACCTGACCGGATACGCGATTCCGGGCAGCGCAGTAGGGTTCATGGCCAACTGTGTAGGTTACGTCGGCCTCCCCATGCTCGCCCGTCACGGTCCCGAAGAGGGGCCCGACAACGTGATGGGCAGGCTCTTCCTCGTTACCGGCTTCCTTGCTCTTGCCGTTATGGTAGTCGGAGGCGGAATGGCCCACGTCCTGGTGCGGGTCGGCGCGCCGAAATTGAGCCCGGAGAAGCTGGCGCTGGCCATTCGGATCCAGCGCCTCTTTTGGGTGGTTGCCGGACTTCAGGTGATTTCGGCCTGCCTGACGGCGTTCCATCATTTCACCAGGAGCTTTCTCCTGCCGTCGATATCCGTGCTCGTTTTGCCGGCGGGCGTAATCATTGGCTGCCTCACGCTGGCTTCCAGGATCGGAGTGATGGGCCTCGCCTGGGGATTCCTTGGCGGCGCGGCTCTGCAGGTTGTCTTGCTGCTGCCGATCGCTTCCGCGCTAAAGTTCTCGCTCAAAGGCGTTGCCTCAACGGGGGTTGTTTTCCTGTCCGCAGCCATTCCGAACGCCCTCTCTTTGCTTCCGTTCGGCTTTCTTCCCGTGATCGACGCGTTCTGGGCGTCCGGGCTGACTGACGGGGCGCTCTCCTACCTGGGTTACGCCTCGCGGATCGTGATCGCCATTTCCGCGATTTGCGCCCAGGGAATCTGCGTCGTGTTGTTCCCGTCCCTGGTGGAGCACGCCGCCGGCGGGAACTTGGACTCGCTTCGCACAAGACTCCAAACGGCGCTGAAGATTGTCATCGGCCTCACCATTCCGCTCGCGTGCCTGGTCGCTGTTTTGAGGGTCCCGCTGGTTGCGCTGGCCCTGCAGCGCGGGCGCTTTGACGAGCAGGCAACCAAGGCGGTCGCCGCGGTCTTGCCGTGGTATCTCGTCGGCATGATCGCTCTTTCCTGCATGTTTATCCTCAGCCGCGGCCTCTACTCCGTCTCGAAGTTTCTTGGTCCCGGCCTGATTGCCGTGGGTTCTCTCACGATTTACGCCGCCGCGAGCGGGGTCCTTTCTTTCAAGTTCGGCTATTGGGGGATCGGTGCCGCCTATGCTGTGGAGTGGTGGCTGCTGGTGTGGGCAAGCAGCTTGCTTATGTCGCGACGCGTGGGGCCCCTGTGGGCGAAGGAGCAAGTAACATTTGTGCTGAAGTTGCTGGTTGTCTCCCTGGGAATTGCCCTATTGGTGCGGGAGTTTTATTTCCACATTTTGAGCGCGCTGCCGGCAGTCCCTCGCCTCGCGCTGGTCGGCACGGCGGGGACGTTTTTGTCGCTCTTCTTGGCCTTCTTGTTGTTCAATGCCGCTGAGAAACAACGGCTCCTGAATCTCATCCACCGGGAGGGGCAATGAACACGCCGGTTGTTCCACCGCCACTGGGTCCTCAGTCTCTGGCGTACGACGTACTGGGAGCGGCTGGCCCACTGACGGTCTTCGACGTTGGCGCAAACACTGGGGACTATGCCCAGGCGGTCCTGAGGGAACTCCGGGCAAACTACCTGCTGAAGCCGAAATTCACAATCCAGAGTATCCTGGGGAAGGGGCTCGCGCGGATCGACCAGTACCGTGAGATACTGGAGCAGTTCGTAACCACCAACTACCTGGCCACTTCCAGGCAGGGCAATTTTTCCACGACTGCCCGCGCCGGGGGCGGGGGGACGAGATGAAACTGTTGTTGATAGAGCCGTACGGCGGACGCATGGGCCACTTCGCCCTCTTTGCGACTCACCTCGCCCAGGAACTCTGTGGCCTCGGTCATGAAGTGCTTCTGGTCACCGGAACGAGGATTCAGACGCACGAGTTTCTTGACGCTGCGCCGCGGTTTCGATTGGTCGAAGTGGGGTTGCCGGACGGTTGCCTTTCGGCACGGTCCTCCCGCATGCCCAGGCTTCTCAGGAAGGTGCTGCACGGGCCGACCGTTATTCGGATCAGTTGGGCCGCGATCTCTCGAGCGATCGAGATATGCGCCGCCGAGCCGTTCGATGGCGTGTATCTGATGGACTGGGAGGCGTTCTCGATGGCCGCGCTTCTTCATCGGTACGGCGGGGGCGGAAAAGCACCCCTGCCGCGGCTCGTCCTTCATATCAACCCACCGGATTTTTCCTTTGGAAAGCACTACATTAATCCACCACGCGGCATTTACAAGGTACTCGCCCGCACCGTGCTTCGCCATGTCATCTCGCGCTATTGTTCTGGTGTCACGGTGCAGGGGGAATGGCACCGGAAGAGGATTCAGGAGCAGTTTGGCTTCAGGGAGGCGGACAGTCCGCGTTTTCACGTCGTCCCGCCCCCAACCCTTTTGCCGGAGACCGAGATTTCCCAGCCTGTCGCGCGCCGGGCGCTGGGTCTCGACCCGGAGGCGACTGTCTTTCTGTTTTTTGGAATGTTGCGGAGGGACAAAGGGATCGAGACCCTCCTCGCTGCCGCCGCCGGACTGGCGGGAAACTGGCAACTGTTGGTCGCGGGTTCCCCGTTTGATTGGACCGAGGCGGCGTTGAAACGCGCGATTGCAGCGATGGCCACCAGTACTCGTATCCTGACCGACATCCGCTACATTCCGGAACCGGAGGTTGAAGAATACTTCTCCGCTGCCGACGCGGTGGTATTGCCCTACACCGGGCGCGGGCATCTGGGCAACTTCGGGCCGATGATCCAGGCCTGCGGCTACGGCAGGCCGCTAATCGTCAGTGACGTCGGCGAGATGGGCTGGCTCGTGCGGCACCACGGCCCTGGCTATGCGGTTGCGCCCGATGATGCCGGCGCGCTGCGGGCGGCGATGGACTCGTTTTTGCACCTTTCTGAGGAGGCCAGGAGTCAGATGCGAGCTCGAGCCAGATGGCTCGCCGTAGAATGCTCCTTCACCCGCATGGCCGAGAAGGTGAGCGACATCTTCGGCGACGGTCGTGCTGCAGCCCGCGAGGAACGGCAACTGCCACAGGGTGAAAGATGTTGAATCTGGCCGCCAATCCCGCTGGTCCGAGCCTTCTCCCCGGCGCATTTGGCCCAAGCGGCGCTGCCCGGGCACGGCGCTTGCAGGCGCCGGAGTTGGCCTTGGTGCTTTCCTTCGTTGCGATGTTTGTCTCCAACCTGGCGTTTGGACAGCCCAACCAACGGATTACCCCGATCACTTTTGCCGTTGCCAGTTTCACGTTCCTGCTGCTCGGCTTCTGTTTCCTTCTTCTGCGGCACCTCCTCCTTAGGGACGTGTTCCTTCCGGGGCCGCATGCCAGGAGGGTGTTGCCGTACATTGTCTTCTGGTTCCTGGCGTCGATATCCGGGTCCGTCGTCGGAGTCCTGCATGAGAACAGCCTGAATTATCTCGTGGGGGACGTTTACAAAAACTTCGAGCCTCTTCTTATTTTTTTCCTCGCTTACTTCTGTTTTCGCCGGCACCCTGCCGAGCGTCCCGTCCTGCGGCTGTTTTCCATCCTTTTTGCCTGCGTCTTGCTTTATATCATTATCACGAGCTTCGAGGACTTCAGTTCTGGAGCAAGAGTCTACGATCTGACCGTTGCGTTTTGCCCGTTTATCGTCACAACACAGTTATATTTGTTTCGCGACACACGAAGCCTGTTCTCCCGCTTGCTGTTCGTGGCTGTTCTGGTAACCGTGTGCGTCAGCCTGATTATCAGTCAAACGCGGATACCGATACTCTTGACAGTGATTGGCATGGGTGCTTTTCTTCTGCTTGGACGGGCCACCCGGAGTCGAATCAGCCTGCTGGGGCTTGTTTTGGCGATCGGCCTGGTGGGCGGGGCTGTCTGGTACCTGCTTCCTTTGAGGGAGCCGATGAGCGGAACGGTCGACCGGTTCGACTGGTTCGTGGAGAGCGTGCGCTCCGGGCGCGATCCAGGTCTGACGGGAGGCGTGCGATTACCGGAGGTGCTTGCCGTGGGCAGTTTGTTCAGAGCCGAGCCGGAGAAGATCTTTTTCGGGTTTGGCTTGGGAAGCAGTGTGGAAACTGAAGACGATTTCGCGCGTGCCAGCAAGCATTATATTCACGTTGGGTTGGCGGAGATCACTTATCGTATGGGTGTTATCGGGTTGAGCAGCTTTGCCGTTTTGAACCTGTATTTGTTGTTGCTTGCCTACCGGAAAAGGGGAGAGACACTCACATATCTGGCGACCGCAGTAGGGATCCAGCAGGGAGTCAACACCATACTCGCGTCCCCGTTCGTTGTGGATACAGTTGTGTACCTTGTTTACGGAGCGATGGTCGCCATGCTTGACCGGCAACCGGTGGAAGCGCCCGCGGCCACCAGGAAGATTGAGGCGGCCGCGCGGCGCCCTGCGGTGGTCTTTCATCGGTCGATCATGCTTTGACCGGGCGACACGGGCATCAGGGTCTCCTCGCGCAAGCATCAGGGAAAGCCTGAAGAGGTGCGGTGAGCATGCTGTGGAGGTATCAGAGAGCTTGACGAACGCGGCCAAAGCCGTGCCCGCTCAGCTCGGGACTGCGCCAGGCCCAGCCGGCCCGCTCGGGCGCCCTCAAGAGGCAGCCGAAGCGCGGGTGGCTGAGAGCCATCCGTTCGTGACGGTGATCATTCCCGCGCGTAATGAGGCGCCACGCATCGGCGAGTGCCTCCAAGCCTTGAACCGTGGCACATACCCCAAGGACCGGTTGGAAATCCTGGTCCTGGACGGCGAGAGCGATGATGGGACGCCGGGCGTGGTGATGGACTTCGCGGCCGCCGGATTGCCGGTGAGAGTGGTAAACAACCCCAGACGGTCGCGCTGCGCCGCGCTGAACCTGGGCATCAGCATGGCACGTGGCGAGGTGATCATGAGGATCGACGCGCGCAACTACGTCCCGCCCGACTACATTTCCCGCTGCGTCCGCACCCTGTTGAGCACCGACGCATGGAACGTCGGCGGGGTCCTGCGGGCGCTGTATAAGAATGTCACGCAGCAGGCGATTGGGCTGGCCATGTCTCATCCCTTTGGCGTGGGCAACGCGCAGTTCCGGCTGGGAAGAAGAGCCGGCGACGTGGATACGATCTACCTTGGCTGTTTTCGCCGCGAGGTGTTTTCCCGCGTCGGGCTGTTCGACGATGATGCGCCTGTGCTTAGTGAAGACACGGACATGAATCAGCGAATCCACGACAGCGGGGGCAAGCTGTACTTGAATCCTGAAATCGACGTTTTCTACTACCCGCGCGAGACGATGCAAGATCTGGCTAAGCTTTATTTCCGCTATGGCGGGGCGCGCGCCGGCAACCTGCTGAAGCACGGCAAGCTTACTTCCGTAAGGCAGTTGGTACCGCTGGCGTTCGTTACGGGAACGCTCGCCGCTGGCATGCTGGCTCCGCTCAGCGCGTGGTTCCTGGCAATGTTTGCGGCCAGCACCGGCCTTTACCTGGCCGTCAACGCCGCAGTCTCCGTTTATTTCGGGATCCGGCACAAAGGCTTGTCGCTGATTCCCCGCCTGCTCGTTGCCTTCCCTTGCATGCATTTCTGTTGGACCTTCGGCTTCTTTCGCCGAATAGCGCAGGGACGGGGCCACACCAGACACTGGGGGTACTGACCGCGGCGGGCACTTGTGAAAAGAGGAGAAGCATGATCATCACTCGGACTCCGTTTCGGATCACTCTCGGCGGGGGCGGCACTGATTTGCCTTCCTATTACCAGCAGTTTGGGGGCTTCGTCTTCGCGGCGGCACTGAACAAGTACATGTTCATCAACGTGAACCGCCCGGTGGTCGATGACCTGGTGCGTGTGAAATATACCAAGTCGGAGACTGTGAACCACCGCGACGAACTCCAGCACGAGATCGCGCGCGAAGCGCTGCGGATGGTGGGAATCGAGCGTGGCATCGAGATCATCTCGATGGCCGACGTTCCCGCCGGTACCGGACTGGGCTCTTCCAGTTGCTATGCGGTCGGCTTGCTGAATGCTTTGCACACCCTTCAGCGGGATCCGGTTGGGTTCCACCAGCTCGCCGAAGACGCGTGCCACCTGGAAATCGATATCCTGAAAAAGCCGATCGGTAAACAAGATCAGTACATGGCCGCTTTCGGGGGCTTTACGGTGCTGGAGATCGAGAAGGATGGAACGGTGAAGGTGGCGCGTGCAAGAGTGTCCGATGCTACGTTGGAGGCGCTGCAAAGGAACCTGCTACTGTTCTACACAGGCACCGACCGGTCAGCGTCCAGCATCCTTGCCGAGCAGAGCCAGGCGGCGGCTGCCCGCGACGGGAATGTTCTCGACAGCATGCATTTTATCAAGGATCTGGGCTACCAGATCCGGGAATGGGTTGAAGCTGGGGACCTGACGAGTTTCGGTCTGGCGCTGCACAAGCACTGGGAGTACAAGAGGCGGATTTCCGGCTCCATGTCGAACGCGCGGCTGGATTGCCTCTATCAGCTCGCGAAGGACAATGGCGTGCTGGGCGGTAAGATCCTTGGCGCCGGCGGGGGCGGCTTCTTTGCCTTCTACACCGAAGAGCGGCACGCGGACCTGCGCAAGGCGATGAACGAGGCGGGACTGCGCGAAATGCGCTACCGCTTCGATTTTGAAGGAACGAAGGCGCTCGTAAACCTGATGGACGGCATCTTCTGAGCGAGGGACAGACGGTGGGGCTGGGGCCACCGGAAGAGGTCATCGAGTTTCCAGGCGAGGATTGCTCATGGATAGCGGTTGGGCAGAGTTGCCGGCGGCGAACTCCAAGAGGCGGAGGCGGCTGACCGACGCCCGTGATGGACGGCGGGCCTTGCACGTTGTGCACGCCGCCTGCGAATCGGCGAAGCAAGAACGCGCCATGACGCTGAGGTGAGGCTTGATCAAGAATCAGAACTACATCGACAATTTCCTGAGCGGTGTTCGCCAGGTCGTGGATACGATTGACCGCGGCGCCATCGATCACGTGATCGAGGCCCTCTTCGAGACGTGGAAACGGGGCAACACCGTTTTCCTCTGCGGCAATGGCGGGTCGGCCGGCACAGCCACACATTTCGCGGCCGACCTGTTCAAGTGCACGATCGCCGACGACAAGCCTCGCCTCCGCGTCATGAGCCTGGTGGACAATATTCCTCTGATGAGCGCGTTGACCAATGACAACGGCTGGGAGAGCGTTTACATCGAGCAACTGAAGACGCTGTTCCGGCCGGGGGACCTGGTGCTGGCGATCAGCGTCCACGGCGGCAGCGGCCGCGATAAGGCGGGCCTCTGGTCGCAGAACCTCCTGAAGGCGTTGCAGTACGCCAAGGAGAACGGCGGCTACGCGCTAGGCCTCAGCGGTTTTGATGGCGGTGCGATGAAAGAGGTGGCCGACGCGTGCGTCGTGGTTCCGTACAACACCACTCCGCACGTTGAAGGGTTCCACGTCGTGTTGCACCATCTGGTGACGTTTTGTCTCGCGGAGAAAATTCGGGAGTATGCGGGCGAAGAGAAGGGCCGGGCCCAGGCGGCCGGCGGTGTTTCTTGATCGCGATGGGGTGCTGAACCGCCTCGTGATGCGGGACGGCCGCGGCGCGTCCCCGCGCCGCCTGGCCGATTTCCGGCTGCTGCCCGGCGCAGGCACCGCGGTACGCGCTTTGCGAGGGGCCGGCTTTCTGGTGATCGTGGTGACCAACCAGCCGGATGTCGCCCGGGGGGTTCTCGATGCCGCCGAACTTGGCCGGATGCACGAAATCCTGGCCGCCAAGCTCGGAGTGGATGCGATCTACGCGTGCACCCACGACGACGAAAACGGCTGTTGCTGCCGCAAGCCCAGGCCGGGTTTGCTGTTGCGCGCCGGCGAGGAATTGAATGTGGACCTTCCCGCCTCCTACATGATCGGCGACAGTTGGAGGGACGTTGGAGCGGGACGGGCGGCACGGTGTAGGACGGTTCTGGTGAGCAATCGTGTTGGCAATCGTTCGACGGGAGAGGATGCTGATTTTGTGGTTCGTAGTTTCAAGGCAGCGGTTTCGCTTATTCTCCCCCATGCGGGAAGCGGCCGCACATCGAAGCCCGGACAGACACGACCACCTCTCCATTCATAGACCATGAAAGCTTTTTTCCTGGCGGCCGGTCAGGGAACTCGTCTTCGTCCACTGACCGATGATATTCCAAAGTGCCTGATTCCGGTGCGCGGCACACCGTTGCTGGGCATCTGGCTGGAGCTTTTCCGCCGCCACGGGATTGACGAAGTCCTGATCAACCTGCATTGGAAACCCGAGCAGGTGCGCGACTTCGTCGCTCGCAATGCCGCCGGTCTGCGAGTCCGCTTCTTCGAGGAGCCATCGCTGCTCGGCACGGCGGGCACGCTGGCCGCCAACCGCGACTGGGTAAGGCATGAGGACGCTTTCTGGATCATCTACGGCGATATCGTGACCAACACCGACCTGTCCCGGATGCTGCGCTTTCACAAGGAGACGGGCGCCGGGTGTACTATAGCCGTTGTGCCGGTTGCCGACCCGGAACAATGCGGCATCGCCGTGGTGGACGAGGACCAGCGGGTGGTTGATTTCGAGGAGAAGCCCCGGAACCCGCGGGGGTGTTGTGGGTTCGCGGGCATCGCCGTGGCCGGAGCCTGTCTGGTCGAGGCGCTGCCCAACACGGCGCCCGCCGATCTGGCCTTTGACGTCTTTCCCCGCCTGAGGGGACGAATGCGCGCATACCGGGTGCCCGGCTATCTGGGCGATGTCGGCACGCTGGAGAATTACCACAGGGTGGAACAGGCCTGGAGAGGGCTCGATTTGGCAGAGTCCACAAGGTAGCGAGTCATGATCAGCTCCAAGCATCGGGAACTCATCCTGTTCGTGGGTGACGTGATTCTCGTTTGTGTGGCGCTGTTTCTAGGCGCCCTGCTGCGGCTCGGTTATCCGGTCAATCTCTTCCAGTCTTACCTGGCGGCGACGTTGTTTTTCAGCTTTATCTTCTTGAACAGCTTTTACGTCTCCAACCTGTACGATTTCGCCACGTTCGGCGACGGTGCCGGGGTACTGTACCGCCTGACGATCGCCGCGGCCATTGCCAGCCTGCTATGCAGCGCGTTCTTCTATTTCTCGACGCGGTACAGGTATGGTCGGGGCGTCTTTGCGCTCGCGGCGTTGCTGGTAATCCTGCTCTCCTACGCCTGGCGAAAACTGAACAATCACTACTGGGCCCAGCACGTGAGCGCGGTGTCGACACTGGTGATTGGCACCGGCCCGAGCGCGGCCAGCATCGGGTCGCTGCTTCAGAGGTCCAACTCGCAGTACACCCTGGCCGGGTTCCTTCGGACCGAAGGCCTGGCGGAAGATCCGGCGGTTCCCAGCGATCAGATCCTGGCCAACACGAGCGCGCTGGAGCGGATCATTGCGGCCCACCATGTCGGGTGCGTGGTTGTGGCAAGCGACGCGCAGAACCTGGCGTCGCCCGAGGCCGAGTTGCTTACGCGGACCAAGCTCAAGGGCATCCGGATCGAGGACGCTGCCGGCTTTTACATCTCGGTGACCGAAGCCCTTTCGGTGGAGCTGCTGAAGCATTCCTGGCTCTGGTTTGCCGAGGGTTTCGATCTGGCGCATGCTCAACTTGTCCGTCGGATCAAGCGGGCGAGCGACCTGATGCTGGCAACCGTCTTTCTGGTGCTCAGCCTGCCCGTCGCGATTCTGGCGGCTATCGCCATCAAGCTGGATTCCCGCGGGCCCATCTTCCACAGGCAGAAACGCGTGGGCAGGGACGAACGCGTTTTCGAACTGCTCAAGTTCCGGTCGATGATCACCAATGCCGAGCCCGAGGGCCGCCCGCAGTGGGCCAGCGCAAACGACGAGCGGGTGACGCGGATCGGCCGGGCAGTCCGCACGTTGCGGGTTGACGAGATCCCGCAGGTCATCAACGTCCTGAAGGGCGATATGAGCTTTATCGGCCCTCGGCCCGAACGGCCGGAGTTCGTCCAGCAGTTGAAGCAGGTGATTCCCTTTTACCACCTGCGTCATTACGTGCTGCCGGGCATTACCGGGTGGGCGCAGGTGAATTATCCTTACGGCGCCAGCGTGGAAGACGCCAAGCGCAAGCTCGAATACGATTTGTATTACATACTGCGCGCGTCTCCACTGTTGGATTTGCGCATTATTCTGCGAACCATTCGAGTGCTGATCTTTCAGACGGGGAGTCGTTAAGACCTCGCCAGGCGGGCACTCAAACAGGGTCTTATCAGCGGGGCAGCGAGGTGGTTTGGGTTCACGACTAATGCCAATGAAGCAAAGGCGATCTCACCCGCGAACTCGCTCGGTATCGGTAATCCTGCTGATCCTGGCGCTGGCGGGAGGCAGTGGCGCCTACCTCTTGCGTGGGCCGTTGCTCTCTCGGATGGGCCGCGTGCTGGTTGTCGCCGATCCCCTGGAGAAGGCCGATGCCGCGGTTGTATTGGGTCGCGCTCCCATGTCGCAAGACGAGCGGTTGAAGACCGCAGCTCGCCTCTACCGCGACGGGTGGGTGCGCAAGCTGGTATTGAGCGGTCCGAGGGGCCCTTATGGCATCTACGAAACCGAGTTCTCGTTCCCGCTGGCCATATCTCTGGGGATTCCGCAGGCTGACATTTTAGCTGTTCCGAACACGACCCGCTTTATCGATCAAGAGGCTGAGCTGCTGGTGGCGGTACTCGCCGGGCGGGGGCTTCGCACGGTTTACGTGGTCACCGCGAACTACCAGTCGCGACGGGCGCGGCGTATCTTTGGACGTGCCGCCGGTGGGCGGTTGCGGCTGCTCGTATACCCAGCCACAGACGATTGGTTTAATCCAGACACCTGGTGGCAATCGCGGGAAGGCCGCAAAGTCTTTCTGATGGAGTGCCTTGGGCTACACAGCAGGGAGTAGGGAGCCCAGCCGGCGGCGAACCTCGTGATTCCGGTTGTCAAGGGAAAGTGACGTCCAAACTTTATTTCCTTCAAAATAAAGGAAGTAGAAAAGGACGCAACCGTCCTATAAACCAGTAAAACAGCCTGTTAAACAACGGAAAACAGGAGGCAGAAGGCAGTAGGCAGGAGGCAGAAGGCAGAAGGCAGAAGGCGGAATGCAGAAGGCAGAAGGCAGAAGGCAGAAGGCAGTAGGCAGTAGGCAGAAGGCAGAAGGCGGAAGGCAGAAGGCGGAAGGCAGAAGGCAGAAGACAGGAGGCAGGAGGCAGAAGGCAGTAGGCAGAAGGCAGTAGGCAGAAGGCAGAAGGCAGAAGGCAGAAGGCATCCGCGAGCCATGTTCGTCCGTGGCGAATTATCCGGATCAACCAATTTCCGTGCCGTCATTGAGAAATCTAAAGTGCTGGTTTATAAAACTCATATGCATGAGGAGATGAGCGGGATCCTTCGCTTTCCGTTCAGTGCCGCAGCAGCGTGCGTCCCCAGCGCCGTGTTTCTGGACCGCGACGGCACCATCAACACGCGGGTCTGCGACGAGTGTGTGACCGGTTGGGCCGGCTTCCGCTTCATGCCGGGCGCCATCGCGGCCTTGAGTGCCCTGGCGCCCCTGCCGGACCGTATCATTGTGATCTCCAACCA
>Ga0315295_10001095_pt1 | contig 23263 bp, 20 predicted proteins | sample YL17G14_0_MG_FD_204453 | JGI IMG/M metagenome (GOLD analysis project Ga0315295, IMG submission 204453) | Sediment microbial communities from Yellowstone Lake, YNP, Wyoming, USA - YL17G14_0 | ecosystem: Environmental > Aquatic > Freshwater > Lake > Sediment | place: USA: Wyoming | collected...
ACGATCGGGGTCTCATCCCCAGGAAAACCATACCCGACCAACAACTCGCGCAACTCAAGCTCCACCAACTCCAATAGCTCCGGATCGTCCATCATGTCTACCTTGTTCAGATACACCACAATCGCCGGCACCTCTACCTGACGCGCCAACAACACATGCTCCCGCGTCTGCGGCATCGGCCCATCCGGCGCCGCTACCACCAGAATAGCCCCATCTACCTGCGCCGCCCCTGTGATCATGTTCTTGATGTAGTCTCGGTGCCCAGGCATGTCAACATGCGCATAGTGCCGCTTGTCCGTCTCGTATTCTACATGCGCTATGTTGATCGTTATCCCGCGCTCTTTCTCCTCAGGCGCATTGTCGATCGACTCAAAAGGACGATAATCTCCCATTCCACGCATGGCACACCACTTCGTGATCGCCGATGTCAACGTCGTCTTGCCGTGATCGATGTGCCCCATCGTCCCTACATTTACATGCTCTTTTGTTCGCTCAAACTTTTTCTTCGCCATGAATAAATTCTCCTTACTAAACTAGCTAATTAAAGTTACATGGTTTAGACGCCCATAATGGCACTCGCTATGCTTTCAGAAACCTTAGCATAGTGGTCATATTCCATTGTAAAAACACCTCGTCCCTGGGTTCCCGAGCGCAGGGTGGTAGCATAACCAAACATCTCAGCGAGAGGCACCCGTGAGCTTATCGCTTGGGTGTTCCCAGGACGCGCTTCCATACCTAAAATTTCTCCTCTACGAGCATTCAACTGCCCGATTACGTCTCCTAAGAAATCTTCAGGTACAACGACTTCCACTTTCATGATAGGCTCCAACAAGACCGGGCCTCCACTTTGTACCCCTTCTCTGAATGCCATTGAAGCAGCCATTTTGAAAGCCATCTCGTTAGAGTCTACCTCGTGAAAAGAACCATCATAAAGACGCACTTTAATATCTGTGACGGGATATCCCGCGATTACGCCACTTTCTGCCGACTCGCGAACACCTTTTTCTATCGCGGGGATATATTCATTTGGGATCTTACCTCCCAGAACACCATCTTCAAAAATAATGCCACTACCCCGTTCTGCTGGTCTCATTTCGAAGACAACGTGTCCATATTGACCTCTGCCCCCCGACTGCTTCACATAGCGATGTTCCACTTTGTGCATTACCTTTGTCATCGTCTCACGGTAAGCCACCTGAGGACGTCCAACCCTGGCCTGAACATGAAACTCCCGCAACATGCGATCAACCAGCACATCCAGGTGAAGTTCACCCATACCAGAAATAATGAGCTGACCAGTATTTTCATCTGTCCGCATACGGAAAGTGGGATCTTCATCCGCCAGCTTTCGCAACGCCTCTGACATCTTGGCCTGATCAGCTTGTGTCTTCGGTTCAACCGCAACAGAGATCACTGGTTCAGGGAAGGTAATGCTCTCTAACATAATCGGATTTGCAGCATCACATAAGGTATCGCCGGTGAATGTATCTTTGAAGCCGAGCACAGCAGCAATATCTCCAGCCATAACCTCATCGATATCCTCACGGCGGTCAGCATACATCCTGACCATACGACCTATGCGCTCACGCTTGCTCTTAGTCGTGTTATAAACCGTCTTACCTTGGTTGACCTTACCGGAATATACCCGGAAATAAGCCAATCTTCCCATATAGGCATCAGTAACGATTTTAAAGACCAGTGCGCTAAACGGCGCACCATCATCAACCGGGCGTGTAATTATTTCCTTCGAGGTAGGGTGTACTCCCTGCACAGGTAGAATATCCAACGGGGAAGGTAAGTAATCCGTAATCGCATCCAGCAATGGTTGGACACCCTTATTGCGTAATGAACTTCCGCAGAATACCGGTGTAACTCTCCCATCAATAACAGCGCGCCGTAAAGCGGTTTTAAGTTCCACCGGGCTAATTGGCTTGCCTTCCAGATACTTATGGGTGAGGGCTTCATCCATCTCGGCGATCTGCTCTATCATTCTCTCACGCATTGAGTGCGTTTTAGTCCTCAGATCTTCCGGAATATCCACTTCGCGCGGCTCTTTCCCTAAATCGTCTTCCCAAATATTCGCCCGTTCATTAACAAGATCTACCACTCCCATGAAGGCAGATTCCTCACCGATCGGGTACTGCACAGCAATTGGGTTCGCACCCAGACGTTGCCGGATCATATCTATCGTGCGCTCATAAGAAGCACCCGCCCGATCCATCTTATTAACAAAGCAAACCCTTGGCACGCTGTAGCGGTCAGCCTGTCTCCAAACTGTTTCGCTTTGAGGTTCAACACCCTGGACTGCATCAAATATCACCACGCCACCATCCAATACGCGCAATGACCGTTGCACTTCAGCAGTAAAATCTATATGTCCAGGAGTATCAATAATATTAATCAGATGGCCCTTCCATTCCGCAGATACTGCGGCTGATACGATCGTAATCCCACGCTCGCGCTCCTGGACCATCCAATCGGTCACGGTAGTACCATCATCAACTGAACCCATCCTGTGGGTTTTCCCAGTATAGAACAGGATACGCTCAGTTGTGGTAGTCTTGCCTGCATCAATGTGGGCAATAATACCAATATTCCGATACCACTCCAAAGAATAATCGCGAGCCATTGTAATACCACTAATTAACAACCCTAAATACGATAATGTGAAAACGCACGGTTGGCTTCTGCCATCTTATGGGTTTCGTCACGTTTACGAACTGCCGTGCCGGCATTATTCGCTGCATCCATTAACTCAGCAGACAGTTTCTCTGAAAAATTTTTACCTGTTCTACCACGGGCTGCAGCAATGATCCAACGGGTGGCCAGGGCGAATTGACGGTAAGTTGGAACTTCCATGGGTACCTGGTAAGTGGCACCACCAACCCTTCTCGGTCTAACTTCCATTGACGGGGTCACATTCCTCAGAGCTTGTTCAAATATCTCAAGGGGATTGCGTTTCGTACGTTCTTCGATCATATCAAATGCATCATAGATCAAATGCGTGGCAACGCTTTTCTTCCCATCGTGCATAACCCGGTTTATAAAAGACTGCACCTGTACACTGGTGCAACGCGGGTCAGAATTAATTTGTCGTTTATCTGGTTTGGATCGTCGTGACATTTGCTTTTTCTCTATTTCTTCTTGGGGAGTTTACTCCCATACTTTGAACGCCCTTGATTCCGATTTTCAACCCCGGTTGTATCTAACGTTCCACGCACAATGTGATAACGAACTCCAGGCAAATCCTTAACACGTCCACCGCGTACCATCACAACTGAGTGCTCCTGAAGACTGTGTCCTTCGCCTGGAATATACGCGGTTACTTCCATTTGATTCGTCAAGCGAACGCGGGCTATCTTCCGCAACGCAGAGTTAGGTTTTTTGGGCGTCATCGTGCGGACAACCGTGCAAACACCCCTCTTCTGCGGAGAGCCTTTCGATTGACGAATACGGCGCTGTTTCACTGAGTTGAACGTATATAACAACGCTGGGGCTTTGCTCTTCACCTTCTTAGTCTTGCGACCTTTTCGCACTAATTGATTGGTTGTCGGCATTTCTCCTCCAGATAAGATCCTTTTCTCGATTATAATTATGCAGTTTCGTATTTTCCATTAAGTGAGGCCATCGCTGAAGAATTGATGGCCTCACCAAGCTCGACAAGTTATGAGTATGTGGTAACTAAACAAACCTACATGGTACGTGACGGGTATAAGGTCACGAACGGCGATTTTACCACATGCTCCAATTCACGTCAAGTAAAATATAATTATTGCATTAATACCCGAATGAATGTTCTATAATTTAAGCTTAAAGTCTCATAAATATAAGGGCAAATATGGGTATAGAAAACATTTTACAAAACATTGAATTATTCAATGGGCTTTTGGAGGGCGAGCTTAATCAGTTCGCGGCTATCTGTCAGGAAAGGGCTTTAAGTGAAGGTGAGGTTATCGCTGTTCAAGATGAGACGGGCTCGGAGTTATTTATTATCACTAAAGGCCTGGTAGAGATTTTAGTTAATGATAAACAAGAGCCATACCACAACCGGGTGGTAGCGAATCTAGGAACCGGCCAGATTATTGGTGAGATGGGCTTGGTAGATCAGGGACTTCGTTCAACCACAATTCGTTCAATAGCCCAGCCAACCGTGGTGCAGGTGATCCACTATAGCGATTTTTTGACATTATGCGAGAAATATACTCACATAGGTTACATCATAATGAGAAATCTGGCAGCCGATATTTCTTTCAAGCTACGCCGAACAAACATTGTTTCTGGGTGAAATCCTATGACAGTATACAAGGTAAGTTATGTGGAAATTGGTGTCAAACATCCAGGGGCAATTGTAAACTCTTCGAAACGCCCAGAAGTCAGCGAACGCGTGCAATTAGGCAGTGAGGTTTTTAAAATCACAGAAGTTTTCGATTTATACCCCCCACGGGGAAATTTTTATTACATTCACGCTAGTTGTAAACCCTTCTCGTCAGAAGACAAGGTGGAAGAAAAGTGAAAAGCGAAGAGCAAATTCCCTTCGCTTTTCTTCTTTATAATAATTATAGACAGATTGTCTTCTATCCAATTTCTGGTTCAATCAAACCAAAAGTACCATCCCGTCGTCGGTATAACACATTCACTGCGTTTGTATTTACATTGAAGAATACAAAAAAATTCTCATGTCCGAGTAAACTCATTTGTTCAATCGCTTCCATCTCATCCATGGGCACCAACACAAAACGTTTGCGACGGGCAATTACCGGGGAGAATACGTCTTCCTCTTCAACCTCGATTTCAGTCGCTTCGCCAACAGTTTCCGTCTCTGCCCGCCCTCTACCATGATAATGCTTGCCCTTATATCGTTCAATCCGGCGTTGGATCTTATCAAAGGCCGCATCCAAAGCCGCCAAGATGGTCTCTCCACGCTCTTCCGAACGCAGGATAAAACCTCGTCCATGTACGGTAATTTCAGCTACGTGACGATCAGCAGCACTTCGAGCAGATTTCACATAAGTTAAATCCAAACGGGCATCTTCGATTCCACTTAGATAACGATCCAGCTTCGAAGCTTTTTTGGTGGCATATTCCTTAACTTTGTCCGTTAACTCCATATTACGTCCGTAAATCTCTACTTCAATCGCCATAATCATCCTCCTCAAAATAATATGATTGTTTAGCACTCCTGGATTGGATAGTTAAGGTAATCGCTCTGCCTATCCTCCCAGGGGTTATTCTTTATGATATAAGTGAAACCGCACGTGCAACTGTAAGACAATAAACCTCGCTAGCGCCTTGAGAGAGTAAAGCATCTGTACAGGCATCTAGAGTAGCACCAGTCGTCGTAACATCATCAATCAAAAGTACTGTCTTACCAGATACAATTTCTGAGCAGGCTCGAAAAGCATCAACAACATTATGGCGACGCTGCTCCAGTGAAAGCCCTACCTGTGTAACCGTATCCCGAACTCGCTGAATAGCTTTTGGACGATAAGCCAAACCGGCGGCCAGGGCTAGAGGTCTCGCCAATAATGCCGCCTGATTATATCCGCGTTGTGATTGACGGGCAATACTGAGGGGAACAGGCACAACCATATTTATCGGCCAGGTTGATCCCCGCAAAACCTCTATTAAAGGGCGAGATAAAATTTCTCCTAAACCCAAATCGCATCTATATTTTAACCTATGCAACGCTTGCCTTATCGGTCCCTTAAACACAGCCCAAGACCTGAGCATTTCGAAGTGGGGCGTGTTTACCCGGCAATTATGACAAATCGACCCTACAGTTTGACTTTGCCCACAGCGTGGACAAAATGGTGGAGAAACCCGTACAACACTCTCCTGACAATCCCTGCACCAGCGTGTACCCGGTTTGCAGCAGCCACCACATCTGGGTGGATACAACCAATCCAGGCTTTCCCAGAACCACCTGTATACTCGGTACGAACTTTTCATCCACGGCCCTAACCGAGAACTGAGATCCTTTCAGATAAATTTATTTTTAGCGATTTAAAAGCAAAGCACCAAGATCCGAACTAATTAATATCAAGACCGCAGGTCCCATTAAAACGATCATGATAGATGGGAAGATGAGCAAACCCATGGGGAAAAGCATCTTAACCGGTGCCTGGTGAGCTTTTTCCTCGGCAAGCTGACGGCGCCGGATACGCATCTGATCTGCCTGGATATGCAGTACCTTTGCCATGCTAACCCCCAATTGTTCACTCTGGATGATAGCGGCGACAAAACTTGTCATCTCGGATAAACCCAAGCGCTCTGCCATGTCACGTAAAGCTTCGCGACGCGTCTTTCCTAGCTGAATTTCACGGATAACCCGTCCAAAGGTAAGTCCAAGCTCATTACTCCATTTCTCATTCACCTTTGCCATTGCACCATCGAAACCCAAACCAGCCTCAACACAGATAGTTAATAGATCCAAGGCATCAGGCATGGCCTTTCGGATGTCATCCTGGCGGCGTTTTATCCGGCTGGAAAGTAAAAGCTCTGGCACGTAAAAACCAAAAGACATGGCTAAAATAACTAATAGAAAATTTAAACCCAATAATATCAGGATCAATCCCAATCCTAGACCAGCAACAATGCGCCCGGCCCAAAAAATAGCCGGGTCTAAACCGCGCGGATTGCCTGCCTGTTCCAGTTTGGACGTTGTCTGTTGAAAAGCATTCTGGGGAGTGAACCGAAGTACAAATTTACCCAAACTGCGTGCCATAGGCAAAATGACCCGATCCCTGAGTGGCTGGGAGAGTTCAATCTCCTCCAGGTTGACGTCTTCACCGCGTTCTGCAAACTCCGCCAGCCGGCTTTGAAGAGGGTCCTCTGATTGGGGGCCACGCATTCCAACGACAACCAAGCTAATTGCCATACCTAATATAATGAAAATTAATATCACCGTGATGATCATCTTATACCACTCCCGCTGGAAACCATCTTCTAAACTTCAATATCAGCAATTTTAATCATCATGAAATATCCCAGGGTGATCATAAGTCCGCCAAAAATCAATAAAGGAATACCACACATCCGGGTTTGAGCTTCAAAAAATCTCATCATATAGGGACGGTTAATCAGAAATAATACCAACGAGAGAAGAATCGGCATCACCGCCAGGAATTTCCCAGAAATCATCACCTGGCTGGTTAACACCCGAATTTCCCCTTTAATCCGGATACGCTCGCGAATGGTAAAAGAGATAGTATCTAATATTTCAGCAAGGTTACCACCCGCCTCGCGTTGGACGTTCATGGCTGTAATGATAAGATCTAAATCTTCTGTGGGAACCCTTCGCAATAGGTTATCCAAAGCGCGTTCCATTGGAACTCCAAACTGCATTTCCTGAACCACACGTCGAAACTCATCACAGATGGGCGAGGGTAATTCCTTGCTGACCGCTTCCATCGCCTGCACCGTGGAATAACCTGCCCGTAAACCATTCACCATCAGGTTAATCAAATCCGGTAATTGCTCGTTAAAATGCTGGACACGAAAGCCTTGTTGTCGCCGTACATAGAAACGGGGTAAATAGAATCCCACAGTGACACCAACGATAAGTAAAACGACACCCCCAAAGAGCCAACCAATCAATCCCACTCCGGCAGAGACGATAATCATAATGGCGATGTACTCACCAATGCGTAGTTTTATATCCGCTTGAGCCAACTCGCTGGCTAGACCTTCCCCGAAAGTTGACTTCCCGAAACGCAGGTCAATCCAATCTGTCAGCGGGGTTGGTCGCCCACCTTCTTCAGTTACCTTTGCCGCTTCTCTTGCCAGATAACGCTCCAACCGATCCTCAACCAGTGAACGCTCGCTGCGCGTGGAAACAATCATCCCCACAATAAGAAGGAGAAGTGCAAATCCCCCACCAACAAGCAGGATCAATACTGTCAATGTCATGCGAGAACCTTATCTCTCCAGAAAGCTAATATTTCATCCCTACACCGAAAATTGAGGGGGGTAAATGGATACCCGCTACCTCAATTTTTTCCATAAATTTAGGCCGTAATCCTGTCGGGCGTAAACGACCTATGATTCTTCCCTGCTCAATGCCCGTTTGCTCATAGACATAGATATCCGTCATAGTGATTACTTCACCTTCCATGCCGGACACTTCGGTAATATTAACAACCTTTCGGGAACCATCCCGGAACCGGGCTTGCTGGATAATCAAGTCTATTGCAGAGGCAATTTGTTCTCGTATAGCGCGCATGGGGAAATCCATACCCGCCATTAAAACCATGGTCTCCATACGTGACAGTGTATCCCGAGGACTGTTGGCATGGGCTGTGGTCATGGAACCATCATGACCAGTATTCATGGCCTGCAACATGTCCAGAGCTGCTCCATCGCGGATCTCTCCAATAATTATGCGGTCAGGACGCATACGTAGCGCATTAACCACTAGGTCGCGGATAGTAACTTCACCCATGCCTTCAATATTAGGAGGCCTTGATTCCAGAGTAACTACATGTTCCTGGCGTAATTGTAACTCGGCTGCATTTTCAATCGTCAGAATCCGTTCGCCGCTCGGGATAAATGAGGAGAGAATATTCAATAAGGTAGTTTTTCCAGAACCTGTACCCCCAGAAACAACAATATTCAGTTTAGCTGTCACACAAGCAGCCAAAAAATCAAACGCTTGTTGCGAAAGGGTACCAAACTCAATGTAATTTTCAACCGTGAGAGGATTCTTAGCAAACTTACGAATCGTAAGCACCGGGCCAACCAGAGATAGCGGTGGAATAATGGCATTCACTCGTGAGCCATCCGGTAAACGCGCATCGACATACGGGCTGGATTCATCAATTCGTCTTCCCAGGGGTGCCACGATGCGGTCAATGATCCGACTCACATGTTCATCGCTTTCGAAGGTCAATGGCACTCTATAAAGCATTCCCTTGCGTTCTATATAAATATTCTTGGCTCCATTCACCATGATTTCTGTAATGGAGTCATCCTCCAGAAGAGGTTGCAATGGCCCGAAACCCAGAATGTCTGCCGAAATTTGTTCAAACATGCGGTGTCTCTCTGGTCGGCTTAGGATGATATTATCTTCTGCTAGGATTTGCTCAAAGAGTTCCCGTATGGTATTGCGCACTTCCCCGACCTGAGAAACATCCATATTGGGATCGATTTCTGACAACAAACGATTTTGGACAGTGGTTTTCAAGTCAGCCAGCGTATCACGCTGCGCGCCAGTTCCTAGAGGAACCACACGCCTGGCTTTCAAAGATAAAGAAGAGGTTTGTTCTGCCTCCGGTGGTTGAGCCTGCCCTGGGGGCTTTTGCCCCTGACTCTGTTCTATTCTTTTCAATAGAGACATATGCCACCCTCATCCAATCTAAAACACCAATTTACCACTTGGCAGAGCGTCGAGTCTCCTCTCGGCTTTCTAACTCTGAAAGGCTCTGCCGGATAACCTCTACCAGCGATAGTATAGTGCGCGCAATGGGACGGGTTTTATCTTGCAGCATAAAGGGTGAGCCTCGATTAACCGTAGGCAGAACTGTGCGTTCGTCAAATGGAATTACCGAGGATATTTCGTGCTTAAAGCTTTCCCCGACCTTTTCCGGTGTAATAGCAATACGCTTATCATACCTATTCATTACTAAAACGATCCTATTCGCATCTACCTTTAGCAATTTTACCAAATCAAGGAACATCCGTACATTGCGGATAGCAGGGATATCTTGTGTAGTAATTACGACAATAAGGTCAACTTCATCAATAGTGTTTAATACATGCTCATTTATCACAGAGGGCGTGTCTACAATCACATAGGAAAACATCTGCGTGAGATAGCGGATTATTTTCCCAAATTGCTCCCCGGTGACAGAATCAGCATCTTGTGGGTGTGTAGGTGCCATCAATATTTTAACACCCGAGTCTTTATGAGTAATCAGAACCTCATTCACGACATCATCATCGAGTTCATCTACTCGAGGGGCTAAATCAGCTGTACTGTTCTTTCCCTGCTCATTTAGGAAAACAGCCAGGTCTCCAAACTGCAAATTGGCATCTACCAGCACAACCGGGGTTTCCGGGTTGTGCAATGTAACCGCCAAGTTTGTGGCGATAGTCGTGCAACCCGTACCTCCCTTAGGGCTATAAATCATGACCACCTTACCAAACGCAACTTGTAATGGCGATAAGGGTCCAATTGTGCCCACAGGTGGTTTTAACGATACAGCTTTTGCATGTTCTTCCCTAGCTTTTTTCGCTGCCCTTCGAACCGCAGAAGTCAACTCTTCAATGGTGGGAGGTTTAGCCAAGAAATCATCTGCTCCTGCCACCATGGCACGTCTCATATAGTTCGAGTCACTCTGCACCGATAATATGATGATCTGGGTAAACGGCAAATTCTGTTTGATATGCTCCGTAGCCGTGATGCCGTCCATATCCGGCATATTGATATCCATCAAAATGACTTCCGGTTTGGTTTCCTTGGCGAGGTCAATCGCTTCCCGCCCACTGCGAGCCGCCCCAACCACCTCAACATCTCTCTCAAACTGCAGTAGTTTGCGAATATTTTCGCGGGTTTCTGCTATATCATCAACGATCAGGACCCGGGTTTTTTCCTCTGTCTCCATTCACATACTCCAGAATTGTCTGTAGATGCAGATACCTCTACAAACTAACTATGCTGGTTAAGGTTGAGGGGTGTATTGTGGCCCAAGAGTTGGTGCCAACGCATCCAGTCTCGGCGCTATGCCATAGGGTAGTTTGCCCGGCACAGGAATATTGTAGTGGTCAAGCAAATACTGTAAAGTAACCGCTTCAGTTGAGGAGGTAGCCTCATCTCCAGCAGATCGTAGTACCATGGTGAGTGGTACATTAGCAAACAGTAAGTAGGTGATGCCTATTGCATCCTGAGGAGAAACGATGAGAGTAATCACATCCGGTGGTGGAGGAGGTGGAGTTTGGGCGACCTGTCCTCCTTGTTGTAGACCTGGTTGTATGGGAACTATTGATTGTGTACCGGGTGCAGGCGGCGTACCGTGGGGTGTTGGGCCAGCTTGGGGTTGGAGGCTTGCTTTTTGTGCTTCTTCTTCTTCCGTAGGGAAATTACCAACCCAAAAAATAACCACATTCTTCAGGATCGTTTGGCTGACGAGGCGTGGGCGCTGATTGGTTCCCGTTGGGCTTAAATCACTTGGATTTGGCACCTGATAAAATGGATGCCCGAAGATAGGATCAATCACCACTTTACCCATGCTGGGACCGATGATTTGCCCAACGAGGTTGCTATTCTTTCCTACCGCCTCAATACTGGCACCAGTGGTTTTAAATGCCTCTGCCGCGAACGGTGGATATACACCCCCGGTAGCTCCATTGGGGAGTAAAGTTTGGAATTCTGTATCCAGATCGACCATAAGAAATGTAGCTATCACATCTACATGGTCGCCTCGACGGGGCGCATAAGATACGGCAGATAGCTTGCTAATGGGTACAGATATCGCCACCTTTCCAGGTGGTATAGCGAGTGCCCAATTGGAGCCAGTTTCTGATAAGATACCACTGATATCCACCAGCATACTACTGTTAAGTAGAATGCCAGCATCCAGGTCGAATTTGGCTTTCCGGCCTACGACCGCGGCCATATCCGTGAACATCCCTGGAATCATTAGATCTTTGGGGATAGTTACCATTCCCAGTACGGTTTCGTCCAAAATTGTGCCACGCGGGACTCGCTGCGTGACAATGATAACTCTTTCCTCCGTAAGCGGAGTAAATACAGCCGTTTGCTGAGCGCTGGTGGATTTTGACGGCTGTAAAAATTGTGGCAAGAACATGGCAGCCAGAACCACGAGCACAATCAATACTAGTCCCAACAAGACAAATACACGTCCACCGCGCATGGATACCTCCTTGTCTTTCAATGTCTCATAAACTGATATTACCTAAACTCACGAATTGTCGCTTCATTAGCTATCATAACTATTCTATCGAAAAAGTCAAGCTAATGGTAATAAGGAGATATCCCCACCAAATTTCATTAAATAATGCTTTCCTAAACTTATTATACCCCTTTAATAAGATAAGGCCCTAGTAGTAACATAGGGCCTTATGTCGGTCAAGGCGATTAATAAATGATTTGAAAATTGTACCTTAGAGGTTACTGATGATGTTGCTAAAGATGCCACCAATAGCAGGACCAAGGAGTCTTAAAACAACAATCACAACAACAGCAACCAAAACAAGAATCAACGCATATTCTACCATGCCCTGACCACGCTCTTTCGGAGAGAACAACATTTGATTCACCTCCTTTCCTGAAGGAATTTAGGGTGTTCTACCCGCTTCATTCTAAATTATATGCTATCCTAGTAAAAATGCAATAGGTAATTAAGGGGATAGCCTCAAGGAGGCCGCGCCGCTTTAACAACTGGAATTTGGAAATGTATGCGCGTCCCTTGTCCAATTGCACTATCCAGATCAATTTTTCCATCTGACATCTCAACACGATTTTTTATAACATTGAGGCCTACACCTTTGTGTTCCTCCAATTTGCCAAGGTCAAAGCCGCTTCCATTGTCTTCCACACTAACCTTAGCGATTTGATCGCCTATGTCAAGCTGAATATTCACCTGGCTGGCATGACCGTGCTTGGTGGCATTGGCAAGCAGTTCTTGCACGGCCCTGAAAATCATTACTTCCTGGTAAGGTTCTAACCGTTGTTCTGTGCCTGAGACAGACAATCGCATTTCTGCGCCAGCTGTTTTAGCATATGACTCGACATAGCGCTTCAATGTCGGAATCAATCCTAAATCATCAAGCATCATTGGGCGAAGCTCGGCGATAAATTCTCTCAATTGCTGGAAAGTGGAAGTTGCCGACATTTTTAAATTCATCAATTCCTGGCGCGCTTTCTCCTGATCCACATCAAACAGGCGCGTGGCAATTTCTGTCTGCAGGATAAAGTTAGATAAAGCCTGGGCAGGCCCATCATGGATTTGGCGCGATAACCGCCGGCGTTCATCCTCCTGGGCTTGCATCATGGTCTCTAATTTTCCAGCTGTTGATGTTGAGCCACTACCATTACTCCCGGCTATGCCATCCGTTCCGCCTAAAAAAGCTTGTTGGATCTTCTCCAGCAGTGCCAGATAACGTTGTAGCTGGGTTTGGTCACTTTGAAGCTTCTCAAGCTGGCCGCGCATGACAAATAGACGTTGTTGTGACTCCAGGGCAGCATCATAAACTGTCCGAATATCATCTCGAGGCGTTGAGTCAAACTGACCCTGAAGCTGCTGAAGATGTGCTGTCACCGAACTATTACGTCTGGCCAACTTGCCAACCTCCAACTGGCTTTGTTCAATCATCAGCCTGGTTTCATTAATTTCGCGATGGGTTTGTTCCACCTCAGTCTGGATTTCTTGTATAAATGCATCCCAAATATTTTCGGCTTGTTCAATTTCCTTGAATACCATCGTCCTCACTCCTGGGATTGCACATCCTTTTTCTCAATACGCACCCATCCCCGCCTCAGGGCATAGACAGCAGCTTGCGTTCGATCTTCAACACCCAATTTATGTAGAATAGCAGTAACATGATTCTTTATTGTCTGGTGACTGATGCCCAGGGCAATCGCGATTTCCTTATTACTCAAACCCTTGGTCAAATAAATAAGGACCTCCATCTCCCGGCCTGAAAGCGGATGCTTGGACTCTTCCAATTCGCTATTAGGTCGCCAATCTGCCGGCCTACCTTTATCCAGCCATTTCTCTAGCTCTTCTTGACTATACACATTTGTATAAATGACATATTTCCCCCCAATAACATACCGGATTACCTGCAATAGGTCATCTGGTCGCACATCCTTAGCGCAATATGCAGCTGCGCCAGCCAGCATGGAGTGAGTAACCTGTTCATCGTCGTCATAGCCAGTGACTAAAATTACTTTGGTGGGTAGTTTTTCATGATTCACCTGGCGAGTCACCTGCTGGCCGTTCTTCCCAGGCAGGTTCACATCCAGAATGGCAACCATCGGTTTTAAATCACGGATAATTTTCAGGGCATCATCCCCATTTGCCGCATCCCCCAAGATAGAAATATCTGGCTCTAACGATAGGGCATCCATTACTCCCTGTCTAAACAACGGATGGTCATCAACTACTACGACTGTGATTTTATCCATGCCCGCCTCACTTATCGCAACAAATCCACTGACCACTTACCTGAAAGTATAGCATATGTGTAATATAGAATCAACACAGGAATGGAATGAATGTTGATTTTACTTGTTCTTAACACAATCTGGTATCCATCGATACACGGCCATGCTCTCCCCCCCTTGCTGGTGAGAAAAATCTCTACTGCCTTGATAGAGCTGGCTAGCACAACGAGTCAATACCGGGTACCAGCCTGGAAAAGTAACCAGGTATTCAGCTTTTTTTTCACTTAAATAATACGCCAATAGCCTTTCATCCCGGATAAAAGGGATCACCTCAGGGGAAATCAAACCAGCCAGATCAAGCAGCCGTCGCTTGCCCCAATAACCTAAAGCGCCTATATCGTGAGCAGCTACGAGCTCATCAGGGGCAGTGTTTTCGGCTACCCAGTTGGCCGTATCAACCATCTCGCTTTCAATCACAGCCACGTCTCGTCCATAACTGGAGGCTCCCAATATCCAAAAGGAAAGTAGAACCAAAACTGTGGAGAATAACCAGGCACGACTGAAGAGATTGTGCAATCTATTGCCGGTATTCGTATGGAACCACATCTCCAACCCACAATACCCCCACAAGAAAAAAACCGGCATCACCGGCATGACGTAGCGTCCATGCTGGTATATTAACGGTAAACGCCAAGCATAAAGCCCCAGGTAAGCCGTCACCCATCCGATGCCGATCAGCACTGGCCAGACCTTCTGGCGATATGCACGCCAGGTGAAGTATAAAAACCCGGGTAAAAGTAAGGCTCCTGCTCCCACAAGTATAACGCTTACCTGCTGCAGCCAACGCCTCCATAAGGGTATTGATTGCAGAACTGCATATTCAGCTTGTTTAGCATATAATGTATTGGGCCAGAAACTACCTGCTAGCAAACGGTTGAAAAATAAATATGGTAAGAACAGTAAGCCAAACCCTAAACTGAGAAGGACAGCGGCTTTCAGACGAGCTGGCCAGTTTGTGTTTGTAATAGCGAGCACTAGAACAGCCGGTCCAAGCAACGTAATCCCGTCTGGGCGCATCCAAACGCTCATAGCAATAAAAACCCCTAATAAAAACCAGCTCTTCCAACCCGCGGCCAACCAGACCAGAATAAGAGTTACCAACAAAGAGAATGACAAGGTCTCCATACCTGAGACAGCTGCCCATACCATATGCCACTCCAGTAAAAGCAGGATGCCTGCTCCAATACTCCAGACAAACTGGTTATCTTGCGAAAACAGCTTTACCCCCAGTTCCCGAAAACCCTTTAAACTGACCAGAGCAAGGGCAAGTAAAAATACCCAACCCAGGGAAAAGGTCCAAAGGTAAGGATTTACTTTCAGTATGTAACCCAAGGCTAAAATAGCCGACCATAATGGCGCCGTAGAACCAGCCGAGGGCTGTCCATGGATGAATGCCCATTCTCCCCAAAGCGCCAGGTTACGTGCGTAGGTCTGGTGGATCCAGGCATCATCCAGAGGAAAACCCAACCGATAAGTACGCATGCTGGCAAGCAAATAAGCGCTCAATGATAACCCGGCAAATATAGCAAAGATAAACATAACGCGTAAGGTGATCTTCATGTTAGCTATTACTATGGAGAAGTCTTTAAGACCCGGTATACCCGTACAGGATACTCACCTTTGTTATGGACACTGGGAAATTGGTAGACCAATTCCAGACGTCTTTCAAGGCTTGCTTCATCCACAAGGGGCATAATTGCTGGGGATAAAATATCTTCGTAGTCCGTGATGTAATTGATATCCATACTCTCGATGTAATCCCACATACCCGCTAGATCATAGAACGAGATTCGTTTTTCAACCACATAGCGATACAGGTCGTTATTCACCACACCATCCAGGTTGATCACCGTACGACTAGAAAGGTAACCCAAGATACCGCTATTCCAGCTACCAATTCTGGCCTCAGTTGCAGTTTCATGGTGTATCCACTGCGCCAGGATATACCCATTCTGTTCAGCTGGATAGATCACATAATCTCTGGATTGCCAGACCCACCAACCGATGCCAAAGGTCAACAGCAAAACGCCAGCAACAAATCCCGTGAAAATATTCATCTGATTTCGATTGCCGTTTTTTACATAATGGATATAGGCTTCATGTATCACTCCGCTGAACACCGAAATCACAAAAATTATGGGCATGAAGTACCAGAATTGTTTTCTTAACAGGTACCAGGCATAAAAACCGAAAATCAGGAACGCATAGAAATATAAAAAGCGGAGCGAACCGGTTTTATCCAACTGTTCAGATTTTCTCCGGTAGCGCGGCAGAATCCGCATAATCAGCACCAAAGCCAATAAAAAGAATGTTTGGTAAATTAAAATCGAGCTTACGATCAGCATCCGACCTGTGGATTGGATCAAAGTGGTGACCATTTTCCCCCATGAAGAGCTCATACCAAAATGGGTATGTTGGAAAACAGCTAAACCGCTAACCTGTGTTAAAGTTCCAAAGGTGAGGTAATTCCATAATAACCAAGGGGCCAGGATAATCCCGCAGGCAGCCAGTGGTATGGATATTTGCCATGCCATATTTTTATTTGACAATATATCCAATAGTATAGCGATTAGCAAGAAAATCCCATCGGAGCGAGCCAGTACAGTGAAACCACACAGTAAGCCCAGGGTGAACAATTTTTTAAGAAGGACTCGGGTGTGATACTCCGCTCGATATTTAACATATAAGAATGAAACTAATGCCACAAAGAAAATATATGGAGCGGTTTCTACTCCCGCCAAGGTAATCACCAACACCCAAGGATTGAACAGCCAGATGATTACGCCAACAAACCCGGCGGCCTGACTTATGCTGCGTTTAAGCAGTGCATATAATGGGAAAGCGGTGGCAGCATTAAATAACATTAAAATGCTCAAGCCAAGCTGGGCATTCAGTTCCAGGTTATGTGCAAGTACCCTTTCTGGGACACCTGCGGTTGGGAAGATCAAGAACAAGGGGATAAGCATCCCTAAATACAGCGGGTGAAAACCATTGGTAGGGGCAATGCCATCAAAGGATACCCCTTTCCCCAGAACTACATTCCTGGCAATATTCAGGTAATAAAAAGCATCGTCAGACATACCCTGATCAATTAATATGGGCAGGGGTTGCCAGGCATAGTAAAACCGCATGACCAATCCGAGCAGGACAATAGCCAAGATAACTATATAATCTGAGGTATAGAATCTTGTCCACCAGCGGCGCATTATCGCTACTCCCCTACCTGGATCACCCGGTAAAAATGTACTCCTCCATCCGTCTGCAAATACCTCAAACCTGGCCGGTCACCAGGTTGGGTATAGAAATCCCCAAGTGGTCCACCTATATATTTTCCATCCAATAACACATAACGAGCTTGGTAACGTGTTGCCGCGTCAACCAAGTCAGCTTCATCGCCATAAGGGATGACTGTGGTTTGCCGTCCATTTGCGACATAATAACCAGGAGGGTTATTGACCATGGCGATATCTTCTTCACCGGCTCCCAAGCTGTGGAGCACCTCATCCTGTCGGAGATAAACCCAATAGCTCTTATCCCAAACCGATTGAGATACATCCCCACCAATTACTTTCGCATTTATCACCACCACTGTCAAAAAGATCGCTAGGAGGACCAGGCCAGCAGCGAAAAACTTGAAGGCATTATTCGCCGACCACCCACGCTGGCGTACTCCCCACTCCACACACGTTTCTAAACCCACCGGGAATACTGCGAAAAACAAGGGCTGCAGCGCTGCTCCAGAATGTAAAAGTCCCCCGCGCACGCCTGCAAAAGGAAAAATTAAGGTCATAGCTCCAAAGGTAAGCAACCATGCGAGTACCCCTGAACGTACCGCGGGATGGTTTCGTAATTGCCATAGCCCGACCATGATCAGGGGCAACAAGAAAATCATCCCTTGCACTGCCAATATAGTTTGCAGGTTCTGACCTAACGCCCAGAAACGCACCCGCAGGATCTCTTCAAAGCCAGAAGCCCACCATTGGGATATATCCAGCTTAACAGCCGGGTAGGTGAAAAGCTGATCGTATTTGGTCAGCCAAAGGATGCGCATCCCCCCGGGCGCCATCAGGGTACCAAAGGCGCGTAGATTGCGCCCTATCCAAGGTCCCATGATAAGTAAATAGCCTAAACCGGTGGAAAACAAAGATATTGTGGCTTTTATGTCCCATGCTTTCATTCGCCAGCGGCTAAGAGCCAAACAGCAGGCAACCAGCAGCCACAAAACCCCATCCGTGCGCGCTAGATGCATCAAACCAGCTAATATACCTAAGAAAAATAATATCCCGTAGACCTGACCCTGATTGAATTGTGATGTCCTGCCTGCTGTCCATAGAAAGAGGGCGCCTAAGGCCATACAAATGCCGATGGCATCACTGGTGCTCAAATAACCCAAATAAAAACCAGGAAATGCAGCAATCAAGCCGGCTAATAAGCCTACCTCCCTGCGCTGGCTGAATGAATAAGCCAGGGTTGCGGTAAAAGGAGGCAGCAGAGCAGACAAAGCCACGAACCCAACCTGCACTGCCTTGAAGTTCGAAGTCCCTAATATCTTTGTTACCAACGCCACCCAAAGAGATGTTAACGGCATCCAGTAGGCATTGGATGGGTGGGGAATACCCGCTGGGTTATCCAGGTAATTCCAAATGAAAGGCTCGCTAAATCCATAACCATTGGCTATGCGTAAACCAACGGCGTAATAATAATCCGCATCCATATACCCCGGGCTGGATTGAAAGATACTAACTGTAAACACAACCCCAAACCCGAGTGCATAGAGCAGGAGAAAGTGCCACCATTTCATATCGAGCGCGTTGCTTCCAGTAAACGCGGGCCTAAAGCCCACCAACGTCCCCAATATAACCCGATCAGCAACACCAGAGGCAGCGGAAAGAACATCACTGAACTTTGTTGCGGCTGGTCACCAGGCCCAACTGTAGCAATAAATAGAATCCATAAGCCCACCAGAAGAAACAGCATACTCACTATTATGGTGATACTGGCTTTATTTCCCCAACGCTCTGTCCAGATTGCAAAAATCAATACCATCGGAAGAAACATTATGATGAAATTACCCGGGTCAGTTTGGATGCCTATCCACTGGCTTAGCACCAGCGTTAAAGAAACCGTCCACAAGAGCCAATGAAAGTCTTTCCTCCAACACAACCACCATTCCACCAGTAAATCGATCACCAGCAGTCCAGTTATAATCCAACTGATCTGTCTACCAATTCCAGGCAACCAGACCTTAAAAACGGCGATTGGCGTCCCCGGCGGGTTGTAGCTGGTGTAACGTAAAATTTCTCTCAGGTTTTGCAGTATCCAATCAGGGATAAAAAACATGCTTACTAAAGTGAGGAAGACCACCGTGCTCAAAGTCCAGACAACCAAATGCCAACGGCGCTGTGAAGCCGCCCATAGCAACACAAGTGCGATGAACAATATTACCAGGTGAGGCTTTATCGTCGCCAGACCCAACATCATACCAGCGACCTCTTCCGAATCATTGCGGATAGCATGCAGGGCAGCTACCATCAACAGAGCCACCAGGACCACTACATTGCCATTTATAACCGGGCGGACACCATGGTACCAGAGCAACACAAACACAAGATATATCCCTAAAACTGGCACACCAGGTCGCCAGTCAGTCAGCCGTATGCATAAAATAGCCAGGATAACCAAAGCCATTTCCATGACAGTCATCCACAGAGCACGGGCTAGAGTATAGTTCTCAATGAAGGCAAAAGGCGCAAAAATGATCTCAGAATATAAGGGATAAGCTACCCGTAATTCATGCTCCCCAGGACGAGCTGGATGCCCATAGGCAAGCATTTGTATTTTTGTAGCGACTGCGTCACTGTATGGGCTCAGTCCCTCGATGATAAATGAACGTGTCCCCACCCAATGCACTAAGAAATCATTGCCGCCAGGATTCTGAGAGGCGAAATTATAGTTCTCCCAGGTAGCCCCTACCAGAACACTAATTATTAAAATAATCAGGAGATACCAAAAACGGATCATTGACAATCAATATCGACTATATCTGTAATTTCAGTGAAATCATAGGGATGGAAGAAATCAGAAAAATATGACCTATCATCTAATAATCCAAGGTTTGTGTCGAAGTAATGATTAAAAATCAGCCTGAAGGTATTAACTGGTGATATTGATGGATAAATTTCAGGAATACCGCCGTTTGGAAAATAATAAGCATTGAAAATGGAAGCTGCTTCCTTAATACAATTTTTTCCCAAGGAGTCCCAATTGATTAAACGCCTCGGGCCATGATCACCCTGAATAATGATAATAGGTGGTTGCTGTGATTGTTCCAAAATCACATTGATCATATCCTGAAGTTTGCTGTTTGTAAACCGCACTTGCTGAGCATACCCTTTGATATAGTCCTCATTTGAGCCTGGAAACCTATTGCCATCAGCCATGCTGAATGATTGCATTGGTGTAACTGGTGTTCCATCCTGGTCAAAGACAAACGGTGGGTGAGGCATCATAATATGAACAAAGACATACTTAGGTCCTCTTATTGCAGGTATTTCAGCAACCTTATCAAATGTGTATTGAATCCACATGCGATGGGTCTGGTAACTTTGGAATGGCAGACCCAAGTTTACAAATTCATCAAGGGTAGAAATGACAGAAACAGATAATAGTATTTCTTCAAATGGATTAATATCCACAAATTCATCATAATATACATTTGCATCCTTCAGATTAATATAATCATCCTCGCTGGCTAGAGCAATAATCATGTATCCATTTCTTTCCAGATATTTTCTCACCTTACTGTGCAAGATCAGCTCCTTGAGCGTTTGGCGTTGTGGATTTTTCATCTCCGCGAATTGATCAAGATAATTGAAGTTTAGAGAAGAGGCAAGCGAGAGCTCTGTTTGCAGATAATTACTGTGGCTTTTCTCTGCAATATAGAAACCCTTATCATAGAGAAACTTAATAAAAGAGGAAATGTCAGTATAATATTTGTCCAGTAATACCTCTTTTCCCCCATAACTGTCGAGGATAACATAATAAATATCGGGGAGTGAACCTGAATACACTGGAAGATCATCAGGGTGTCCCAGGTCAGATGGTATTGATATATTACCTGAGGCACTGGTGCTTCTGAACACGAATAAACTTATTGAAAAGAACCGGGGCAATAAAGATATAACCAAGATAGCACAAAAATATGTGGAAAACCTACGAGGATTCTGGATCTTATTCCACATCCATCCACTTGAAGTTACCCCCAAGAACAAACACCAAATTCCTAAAACAATCAGGTGGTTTCCCTTAAAATGCGCTTCAAGGTGAAACAGATCATTCATTAGACGATACGAATAGCCATAGAAGAAGATAAGTAGGACACTTAAAAAACACAGATAACTTGATCTGTATTCATCTCTTGTGATGAGAAAAAAGCTCCCCCATGAGAGTGCCGTGATCAATAATACTATGAATGAAGATCTTACAGCCTGGCTCGGTAAAAGATAATCTTTATTATTTGTAAGAATAATAACAACTACGTCAACAGCAAGAATAAAAGGATATAGCAGGGAAATTAGCTTCCAACAATTTTTTAACATTAGCTTCATAATATAATAGCTCCCACATCACCCAAAAGACTACATTCGATAAATAATATCATCTAAGATTAATCACCACATGTGAGAGTATAAATCATAATCCATGTATCATTATAGATCTCATTCGCACAAGAAGGGACAAACGAACGGAAGAAATAATCAACCGAACGTTGCGTCAGTCCGGTCAGATCATGGAACTCAATATAGTTAGCATCACCAGTATTGAAATAAAGGTGTGTGATTCCCATGCTATGCAATCTTACTGCTAGACGAGGTACATCGAGACCCGTTTCGATAAACAAACGCATCCAGCGTGATTGATCTGTATCTGGCAGACAACGTTCTCCACAGTAATAAGATCGACCGTCCCACATCAATAAAACCTTTGAATGTGCCGGCAAATCTTGTTGAATATACTGCTGTGCTGGATAACTTCTTTCTGCACGCCTTAAATACATATCTTTAGACTCCAAACCAAAAATAACTGGTAAGGGCCAGGCTAGCATAAATAACAAATAGGTAATTATTAGACTAAACAATAATATACTGCCCGTCGAGATAGTTATTAGTAGCCATCTAACTCGCCACCAGGAAATCCGATCAGAATAATCCACCAGGACATGAGCTGTGATTAGGCTCAATGCGGGAAATATTGGCAGCAAATATCGCGCATATTGGGTTGATAAAGCCCATAGAGCAAAATGTAGTAAGGACAGTATAGCCAGAATATTTATAATGTTATTTTTCTTTGTCCATGGCAAGAAGAAAATTAGGGGAAAAAGTAAACTTGGCATCTCAATACTTGTCGAAGAAAATTTTTCGCGTTCAGTATAAATTCTTAAGGGTAACAAAAGATAATCTAAAAACTCCCGGCCAGAGCCAAATCCCTGGGCGTATTTCATATAAAAACTCAGGCGAGCAGAGTCCCAGCCTGGCCCTCCAAAAATAAAAGGATAGAGCGGGTTGCCCGATAAAGCCATATTCTTTATATACCAGGGGGCGCCAACAATCAAACCGGGAATACCAAATAGTAACCCAGTAAGCGTAATTCTTTTCAAGCCATCTTTGCGGCTCTCCCAGAGAACCCATAGACCCAGGATACCTGCCCATCCCAAAGCAAAATATTTACTTCCTAAAGCCCAACCTACTATAAAGCCCGCCAGGATCAGCCAACTCTTTCCCCTAATTTCTTTCCATATAAAAAGAGCATACATCGCGAGGAATTCATAAAGAGCCCAGGATAGATCTACATTAGGTAAAGCAGCCAGATATGGGATCAGCGGTATCCCGAGCAGAATTGCAAAAGCGACCCAGGCCTTTCTTACCCCCATAAAGCGCCGGGCAAAACTAAAAGTAGCCAAGAACAAACAGATCGCATAAACCAGGTGGATCAATTGAGAAAAAACATCGCTGCCAAAGGCCAACCCTAGCAAATAAAGCATCTCAACGGTAAAAGGGCCATTGGCCTGCCAGTTTTCAG
>Ga0315295_10001096_pt1 | contig 23257 bp, 22 predicted proteins | sample YL17G14_0_MG_FD_204453 | JGI IMG/M metagenome (GOLD analysis project Ga0315295, IMG submission 204453) | Sediment microbial communities from Yellowstone Lake, YNP, Wyoming, USA - YL17G14_0 | ecosystem: Environmental > Aquatic > Freshwater > Lake > Sediment | place: USA: Wyoming | collected...
TCCTGGCGGCCGGCTACCCGAAGCGGAAAAACCCTCCCCATTTAAAAGAAAACCTCAAATATGATAAAGTAGACCTGAATTTATCCGGTGAGCCTTACCCAGAAAAGGGGGGATGAAGTCAGAGGGGGAGGATCACTTAACGGAAGGGGGTATCAATGAAGTACGTATTAGGTTTGATTGGAGTTTTGTTTATTGTTTTAATCTCGGTTCTCACCTATTACGGGATGTTCGCCACGGTTACGGTCACGGAACAAAACATCGGGCCTTTCTGGCTGGTCTATGAAAAGTATATCGGCGATTACAAAAATGTCGGGCCGGTCATGGATAAAATTCACAAAGACCTGAAGGAAAAAGAATCCCTCGAACCCTCCCGGGGGTTTGGCCTTTATTACGACAATCCCCAGGAAGTGGCGAAGGACAAGCTCCGGAGCCTGGTGGGATGCATCCTGGATGAAAAAGACCTGGATAAAATCAAGGGACTGCAAACCCGGTACAACGTCAAGCTGTATCCGGCTTCCCAGAGCGTGGTGGCTTCCTTCCCCTTTAAAGGCAAGCCCTCCATCTTTGTCGGCATCTTCAAGGTCTACCCCAAGATTGTCAGCTACGTTAAGGTTCGCAATTATTCCCCGGTGCCGATGATGGAGCTTTACGATCTGCCCAATAAAAATATCACCTACATCGGCTCGGCCAGCCTGCCCAAACACGTTTTCGAATCCCTCCTGGAAACCAGATAAACCAGTTTCGGAACCCGGCCGGAAGCGATGAATTGTTTCAATTTCGAGCTGCTCTCCGCGTTCGGCTCCGCGCTCAAGACGATCAACTTCAACCCGGAATTGCGGGCGGTCATCATCACCGGGGCCGCCGGGCCGGGAAAACCCGCTTTTTCCGCCGGGGCCGACCTGGCGGAAAGAAGGACCTGCCGGACAACGATATCCGCCGGTTTATCCATACCATTAATTCCGCCTTTACCGAGCTGGAAAACCTCAACCTGCCCGCCCTCGCGGCCATCAACGGTTTCGCCTTCGGGGGCGGGCTCGAGCTGGCCCTGGCCTGCGACCTCCGGGTCGCCTCCTCCGGCGCGGTGATGGGATTGACCGAGACCAGCCTGGCCGTGACCCGGGGCTGGGGGCTGGCCAACGTGTTGGCCGCCATGCAGGCCGGGATAGATATTTTCGAAGGTTGTTACGAGGGCATCGGGGGCCAGCCGGCCAACTTCGTGGACGGAGTGCCCGTGGCCGGCACCGGCAAATATTATTACCAGGACCCGAGCTGGGTCGGCCTGGCCACGCTGGAAGACATGGTGGTGATGATGGACGAGATGGGAATCGAGCTGGGGTTGGACGTGGACAAGGTCCTGGACATCGGCCGGATGGTGGAGCGGATCGTCGGCCGCCCCCTCCGGTCTGAATCCATCCGCCAGGGCCGCGTCCTCAAAGGTCCGAGAAAGGATTTTTCAAGATAACCAGGGAGGGGAAAGTCCAACAGGAAATTTCTGGAATGACTTACTTCGTTAGAAGCTCGTGAGTGCGTTTCAGCTGGTCAATGATGTGAATCTTCTGCGGGCATTTGTCTTCACACTTGCCGCACTCGATGCAAGCGGTGGCGTCCCGCCCGGGGATGATCGGAAGCACCCCGATTAAGCGGTACATATCCTTCGCGTATCTTTCCGCCCCCAGGACCTGGTGGCAGATCAAGAGGCTGAAAATACCCGGAATGTTGACATTCTCCTCGCAGGGTAAACAGTAACCGCAGCCGCTGCAATAAATCTCCTTCAGTTTATCGAGCTTCTTTTTCAGCGCGGCCACCTCGGTCTGGCCGACCGGGGTTAGGGGTGAGAACTTCTCCGCCGTCCGCACGTTGGCTTCCAGGACGGCCTCGGATTCCATCCCCGAAAGGGCGCTGGTCACATCCGGGTTCGACCACACGAATTTCAAGGCCAGGGCCGGGGCGTCGCCGAACTCCGGGGGAACCAGGCGGGTGAAGTCGGGCCCGGTGCCGGCCATCCGCCCCCCGCCCACGGGTCCCATGACCGTCACCCCCATCCCCTTTTTTCCCGCCCGGGAAATGACCTCGGCGTTGGCCTCGTCCACCAGGTTGTACTGCACCAGCATCCCGTCGAAGGCGCCGGTGTCAACCAGCCGGCCGATGTTTTCCGGCTGGTCATGGCTGGAAAAACCCAGGAGGCCGATCCGGCCCTCCGCGCGGAGTTTTTCGACTGTTTTTAGCAAACCCATCGAGGCAAACTGGCCGGGGAATTGCTTCCAGTAAAGACCGTGGAAGTAAAAAATATCGATCTTTTGGGTCTGCAGGCGCTCCGAGCTTTCGTCAAACAAAGCCAGGAAATGATCCGCGCTGGAAACCAGATTGGGCAGGATCTTGGTGGAAATAATAACCCGGTCCCTCACCCCCTGGATCGCCTGGCCTACCGCGATCTCGGAGTGACCGGCATCGTAGAGCTGGGCGGTATCAATGTAATTGATGCCGAGTTCAATCCCCCGGCGCAGGAGTTGGACCGCCCCCTCCAGGTGCCCCTCGAAATCCCCGGTGCGGAAACCGGGCAGGCGCATGGCCCCGAAACCCAGGATGGTGAGCTCCGGCCCCGACCGACCGAATTTTCTTTTAAGGATCGACACGATTGTTTTAGGCTCTTTGGCGCAGCCTAAAGGCTGCGGCTACCACTATTTAATTTGCTTCGTCTGATAACCTGATGTCCTGATCTCCACTCCCTGATTTCCTGATACCCTGATTACCTTCGTTATTTTCTAGCCGAGCTCTGCGAGCCCGACGTAGCCCAGAGGGAGGCGGGGCATCCTGCCCCGCATACGGACGGGCGAGACGCCCATCCTCTTAACCGGGCGAAGTCTGGGGCAATCGTCAATCATCATTCGTCAATCTACAATCGGCACATTCCGTCCTTCCCCGAAACCCAGGATCCAGAATGCCCGGTCGGAAATCCCCGCCGCCTTCATCGCCCTTCGCAGCTCCTCCGCGGTTTCCTCCTCCGCGTCGTCCGCGAGCTGAAAGGTCCCGTAATGGATCGGAACGGAGACCCGGGCTTTCAGGAGCTGATGGGCCCGGACCGCGTCCCGGGGGGAGAGGTGCGCCGGCCCCATGAACCATTCGGGCTTGTAGGCCCCGATGGGCAGGATCGCCAGGGTGAAATCCCCGAAGCGGGAATGGATCTCTTCCAGGTGCGGCCCCCAACCGGTGTCCCCGGCGAAGTAAACCCGGGTCCCCTTCCCCTCCAGGACAAAACCTCCCCAGAGGGTGGCGTCCCGGTTGTAAACCTTCCGCATGGAAAAATGCTGGGCGGGGACAAAGGTGGCCCGGACGGAATCGTTCAAGGCGATCCCCTGGCCCCAGTCGAATTCCCGCACATTCATGATTCCTTCCCCGGTCAGATACCTCGAGTTACCGAGTCCGGCGAGCACCAGGGGATGATCTCTTTTTTCCAGTCGGACCAGGGTGGGCATATCCATGTGATCGTAGTGGTTGTGGCTCAGGAGCACCACGTGGATGGGGGGGAGATCCTCGAAGCGAATCCCCGGGGGCCGGACCCTCCCCATCCCCGCCCAGGTCACCGGGCCCGCCCGCCGGGAATAAATGGGATCGGTGAGGATGTTGAGCCCGTCCATCTGGATGAGAACCGTGGAATGGTTGATGAAGGTTACCCGCAGTTCGCCCGGCCCGACCTCCCGCGGGGGCGGGGGGCCGGGAGGAAAATCACGGTACTTGTGCCAGGAACCGGGATGGCGGTTGATTGCCCATTTCAGCATTCCGAAAAAACCCGGCAGAGCGTCCGGGTTTTCATTGTAAAACCTCCGGCCCTCGTGACGGGCCGGCTTGATCCACCCGTCGGAGGACCCGGGAACCGCGCTCTCGCCCAACCCCCAGACCCCCAGAAAAATCATCAATCCTCCGAAAAATCCCAATAACATTTTGTGTGTTCTCGGTTTCACGAATATCTACCCCAAACCCCCGATATAGTGTAGCAAAAAATGATTCCCGCAGATGAAGCCTACGGTACCTTTACATTTTGCCCGCCGTCGCTAACCCGTCCGACCTAGCCCCTGTCCTACGACCTGTCCGACGAAGCTTTAGCGTAGTCGGAAGCTTTAGCGTAGTAGGATTAGCTAAGTCGGAAGTTATGGCGGGTTATCCGCTTTGGTAAATTCATTTAAGGCTATGGTTTTTTTCGGAGGCCGATAAAAAGCCCCGAAGCCGTTTCCGGCTTCGGGGCTTTTTCGGTGTCAAATTACAACTTATTTTCGCTATAATTTAACTACCTTCGTGGCTTGCCAACCCTTCGGGCCCTGGGTGGCTTCGAATTCCACCTGTTCGCCCTCTTTCAAGGTCTTAAAGCCGTCACCCTGGATGGCGGAAAAATGTACAAACACATCCTGGCCGCCTTCCTGTTCAACGAAACCGTAACCACGGCTCTCATTGAACCATTTTACTTTACCTACTGACATTAGCCCACTCCTCCTTTCTGAATATTAGATATGGGCAACCAAACGTGGTTATTTTTACAGGAAACATAGGTAGTTGTCAAGGATACCAAACCTTTAGGCTGTGTTGATGGCAAAGAGCATTGGGTTAATTTACGAATGACGATTGCAGCCTCTGGCCCTGTAGGGCCTACGGCCCGGAGGGATTGACGATTGACGATTTATTGCTCTTTATTCGTCATTCGTAAATCGTTTTATCCCGAGTTACTACGAGGGACATTCGTAAATTCCCTCTGACCTTTGATCTTTCACCTTTTACTGGCGATCTGCTGTTTGCTATTTGTTGCCGGCCAATTATTTTCTTTCCGCGATACCCCTATTATTAGCTGATTTTTTTTGCGACAATTAAATTGTATTTTGGCAACCTGGAATCGGCAGGATGGATAACAGGGAGGAACCAGGGAAATGTTGAATAGATACAAGATCTCCGATGATCGGGTCACGGAAACCACCGAGGAAAAAAGCCCGATCCTCGTTTATGTCAGCCCGGATGAAGCCGAAAAAAAGCTTTTGATCAACACCTACAAGCTGGATGAACACACCCTCAACTCCGCCCTCGACCCGGATGAGTCTTCCCGGTTTGAAATCGAGCCGGACCATTTCGCCATCATCTTCAAACGCCCCACCAACCTCTCCGGCCGGGACCAGCTCCTCTTCAAGTCCACCACCATCGGGGCCTTCCTTTTCAGCGACCGCCTGATTATCGTGATGGCCGGCGATGTCTGCCTTTTTGAGGGCAAGCAATTCACCCGGGTTTCCTCTCTCTCCGACATTGTCTTGAGGCTTATCTTCCGCTCCATCTTCCACTTTCTGGAGCACCTGAAGGTCATCAACATGATCTCTGAAGAGCTTGAGCAGAAAATCAACCAAGCCATGGAAAACCGGTACCTGATCAACCTTTTCACCCTAGAGAAAAGCCTGGTCTACTACCTGAACGCCATCAATTCCAACAACGTGCTGATCGAAAAGATCAAGCTCAACGCCGCCAAGCTCGGGTTTAACCAGGAACAACTGGAGTTCCTGGATGACCTGATCGTCGAAAGCACCCAGTGCCTCCGGCAGGCCGAAATCTACTCCAACATCCTGGCCAGCCTGATGGATGCCCGGGTCTCGATCGTCAGCAATAACCTGAACGTCCTGATGAAAACCCTGAACATCATCGTCATCTCCATCATGGTGCCCACCCTGGTGGTCTCGATCTTCTCCATGAACGTGAATATCCCCCTGGCGCACCTGTCCTTCGCTTTCTGGATCATCCTGCTGCTCGCGGTCGGCTCCACCATCGGTTTTCTCCTCCTCTGGTGGCGACGGAAATAAGACCCGGCCTCCGGCCTTTCCCGATCCACCGACGTAAGCGCCCGGGCACCTACGGGCCGCGCCCCGAAACAGCTTGCATTATAATTAGTCTTTGTTAGATTGGGAGGGTAAAACCAACCCTAAAAGGAGGAAATACCATGCCAGAAAGCACCTACAAAATTATTGAGCTCGTAGGAACCAGCAAGAAATCCTGGGAAGACGCGGCCAAGAACGCGGTGGAGACCGCGAGCAAGTCCCTCCGGGACCTCCGGATCGCCGAGGTCTCTGATCTTGACCTCAAGATTGACGACGGGAAGGTGACGGCTTTCCGCGCCCGGGTCAAGGTCTCCTTCAAGTACACAGAAAAAGATTAATCCCCATTTCGGATGGCCGGGCTTCTCCCTCCGGAGAAGCCCGGCGCGTTTTGCGGGTTCAGAAACTTAAGGGGAGCGAAATGCTCCCCTCCTTAATTATTTCAAATTTTAAGAGGGCGCCCAACGATTCCCGGAGAGGGAAATTTGTAGTTGCCTCATTCATGAGGCCTGTCCCAATCGAAGTCGAGGGGCTCGGTTGGTGGAGATATTTTTTTAGCCCGATCCCTCCGCTGTCGGGACAAGCCCCTTCGTCGGGATAAATAAATCGGGCAACTACAATAACAATTGATTGCTCTCTTGGTCCCTGAACCTCTTTGTTAATAATGAAAGCGTACAAATTATTTCTCCTGGTTATCGCCTCCGGCCTTGCCATCGCAGGCCTTTTCCTTTCCCCGGCCCGGGCGGAAGCCCCCCCGGTCCTCCCGGGGATCGTCCTGGACCGGGGAAAGATCGAGACCCAGCTCGATTTCAGCTTTTTCAGCGGGGGAAAATACTTCGACAAAAACAAAACCGGGAGAGAAGCCTCCGGCGGGTTCCAGTTCAGCGAAGGGAAAAGCACGCTCGATCTTTCCTACGGCCTGACCAACAGCCTGACCCTGGGCTTTTCCCTTCCCGTGGTCCACCGGGATTACTCGGGCTTTTACATGGTCGAAGACATCATCGGAGAGTGCTACAGCGGAGGGGTAACCACGACTTATACCAGCATCTCGGCCATCCCCTATGATCTTCACCAAACCGGGATCGGGGATGTCACCCTGGAAACCAGATACCGGCTGGCAAACCTTTCCGGGTATCTCCCGGACCTGGCCGCCCGCCTGGCGGGGAAGCTCCGGGTGGGAAGCAACGGGGTCAATTTCGACCGGGGCCAGATCAACCTGGGCGACGGGCAGAACGATCTTTATCTCGGAATTACCGGGCAGGGGGCCGCCCCCTACCTGCTATATGATTTTTCCCTCGATTACCGCCTCCGGTTCTCCGGGAGCTATTCCCGGACCACGAACGAGCAAACCCTGAACATCAACTCCGATCCGGGCGACGAATTCCGGGCCCGGGCGGGGGCTTATGCTAATTTCCGGCAATTGACTCTGGGGGTTTCCGGTAATTATATTAATATTGGCAAATTCAGAATCTGGCGGGAAGGTATTATCGAGGGAAATATGGGGTCAGGATATTATTTCAATCTCACCCCGGTGGCGGGGGTAAAGCCTTCACCGGCCTCGTCGGTTTCATTTTCCGTGGAGGTTCCCGTCGTCGGGAAAAATTATCCCGTGGATTCCCCCAGCTTTCTTTTCCTCAACCTTTTTGATTACCGGTGGAATTTGAATTTCCAGTACCGGATCTGAGCCCAGCGATGAGAAACCGGTGCCGACCGAAACACGATTTTAAGCTCCGGGAGGAATGCGGGGTCTGCGGGATCTTCGGACACCCGGAGGCCGCCAACCTGGCCTATCTCAGCCTCTACGCCCTTCAGCACCGGGGCCAGGAGGGCGCCGGGATCGTCTCCTCCGATGGGAATTTCCTTTACTCCCACCGCCAGCTCGGCTTGGTGGCGGACATCTTCGACGAAAAAATCCTGAAGGAGCTCCCCGGTCACATCGCCATCGGGCACAACCGCTACTCCACTGTGGCCACGGGCAAGATGCTCCTGAAAAATATCCAGCCCTTCGTGGTCGAGCTCGACCGGGGACCGCTGGCCCTGGCCCATAACGGCAACCTGGTCAACGCCATGAACATCCGGGAGGAGCTTCAAGCCCAGGGTTCCATCTTCCAGTCTATGGTGGACACCGAGGTGCTCGTCCACCTGACCGCCCGGGCCAAGGGCAGCTCCCTGGTGGAGCGGCTGATCGCCGCGCTCGCCCAGGTCCGGGGGGCCTATTCCCTGGTGGTTCAGAACGAGCGCGAGCTGATCGCCGCCCGGGATCCCTACGGCTTCCGGCCCCTGGTCCTCGGCCGGCTGGAGGGCGGGATGGCGGTGGCCTCGGAGACCTGCGCCCTCGACCTGATCGAGGCGGATTACCTGCGCGAGGTCGAACCGGGCGAGGTGGTGGTGATCTCGCCCGCGGGGGTGGAATCCTTCAAGGTCCAGGAATCCCCCCGCCGCGCCCACTGTATCTTTGAATATATCTATTTCGCCCGACCCGACTCCTTGGTCTTCGGGAAAAACGTCTACGCGGTGCGGAAGGAGCTCGGGCGCCAGCTGGCCCGCGAGCATCCGGCCGAGGTGGACATGGTCATCCCGGTCCCGGACTCGGGGGTGCCGGCCGCGATCGGCTACGCCCAGGAGCTGGGGGTTCCCTTCGAACTGGGGATGATCCGCAACCATTACGTGGGCCGGACCTTCATCGAGCCCCAGCAGTCCATCCGGCACTTCGGGGTGAAGGTCAAGCTCAACGCGGTCCGGGACTTTCTCTCCGGCAAGCGGGTAGTAGTGGTGGACGATTCAATCGTCCGGGGCACAACCAGCCGGAAAATCGTCCGGATGGTCCGGGCCGCGGGGGCGAAGGAGGTCCACCTCCGGATCAGTTCCCCCTGGCTGACCCATCCCTGTTTCTACGGGGTCGACACCCCCACCCGGCAGGAACTGATCGGCGCCTCCCACACCGTGACCGAGATCAACCAGTATGTCACCTCCGACACCCTGGGGTACCTTTCCCTCGACGGGCTCTACCGGGCGGTGGGGGGGAAGAAGGAGGATTACTGCGTGGCCTGCTTCACCGGGAACTACCCGATCGAATTTTTCACCGAGGCGCGCTCGCCTCAGTTAACCCTTTTTGAGATCTAGCCATGCCCAGAAAAAAACCCTTCAATCCCGAAGAGACCCTGAAAGACCGCACCCGGCTGTTAGAGCTTCTCCGCAAGCTCTCGCTGGAAAAACGGGATGTCACCCTGAGCTCGGGGCGAAAAAGCAATTACTACGTCGACGGGAAGCAGACCACCCTGAACCCGGAGGGCATTTACCTCACCGGGAAGCTCCTCTACCAGAGGATCCGGGCCCTGCCCCTCCGGGCCGATGCCGTGGGCGGGCTCACCCTGGGAGCCGACCCCCTGGTCAGCGCGGTTGCCCTCTGGAGCCAGCTGGAGAAAGACCCCCTGCCCGCCTTCATCGTGCGCAAGGAGGCCAAGGGCCACGGCACCGGGGCCTGGCTGGAAGGCCTGAAGAATATCCCCCCGGCGGCGCGGGTGGTGATCGTCGAGGATGTGGTCACCACCGGTGACTCCGCCCTGCGGGCGATCGCCCGCTCCGAGGAAGCCGGGTACAAGGTGGTCAAGGTGATGGCACTCCTGGACCGGCAAGAAGGCGGAAGAGAAAAACTCAAGGAGAAAGGTTATGAACTCGAGGCCATTTTCAATCGGGAAGAACTTCTCGGGGGTTAGCGCCCTCCTCCTTTACCTCGCCCTTTGCGGCTGCGCCGGCCTGGGGATCACCCACCCGACGAGCAGCGATTATTCCGACGCTCTCTCCAGCTATACCCAGGAGGCCAAGCTCTACCAGGGTCTCGAAACCAAGCTCGACGTCCAGGCAGTTCACCGGAGCGCCGCCTTCCGCAGAATGTACATGGAAGAATACGCCCGGGTTTACAACCTGGGCGCGGCGGAAAAGGAAAAATACCTCGCAGCCGAGCTGGACCAGGCGAAAAACTTCGAGGATTTCATCCTGGTCGTCAACTCCACCCTTTCGGAAACCAACGACCTGCAAAAGGCCGATTCCACCTGGAGGGTCCACCTTTTCCGGAACGGCGCCCAGATCGGCGCCACCTCGATCCAGAGGCTCCGGTGGAAGGAGGAATTCCTGAATCGCTTCTACCCCCTGGCCAATCCCTGGTCCCGGGTTTACCTGGTCCGCTTCACCATCCCGCCGGCCGCCCCGGAAGTCTCCTCGGTTTCCCTCTCCCTCTCCATCGCCGGGCCCCCGGGGAAAGTCACGCTTAACTGGCGGGAAAACTCGTCGGCCCCGGACCCCGCGCCGGCACCGGTTCCAACCCCAGCACCGGATGCGGCTCCGGCCCCCATCACCGCCCCGATCACCAATGAGAAAACCGGCTAAAAACGTCGTTTACCGGGGCTCGGTCAAGAATCTAATCGCCCTCGCCCCGCCCACCCCGGCCCGCCCCGGGCGTTTCCTCTTTGAATTCACCGACGATTTCTCCGTCTTCGACTACGGGAAGATGCCCGACCGCCTGGAGGGAAAAGGGGAAGCCCTGGCCCTGATGACCGCCTGGCTCTTTGAACGCCTCGCCGACCCCCGGGAATGGAAAGCCCTGGCCGGCTCCTCGGTCTGGTCGAACATCTCCGACCCGGAATTCCGGACCCGGCTCCTGAAATCCCCGCTCCTCAAGCGTTTTCAGAAATCCGGGATGCCCACCCATTACCGGGGGATCATCCCCCCGGGGAAACCCCTGACCCGGACCCCCCGCCTGGAAACCCTCTGCCGCCGGATCGAGGTCTGGGCGGTCCAGATCCTGAAACCCGAGCGGGGGGAGATCGAGGGATCCCCGGTCTGGAATTACAACCGTTTTCATTACGGCGCGGATAATTTCTTGATCCCGCTCGAGGTGGTCTTCCGCTTCGGGACCCCGACCGGGAGTTCCCTCCTCGAACGGGTCAAGGCCAACCCGCGATACCTCGAGACCCTGGGGGTGGACCGGGTCGAGGAGGGCCGCTGGCTCCCCCGCCCGGTGGGGGAATGTTTCTCCAAGCTCGAGCCCAGCGACCGGGCCCTCTCCCCTGAGCTCGCCCTGAACTTCTCCGGCCTCACCAACCCGGAATTCGCCGAGCTCCTGGAAACCAGTTTTCTCCTGGCCGTCTTTCTAAAGGACCGCTTCGCCCGGGCCGGGATCGAACTCTGGGACGGGAAATTCGAATTCCTCCGGGTCCGGAAGCGCATCCTGCTCGGTGACGCCATCACCCCGGACGAGCTCCGTCTGGTCAAGGACGGGATCCAGATCTCCAAGGAACCCATCCGGCAGTACTACCGCCGCCGCCACCCGGAATTTCTCAAAATGATCGCGGAGGCCAAACCGAAAGCCCACCGGACGGGCCGGAAAATCGGGGCCATCCTCAAGGACCGCGGCTACCTCCCCCCGCGCCTTGACCCCGAATTCAAAAAAGTGGCGGAAGACATGTACCTGGGGCTGGTGTCCGAGCTGACCGGCCTCAAGCTTCTCCCTCCCCACCGGCCCCTGGCCGAGGTGGTCCAGCTTTTGAAGAAATGGGTGGGGTAATAGATCAAATCCCAAATCCCAATCTCTAAATCCCAAGCAAATCCCAATGACCAAAATCCAAATAATGAAGCTCCCCGCGGCAAGACCGCGGGGTATCTAAGTCAAATGTCATTCCTGTCCCGCATCAGAGTGCGGGATAAACTCCAGCAGGAATCCAGACGCCGTCCCTGCGAAAGCAGGGAACCATTTAATAGGAACTGGATTCCCCCGGATCAAGTCCGGGGCAGGCTGAATCAAGTACGGAATGACGGAAATAAGGTAACCCTGTGGCAAGACCACGGGGAATTACAAGTTAAAATCGTTTCGAGTTTTTGGTTTTGGGCTTAAAGTTTAGGATTTGATATTCGGGATTTATTTGGGGTTTGGGATTTAGGATTTAAGATTTAACGTGGGGAGGTTCTGCGTTTGCCTTTTTTTGACCGTTTAATCCTGCTTCTTGCCACCGGCCTGGGGCTCGGCCTGATCCCGGGCGCCCCCGGCACCTACGGAACCCTCCTCGGCATCCCGCTGTCCTGGGTTTTCGCCCGACCGGGAGTCTATTTCAATTCCTTGAGTCTCCTCGCCTTCGCCGCGCTTTCCGTCTGGGTGGCCGGAAGGGCCGAGGTTATCTTAAAAAAGCACGACGCCCGGGAGATCGTTATTGACGAGGTGGCGGGAATGACGGTCACCCTTTTCCTCGTCCCCTTCACCCTGGGAAGCGTGATCCTGGGGTTCGGTCTTTTCCGTTTCTTCGATATCGTCAAGCTGGGGCCGGTGAAGTGGGCGAATAACCGGCTCTCGGGCGGTCTCGGCATCGTGGCCGACGATCTTCTGGCCGGGATTTTCGCGAACCTCTCCCTCCGGCTTCTGCTCTGGGTTTTCCCCGCCCTGACCATGGCGGATTAATATAGTGAATAGCTGGGTCCTAGGGGCCGAGGGTTCCAGGGTTCTGGTTTCTCTAGTGTAGTGCGTCTAAAGTCCCTTTACTTTTATTGTCATTCCGGGCTTGACCCGGAATCCAGTTTTCTTGATCTGGATTCCCACTTTCGTGGGAATGACCCCTTTTTTTACTAGCATTTAAAAGAAAAACATGAACAACGGCTCCGAAGTTAAATGTAAAGAAGCGTTAGACGCACTACACTAGGATTCAAGTAATTAAACAGGGGGAAAAAGATGATAAAAATTCTTAATTCTTTCTCCCCTCTGCCCCTCCTCCCCTTGAGCCCTCGATCATTTCTTATTAACCCTCGAACCCTTGGCCCCTTGAACCCTTGAACCCTTTTTATATGACGCGGCCCAAAGTAATCATTTTATTAATCGGAAACGAGCTGGTGCGCGGGAGCGTGGCCGATGTCAACGGCTCCCTGGCCGCCCGGGAGCTGGGACGGATCGGGTTCAAGGTTGTCGGTTTCGAGATTGTCGGGGATGACGACCAGGCCATCGAACGGGCCCTCCGGGCGGGCGCGGAAAAGGCGGAAGTAGTAATCGTCGGCGGGGGCCTGGGCCCAACTGATGACGACCGGACCCGCGGGGCGGCCGCGCGGGCCTTCGGGCGGGAGCTGGTATTCAACCCGGAGGCCTGGGATAATATCGAGGCTTGGTTCCAGAACCTGAGCCGGAAAACCGCCCCCGACGACCGCCGCCAGGCCGAGTTCCCGGCCGGCGCGGAGGTGATCCCCAACCGCCACGGAACCGCCCCGGGATTTTTCTACCGGCAATCCCAGATCCGATATTACTTTCTCCAGGGCGTTCCCCGGGAATTCTCGGCCGTCCTGCAGGAGGAAATCATCCCGCGTCTCCAGAAAGAATTTTCCCTTCCTCCCCCCCCAACCTTCCGGACGCTCAAGGTCTTCGGCATTTCCGAGGCCCGGGTGGGGGCCATCATCTTCGGGCTGGCCCGGTCCTTCCCGCAAGTAACGGTGGGAACCCGGTTTTATTTCCCGGAGATCTGGATCGACCTCGAATCCGAGGACGGGAAGGCCCTGGAAGCGGTGGTTTCCCGGGCGCGCTCGGAATTCTCGAGCCATCTTTTCGGGGAAAACGAGGAACGCCTGGAATCTATCGTCGGAAAACTCTTGGCCGAAAAGGGCTGGAAGCTCGCCCTGGCGGAATCCTGCACCGGCGGCCTCGTCGCCCACCGGATCACCGAGATTCCCGGGAGCTCCAATTACTTCGAGCGCGGGGTCGTGACTTACTCGAACCCATCCAAGGTCGAGCTCCTGGGGGTTTCCCCCGACCTCCTGAAAAAATTCGGGGCGGTGAGCGCGGAAGTCGCCGGGGCGATGGCGGAGGGGGTGAAAAATAACAGCGGGGTCGAGATCGGGCTTTCCACCACCGGCATCGCCGGGCCCACCGGGGGCAGCCCGGAAAAGCCGGTGGGACTGGTTTACTTCGGCCTGGCCGTCCCGGAAGGGGTCTTCACCCGGAAAGAGCTTCTCTTCGGCGGCCGGGAACGGATCAAGATCTTCGCCTCTGCGGTTGCCCTGGACTGGCTGCGGCGCTACTTGCTGGAGCATAGGGCATAGAGCATAGGGCATGGAGCAAGTAGCAGGTAGCCGCAGCCTTTAGGCTGCGCTGCCAGTAGCAAGTAGAGAGCAGAGAGTAGCAAGTAACCAAACAAACCCCCATGAACCCAACAAACTCAACAAATCCTATATACGAAATGTTTAATCCTCGGTTAGCAGTTTATGGCCATTCCGAATTCCACATTGTTTTTTGCCCTTTGCCCTTTGCTCTTTGCTATCAACGAATAGATAATGATCGATATTCATTTCCATCTCGATGAATCGATGGTTTCCCTGCCCGGGCTGATCGCCGGCATAAACGCGGCGGGGGTCGAGCGGGTAGCCCTGATCCCCCGGCTCTGTCCCCCGCTTTCGCTCTCCTTTCCCTTCGCCCAGCTCTCCGGTCTTTTCCAGCGGCTGATCCACCGCGAGACCGGCCTCGCCCAGCGGGGTGCCGCGGCCTTCTATAAAAACATGGTCAAGGCCGACGGCACCGTGGATGTGGGCGGCCGGCGCTACCCGGTCATCCCCCAGCCCCCCAATGAGGAAGTGAGAAACGCGGTGTCCCTTCACCCGGACCGCTTCTGGGGTTGGATCTTTGTGAACCCGAACGGGCCGGCAAATCCCATCGCCGAGATTGAAAAGGTTTTAAAGACCCCGGGGATAATCGGGGTCAAGGCCCATCCATACTGGCACAATTACCCGGTATCAAAATTAATTGACGCGGCCGCGCTGGCCGCTGAAAAAGGTCTGCCCCTGCTCATCCACCTGGGCGCCGACGCTAACGGTGATTTCCAGCTCCTGCCGGAACGCTTTCCGAAATTGAAAATAATTTACGCCCACGCCGGGATTCCGTATTCCGCGGCCGTCTGCGCTTATGCCCGGGAGAAAAAGAATGTTTATGTTGACCTTTCCTGCACGGCCTACGTGGATGAAAAATCCGCCGCAATGGCCGTCAGCAGGGCCGGGGCCCGAAAGTGCCTGTTCGGAACCGACGGTCCGTATTTCCACGTGGCGGATGACCGCTTCGATTATGGTCCGACGGTGAAAATCATCCGAGGTCTCGGCCTCTCGCGGGAAGACCTGGAACAAGTGGGTGGGGGAAATTTCCTGGAAATTATCGGGCGATCCTAGGCCGGAAAAAACCCGCCTTTATAGAGCTATAAAATCATTCCGCCAGTTTTAAACCAGCCGGTCAAGAAAAGTTTCCCCAGCGGAAATGATTCTGGTAATCTAATGCGCGGGCTCGGAAAATAGTTTCGAGTTTCGGGTTCTGTGAGTACTACTTCGTAAATCCCGTTGTATAGATTGTCATTCCGGGCTTGACCAAGCCTGCCCCGGACTTGATCCGGGGGAATCCAATATCCTTGTTCTAGATCCCCGCTTTCGCGGGGTGACGTAAAGGCTCCGTACACGGGCGGCCGTGGAAAGCCGCCCGTGTATTGTACCAACTAAAGATATTCTTTCTCAGAACACCAACCCCGCATGAAGGGCCTGCAGAAAATCCAGGATCGGCATAACCTCCACCCCGTCGAAATGATACCGGCGGGAACCGGTGTAAACGCCGAACATTCGGTCAACCCGAATCTGTTTTTGCCCTTTCAGATCGCGCATGGCCCGCTCCCACCGGCGGTCCCACTTTTCCGCCAGCTTGACTTCCACGCAGACAACCCGCGGAGGGGAATTCCTCCGGGCCTTGCCGGTTTCAATGATAAAATCAATTTCCGCCCCGGCCATCGTCCGGTAATAGGAAATCGGGCGATGCCTGCCCCGGGTTTGGTTGAAGACCCGCAATTCGTGGAAAACCAGCGTTTCGAGCGCATTACCCAACCAGGTCCGATCAGGGGGATCGTGAAGAAGCCCGGCAGCGGCCCGCGCCACCCCCGGATCAAACCAGTAAAATTTTGGGTGGGCCACCTCCCTCACTTTCAAGCGTGGCTGCCATGCGGGCAGGAAATACCCCAGGAGGGTGTCGTCCAGAATTGAAAAGTAGACTTCCACGCTGCTCCGCGGCACGGCGGCCTCCCGGGCGATGTTTTGAGCGTTGAGGATCTGGCCGTTTATTTGTCCGGTAATCCCAAGGAATCGGAGAAAGGGAGGAACCCTCCGAACCAAGCCCTCCTCCCGGATTTCCTCCTTTATATAAGTATTCAAGTAGGCGGCCAGGATATCGGGGGCCTGTTTCGGTTCATTGAACACAAAGGGCAAACAGCCCCACTGCAAGGCGGCTTTAAGATCGAACTTTTTTCCCAATTCCGTGGAAACGAAAGGTTCCATTTCCAGGGTGATCGCCCGCCCGGCCAGCAGATTCACCCCGCCCCGGCGTAGTTTCCGGGCGGAAGAGCCGCACAACGCGAAACACCATCCCCGGGATTCCATCAGGCGATGGACTTCGTCCAAGAGCGCCGGGATTTTCTGTATCTCGTCCAGCACAACCCAGCTTTCCCGCGCCGCTTTCCCGACCAGGGACTCGAGGCGGTGAGGAGAAGCAGAAAGTTCGAGATAAAGGGAATGATCAAGCAAATCAAAGTAGTGGGCCTGGGGCAGGTTTTGCCGCAGCCAGACGCTTTTCCCGACCCCCCGCGGCCCGAAGAGAAAAAAAGATCGGTCCGGAACCTGAAGGAGCCTGCTTATTAATCCCTCGGCCATGATTGCATAATAACAATTATTATGTAATAAAGCAATGCTTATTTACAATACCATTGCAAATATTCAGGCTGAGAAGATCCGGGATCACGCCTGGTCAATTCAGCCCGCCGTCCCCTGGCTGGCCAAGAAAAGTTTTTCAGGGGGAAATGATTCTGATAATCTTAATTAAAATATTGTCATTCCGGGCTTGACCAAGCCTGCCCCGGACTTGATCCGGGGGAATCCAATATCCTTGTTCTAGATCCCCGCTTTCGCGGGAATGACGGAAAGAATTTGAATTTAACTATTTGGTAAATGAACCTCCCCGCGGCAAGCCGCGAGGAATTATCAAGTTAAATGCTTTGACCTTGGGGTTTGATTTGACATTTGAACTTTGAAATTTGAAATTATTAGAGTGAGTAGGGAGATAATATGATCAGGACTTTTATCGCTGCCCCGATCCCGGAGGGGATCAGGAAAAAGCTGAAAAATATCCAGGCCGAGCTCCGCAAACATGAGACCGGCTCGGTCCGCTGGACCAACCCGGAGGGGATCCACCTGACCTTCCATTTCCTGGGGGAAATCGAGGAAAGCGGGGTCAAGGACCTCGGGGAGATGCTGAAGGAAGCGGGCTCGGCCTGCCGCCCTTTTGCCTGCCGGGTCCGGGGCCTCGGGGCTTTCCCGAATCTCCACCGCCCCCGGGTCTTCTGGGCGGGCCTCGAAGTTGGGAGCGAAGCCGAGAAACTCCACCAGGAACTCAAGAACGGCCTGGTCCGCCTGCGTTACGCGGTGGAATCCCGAGCCTTCTCGCCCCACCTGACGCTGGGCCGGGTAAAATCACCCTCCGGCCTCGCCGCCGTCATCAGCCAGGTCGAGGAGTCGAAGGAAACCGAACTGGGCGAATTCGAGGTCCGGGAGGTCATCCTTTATAAAAGCGACCTCCGGCCGGGCGGCGCGATATATACGTCGCTGGTCACGCAAGCCCTAGCGGGCGAATAACCAAATTTTAATAATAAATGTAAGGATCGTGAAAATCTATTTTCTTTATTTGTCATTCCGAACTTGATCCGGAATCCAGTATTTAAATAGATGGATTCCCGCTTTCGCGGGAATGACGTAATGGGCCGAGAACGCGAGCGACCCTTGAACTCTTGAACTCTTGAACCCTTGAACCCTTGAACCCCTCCGGGACGGAGTCCTCGAACCCTGCCCCCTATTTCTTTACTCGCCCGGAATTTGATATATTACTCTTTACCGATTCAGTTAAAAAAATAAGGGAGGAAAAATGGCAACCGAGGCAAGCCGCGACAAGATGCTGGAGCTGGCGGTCAGCACGATTGAAAAGCAATTCGGGAAGGGCTCAATCATGCGGCTCGGCGCCGAAGGGGCCGTCATCAAAGACATCGCGGTCATCCCCACCGGCTCCCTGGGCCTGGATATAGCTTTAGGGGTCGGCGGCGTGCCCCGGGGCCGGGTGATTGAAATCTTCGGCTCGGAAGCATCGGGCAAAACCACCCTCACCCTCCACATCATCGCCGAGGCCCAGAAAAAGGGCGGGGTGGCAGCCTTCGTCGATGCCGAGCACGCCCTGGACGTGGGCTACGCCAAGAAGCTCGGGGTCAACGTCGCCGAGATCCTGCTCTCCCAGCCCGACACCGGCGAACAAGCCCTCGATATCACCGAGATCCTGGTCCGGAGCGGGGCGGTGGACGTCCTGGTGATCGACTCCGTGGCCGCCCTCACCCCCCGGGCCGAGATCGAGGGCGAGATGGGCGATGCCCACATGGGGCTCCAGGCCCGGCTCATGTCCCAGGCCCTGCGCAAGCTGACCGCCATCATCGCCAAGTCCAAGACCACCGTGATCTTCACCAACCAGATCCGTTTCCGGATCGGGGTGATGTTCGGCAACCCGGAAACCACCACCGGCGGAAACGCCCTGAAATTCTACGCCTCCGTCCGCCTCGACATCCGCCGGATCGGGGCCCTCAAGGCGGAGGAAGAGGTCACCGGCAACCGGACCCGGGTCAAGGTGGTGAAAAACAAGGTGGCCCCGCCCTTCCGGGAGGTGGAATTCGACATTATTTTCGGGGAAGGCATCTCCCGGGTCGGGGAGATCATCGACATCGGGTCCGAGCTCGGGATAGTGGAAAAAAGCGGTTCCTGGTATTCTTACCGAGGAGAGAGAATCGGCCAGGGACGGGAAGCCGCAATGAAATTCCTCAAGGAAAATCCGGAGGTGGGAGCGGATATCGAGAACTCGATCCGGCAGAAGTTTGGGATTTTCCGGGAGGAGGAACCCGCCCCGGAAAAACCGAAAGCGAAAGGAAAGTAACGGGTGGACCTGAACGAAATCCTGAAAGTCGCCATCGGGGCGGGCTCCTCGGATATTCATCTGAAGTCCGGCCTGCCCCCCATGTTCCGGATCAACGGGGCCCTGGTCCTGATGAAAAACGCCACCCGGATGAGCCCGGACGAGGTCCAGAAGATGGCCCTCGGGATCATGAACCCGGACCAGCGGGAGAAATTCAAGGAAAAAAACGAGATCGACCTGGCCTACGGCGTCCCCGGCCTGGGGCGCTTCCGGGTCAACGTCTTCCAGCAGCGGGGCTCGCTCGGGGCGGTCCTCCGGGTCATCCCCTTCCAGGTCAAGACCGTCGAGGAGCTCCAGCTCCCCAAGGTGATCGAGAAGATCGCCGACGCCGAGGAACGGGGCCTGATCCTGGTCACCGGAACCACCGGAAGCGGCAAGTCCACTACCCTGGCGGCCATCATCGATTACATCAACAAGAGCCGCACCAAGCACATCATCACCATCGAGGACCCGATCGAGTTCCTGATGCGCGACAAGAAATCCATCATCAACCAGCGGGAGATCGGGATCGACACCTTCTCTTTCTCGGTGGCCTTGCGCAGCGCCCTCCGGCAGGACCCGGACGTGATCCTGGTGGGGGAAATGCGGGACTTTGAAACAATCGAAACCGCCCTCCTGGCGGCGGAAACCGGCCACCTGGTCCTCTCCACCGTCCATACCCTGGACGCCACCGAAACCATCAACCGCATCATCGGCATCTTTCCCCCCTTCCAGCAGAAGCAGGTCCGGCTCCAGCTCGTCTCCGTCCTCCGGGCGGTCATCTCCCAGCGCCTGGTGCCCAAGGCCGATGGCCAAGGCCGGGTCCCGGCCGTGGAGGTCCTGATCGGCACCTCCCTGATCCGGGAACTCATCCTCGACCCGGACCGCACCCGGGAAATCCCCGATTTCATCCAGAAAGGCTTCATCACCTACGGAATGCAGACCTTCGACCAGTCCCTGATGATGCTTTACACCAAGAAGCTCATCACCATGGAAGAGGCCCTCCGGCAGTGCACCAACCCCGACGACTTCAAGCTCCGGGTCAGCGGTATCTCGGGAACGAGCGACACCGCCTGGACCGATTTCGAAAAAAGCGGGGGCGGGGAAGAAAAAGGACCAGACGACTTCAAGATCGAGAGATTTTAAGCAAGACCTTTTTTTCCATCCAAATTTCACCTACTTTCCAGGAGCAAAACCATGAAAAAGAAAGAAGCCTTGGTTGTCGGCGCGGGACCCGCCGGCCTGGTGGCCGCGATCAACCTGGCCCGAGAGGGGCTCAAGGTCCGGGTCTTCGAGAAAGAAAAGCAGATCGGCGGCTATCCGCACTGGCATCCTTCCGCCCACGACACCCCGGTGGGGAAGGATCTTTTCAAATACATCGGGATCGATCTCTGGGAGTGCTTCCAGGACTTCTCGAAACACTTCCTGTTCGTGATCAACGGCGAAGAGGTCGAGGTCCCCATCCCCGAGGGGCAGGCCCCCTTCGTCTGCGAGCGGGGCGGACGGCCGACCTCCCTCGATTCCGTTCTTTTCCGGATCGCGGAGAAGGAAGGGGTGGACTTCATCTTCGACAAGAAATGCACCTCGGCCGACCTGGACCAGGCCCCGGAGGTCACCGTCCTGGCCACCGGGCTTTCCCCGGAGATGTACGATTTTCTCCAGATCCCCTATTCCATCTACGCCGGCTATTTCGGACAGAAAGAGATCGCCGACCAGACCCCCAAGGCCAGCATGTTCTTCGGCGGCTTCTCCAAGGAATACGGTTACTCCTCCTGCACCAACGGGATTTATTATGTCCTGCTCTTCTCCCGCAAGGAGGTGAGCGAGGAAAACCTGGCCGATTTCAAAAAGCTGGTGGAGAAGTTCGACCGGATCGAGTTCGACCGCTGGAAACGGTTCATGGGCTACACCCCCAAGTCCTGCAACCTCTTTTATAAAGACCGTTTCGTCCTCTCCGGAACCCTGGCGGGGGTGGTCGAGCCGGCCCTCGGCTTCGGGATCACCGGGGCCCTCCTCTCCGGCAAGATCTCGGCGATCGCCTCCCTCGACCGGAAAAAAGGCCAGGCCGAATACGACCGCTTTGTCGGGCTGGTGCCCCGGGCCATCGCCAAGAAAAAGGAGCCCGGGTATTTCCAGACGCCCCCGCTGGTCGGGGACGTCTGGTTCGACTTCCCGAACCCTTGAACTTTGAACCTCGAACCCTAGGACCCTATTTATTTATGGCTTCGAATTTGAAACCTTTGCACGATCCGAAAAAGGGGCCGCTGCGGGTGGTCGGCCTCTTGTCCGGGTCGGGCACCAATCTCTGCCGGATCCTCGAGCATGAAACCCGGTTGAGAAAGGAACGGGGCGAATCCCCCTTCCGGGTGGCGGTCATCTTCAGCGATTCTTCCGAGAGCAAGGCCGCCGAGATCGGCCGGGACTACGACCGGCCCGTGGTCATCCGCGACATCCGCGCTTTCTACCGGGCCCGGGGCCGGAAAAAATCCGACCTCTCCCTCCGGCCCGATTTCGACCGGGATACCGTCCGGTCCCTTTCCCCCTTCGAGGTTTCTGCGGCCGCCTACGCGGGCTACATGTCGGTCGCCTCGTCCGTCCTGATCCAAGCCTTCCTCGGCGTCAACGTCCACCCCGCCGACCTTTCCGTCGAGGAAAATGGCCGCCGCAAATATACCGGGGATCACGCGGTGCTTGACGCCATCCGGGCCGGGGAGAAAACCATCGGGTCCACCACCCACTTGATCGAGGAGCGGGTGGACTACGGGCGGATCCTGATCATCTCCCCGCCCGTCCCGGTGGAAATCCCCGCCGGTGCGGACCTCTTAAACCCGGAAACGGCTAAAAAGGTCGCCGCGGAAAACCAGGACCGCCTCAAGGAAAAGGGCGACTGGATCATTTTCCCCCAAACCCTGGAATACCTGGCCGAGGGCCGTTTCGCCGCGGACGGGCAGGGCCTGCTCCACTTCGACGGAAAACCCATTCCCAAAGGTTTAAGAATCGAAGCTTTAGCGTTTTCCTAATCTTATTTGTTTCTTATCAAAACCCGATGGGTAGGCCGAAGCGGACCCTAGCCCATAAATTTCTAATTTCTAATGTCGAATTTCTAATCAATGTCTAATGCCGAAAAACCCAATTTCTAATTATTTTTCGTTTGGTTATTGGTACTTGGTCATTGGGATTTGTTTGGTCATTGGTGCTTGGTAATTGGAATTTGCTGAAAGCCTTCCCCCAGAAAAGATAATATGTTAGAAGACTCCTGGGCAAACCCGTGGGTTCAGAAAGGAGCCGTCCATGAGTAGCAAGGAAGCCCTGGTGGTGGGAGCCGGACCGTCCGGATTGGTGGCCGCGATCATCCTGGCCCGGGAGGGATTAAAGGTCCAGGTCTGGGAAAAGGAAAAACAGATCGGCGGTTATCCGCACTGGCACCCCTCCGCCCACGACACCCAGGTGGGGAAACAACTCTTCAGTTATGTCGGGATCGACCTTTCCGAATGTTTCCAGGAAATCTCGCAGGATCTTAAGCACGTCATCAACGGGACTCCCATCGAGGTCCGGGTCTCGAAAAAAAATCCCCCCTATGTCTGCGAGCGGGGCGGACGCCCCACCTCCCTCGATTCCGTCCTTTACCGGATCGCCCAGGCCGAGGGGGTCAAGTTCGCCTTCGAGCGAAAATTCACCCCGGAGGATTTCAGTAAGGTTCCGGAAACCACCATCCTGGCCACCGGGCTTTCCCCGGAGATGTACGATTTTCTCCAGATCCCCTATTCCATCTACGCCGGTTACTTCGGACAGCAGGAAATCGAAAAAAAGACCGCGGGGGCCAGCCTTTTCATCGTGGGTTTCTCCAACGAGTACGGCTACTCGAGCTGGATTAACGGCTTCTACTACGTCTTGCTCTTTTCCCGGAAGGAAATCTCCCCGGAAAACCTGGAGGAGTTCAAGCAGCTGGTGGAAAAGCACGACGGGGTCAATTTCGACAAGTGGAAGCGATTCATGGGCTACACCCCCAAGACCTGCAACCTCTTTTACCAGGACCGCGTCATCCTGACCGGAACCCTGGCCGGGGTGGTCGAACCGGTCCTCGGCTACGGGATCACCGGGGCCCTCCTTGCCGGCAAGATCTCGGCCCTCACCGCCCTCGACCGCGAAAAAGGGAAGGTGGAATTCGCCCGCTTCACCCGCGGGATCCCGGCCGCCATCGCCAAGAAAAAGGAGCCGGGCTACGTCCCCATCCCGCCCCGGATGGGCGAGGTCTGGTTCCAGTTTCCCGAAGAATAATCCCGGGCCGCGAGCTCTCGCTCGTAAATTCCTAATTTCTAATGACGAATTTCTAATCAATGCCCAATATCTAATAACCAATGACCAAATTCCGACAATCAAACTCAAGAAAAAATTA
>Ga0315295_10001100_pt1 | contig 23198 bp, 20 predicted proteins | sample YL17G14_0_MG_FD_204453 | JGI IMG/M metagenome (GOLD analysis project Ga0315295, IMG submission 204453) | Sediment microbial communities from Yellowstone Lake, YNP, Wyoming, USA - YL17G14_0 | ecosystem: Environmental > Aquatic > Freshwater > Lake > Sediment | place: USA: Wyoming | collected...
GTCCTACAAGGTGCACAGGAGCGAACGGTTTGACCTGTTGGGAAACTCTCTGGCGATTCTTACGGGGATTGCCTCACCTTCAAGAGCGAGGCGGCTTACTTCGTGGATAGAAACAGAATGTGAGGCGATGAGAAAAAATGAAGACCTGGCTGTCAAACTGCCGCCTAATTTTTTCCCTTATGTAAAACCTGACGACCCTGACTGGATGACGCGATACAGGCGATACAACCAGCCGGGTGAGTACCACAACGGCGGAGTCTGGCCTTTTGTCTGCGGGTTCTATGTTGCGGCGCTGGTGGCAGCGGAAAAGTATGCGCTTGCCGAGAAAAAACTTATTGCACTTACGGAACTTGTTCGCCCGGCCCGCGAGGCGAAGGTGGAATTCGGCTTTAACGAATGGCTGCGGGCACAGGACGGCAGTCCGCAGGGCGAGGACTGGCAAAGCTGGTCGGCTGCGATGTATCTGTATGCTGCCACTTGTGTAGAGCAAAAGAGGACGCCGTTTTTTGAGGAAGTTCGTAGTTCGTGTTAGCCGTCGGTCGTTAGTCAATAGTTGTAGGGGCGGTTCGCGAACCGCCCGTACTGGACCTGGCTTAAGGCGGGTGAGGGAGTGAAGATGAAAGAGATTCAAAGTGTCGTGACCTTGTGGCTGGTTTTGGCATTTGCGTTACCGGCTGGTGGTTCGGAACCCAACGAGAGTAAATCGAAGGAACAATACTGGGTTAAGCCAATGGCCGAGGTGCACAAGAAATTTACCGGCCAGAGAGGAACATTTGCACATTTTGGAGACTCAATTACGGTGACGCTGGCCTTCTGGACGCCGCTATCGTATTCTCGCAAAAACGCTTCACCAGAGATGGAGGAGGCATACAAGCTCGTGAACGGGTATATGAAGAAAGATTGCTGGCGGGACTGGAAAGGTGCGGAGTTCGGCAACGAAGGCGGGCAGACGACTCGGTGGGCGCAGGAGAATATCGATAAGTGGCTGCGGAAGCTGAACCCGCAGGCGGCGCTGATTATGTTTGGCACAAACGACCTGCACTCTGTTGAGCTAAAAGAATATATAGAGGAAATGCGACAGGTTGTACAAAAGTGCCTTGATAATGGAACGGTGGTAATATTGAGCACGATTCCGCCTCGGGATGAATTTTCTGACAAGGCGGTGGTTTATGCAGAGGCGGTGCGGAAGACAGCCAGGCAGATGAAGGTGCCGCTTATTGATTTTCATTCGGAGATTCTCAAACGCAGGCCCGAAGACTGGAATGGTGCAATGGATAAGTTTTCGCAATATAAAGATTATGATGTTCCAACGCTTCTGGCGAGAGACGGGATTCACCCGAGTAATCCGAAGAAATATCAGGATGATTACTCGGAGGAGGCACTTAGATGCTGCGGCTATTCGCTTCGGAACTATCTTGTTTTGACCAAGTATGCGGAGGTGCTTCAGATGCTTGGATTGGTTCCGGAGCCCAAAAAGCAACGATGAAATATAGTTCATCGTTCGTAATTTGTATATCATTGTGCGTATTGCGCCGCCGTGGCGGCGAAACAACTTGAGGTAAAAGATTATGGTTGGGGTTGTTTGCAGGCCGGATACGCATAAGAAGCTGGAGATACTCAGCGCAGATGCACAATATGACCTGGCATGCGCGTGCGGCAGCACCGAAGATGAGCATCGCAAACGAGGCGGCAAGGGGAAATGGATATACCCGGTGACACTTCCAAACGGCGGAACGAGCATCCTTTTTAAGACGCTGATTTCAAACGTGTGCACCAACGACTGCAAATACTGTCCGCTTCGAGAAAATATGGATATTCGCAGGTGCAGTCTCGGCGTTGATGAGACGGTGAAGGCGTTTTTAGACTATTACGAGCGGCGGGAAGTTTTTGGGCTGTTTTTAAGCTCGGGGGTGTTAGGGTCGGCTGACGCGACAATGGATAGACTCAATTCTGTCGCGAGGATATTGCGAAAAAACCACAGGTTCAAGGGATATATTCATCTGAAGATTATTCCGGGGGCGAGCAATGCGGCGATAGAAGAGGCGGTTTCGCTTGCGGATGCGGTATCAGTGAACATTGAGACGCCGGGTGAGAAAAACTTGGCGAAACTATCGAAAAGGAAAAGGTATATTCAGGACATTATTGAGCCGATGAAGCGAGTCAAAGCTCTGACGGCGCCCGGCTCGAAATATGCGGGCGTCAAGCAGACGACGCAGTTTATCGTGGGGGCGGCGGGGGAACCGGATGCGGAAATCGTCAAGTATATGTTCGGGCTGTATGAGCGAATGAAGATACACAGGGTATATTTCAGTGCTTATCAAAAGGGATTGGGGGATGAATGTATAGCCGGCGAGTTTGCTGGGAGCGCGACAGATATTTTAATGCGGGAACATCGGCTGTATCAGGCGGATTTTCTGCTTCGTAAATACGGCTTTGCGGAATCGGATATTGTCTTTGAAAAGGATGGGAATCTGTCTTTAACTGTGGACCCTAAAGAGGCGTGGGTGGTGAGGCATCCTGAGATGTATCCTGTTAATGCAAATACGGCATCGCGGCTGGCGCTTTTGCGAGTCCCCGGAATTGGGCCGGTGACGGTGAAGCGAATTATGGAGCGGCGTAAAGAAAGACATCTTAGGAGTATCGAGGATGTAGGAAAAGTAGGAGTCAGGTTGGAGAAGGCGAGGAAATACTTGGCTTTTTGAGAATTCAGACAGTCGGACGGTGAAATGAATCCAAATTTGACCAGTTGAAAGGTGAACAGGAGACCGCAGTTTCGCATTATCGCCTGTCCACTGTTCAAATGCTCAACTGCTCTGTTGGCCAAAGGCCAACTATCGAATGTCGAATTCGGGAAGATTTTTGTTGCAACTTGATGGCAACAAATTATATTTGTTGCTCAAGTTTAAGTTTGTCCTTCGAGAAGTGGAAGGACCGGCGTGAGAGGGTGAGGTTGTGCTGTAAAAGAGACGACAGGAGAATGGATTCGACTTCGCTCACCACAAGTATGGAGAAAAGTAGTCGCCTTTACATGAAAGTGAATTGTAAATGAAGGAGATATAAATGGACGGTCTTCTTCCCACGAAAGTGTTTCTTACGAAGGGAGTCGGTCGGCACAAATACCAGCTGAAATCTTTCGAGGAGGCGCTGAGGGATGCAGGGGTGGCGCAGCAAAACCTTGTTCAGGTGTCGTCAATTTTGCCGCCAGGGTGTAAGATTATCAGTCGAGAAAAGGGCCTAAAAAGATTAACCCCCGGAGAAATATGCTACTGCGTGTTAGCGCGGGCCGACACAGATGAACACCAGAGGTTAGTGGCTTCCTCAGTAGGAATAGCCGTTCCTAAAGACAACAAAAAGTGGGGATATCTTAGCGAGGTGCACGGCTACGGAATGAATGAGCAGGAAGCCGCGGATATGTCTGAGGACCTTGCGGCTGGGATGCTGGGGACGACATTGGGGCTGGAGGTGGACCCCAATAAGGCCTGGAGTGAAAAAGAGCAGGTGTATAAATCCAGCGGGCTGATAATCAGGACCTCCAATATAACCCAGACCGCGCGAGGACAGAAAGACGTGTGGACAACAACGGTGGCGATAGCAATGTTTCTCTTCGACCGATAAAGAATAGTAGGGGCGGTTCGCGAACCGCCCCTACTGACTTCAATATACGTTTTGGTGCATTCCTATTATGGCACAAGCAAAGAATTTTGGAGATTTGCCGGGAGAGTATTCTAACCTTAGGGACGCCCGGATAGTCATAATTCCTGTTCCATACGACCGGACAAGCACGTGGATAAAAGGGGCCGACAAAGGGTCGGCTGCCATAATAGAAGCTTCGGCCAATATGGAACTATATGATATCGAGACCGGCTCTGAGGTTTACCGAAAGGGTATATTCACGGCTGATGCTTTGAAGGTGGAGGACCTACCGCCTGAGGATATGATAGAAATGGTAAGTGAAGAAGTCCGGCACTATATCGAGAGAGAAAAATTCACTGTGGTTGTGGGTGGAGAGCACTCGGTCAGTATCGGTCCTATCAAAGAGCACGTTAAAAGTAGTGCAGATGTTACGGTTTTACAGCTTGATGCCCATACGGATTTGAGAGATGAGTATAACGGCTCTAAATACAATCACGCCTGCGTGATGGCAAGGGTAAGAGAGGCCTGTCCGATTGTGCAGGTAGGGGTAAGAAGTATGGATTCATCGGAGAAGGAATTTATCGACAGGGGCCGGGTTTTTTTTGCAGAGGACATTTATAGCAGGACCGGCTGGATTGATGAAGCGGTAGGCAAATTATCCGGCAAGGTTTATGTTACGATTGACTTAGATGTTTTCGACCCTTCGATAATGCCCTCCACCGGCACGCCGGAGCCGGGTGGTTTGTTATGGTATGAGGTGTTGAGACTACTTAAGGCGGTTTCGGATAAAAAAGATATTGTCGGGTTTGATGTTGTTGAGCTATGCCCCAACGAGAGAAACAAGGCGCCGGACTTTTTAGCGGCGAAACTTATCTATAAGATGCTCAGCTACAAGTTCAGAGACTGATATGGAAAAGAAAGAAGTGGAACAAGATTTTTGAGTAATCATTTTTAAGAAAAGGAAAGGAAGACGAAAATGGTAAGAATGAAATCAGCAATGGGAGTTTTTACTCTACTGTGTTGTGCGCTAATTCTGATGGGCTGCGAGAATAAGGAAAAGGAAAAAGCGCTTACCGCGAGGGCTGCGGCAGCAGAGATGTTGCTATCCAAGGTCAAAACGGATTTGGCGAAAGCAGAAGGCCAGGTAGCGAGTCTAAAGGAGGAGCTGGGAGCAGCCAAGAGTGCTCGTGATGAGCTGGAGCAGCAGGTCAAACAACTGACCAGTGAGAAAGATAAAGCGATTGCCGTCCAGACGGCGGCTGGTCAGGAGACGGTTAAGAAACTCACCGACCAGTTAAACGAACAGACCGGTAAGGTTACTGAGCTCCAGAGCCAGATTGGTGGTCTGCAGAAAACTATACAGGACCAGCAGGCAACCATCACGCAGCAACAAGCAACCATCGGACAGTTGCAAAAGACCATTGAGGAGCTGAAGCGGCCTCCTGAGCCAAACGCAGTCACTCCTGCACAGCCGTAGGAGAGATTCAAAAGGTTAAGAGACATAATTTGGGTAGATATGATTTTAGAATGACCGTTTTCAAGAGAAGTAAAGGAATATGGAAATGTAGAAAAGGAAAGGAAGACGAAAAATGGTGAGAATGAAGTCAGCGATGAGGGTTTTTGCGATACTGGCTTGTGCGCTGGTCCTGGCGGGCTGCAAGGATACGGAGAAGGAGATAGCCCTTGATAGAGCCGCGGCAGCGGAGGCGGCGCTGACCAAAGCCACCGCGGATCTGGCCAGAGCAGAAAAGCAGGCAACGAATCTAAAGGAGGAACTGGAAGCAGCTAAGAATGCTCGTGACGAACTGGAGCAGCAGGTCAAACAGTTGACCAGTGATAGAGATAAAGCGACTACCACACTGTCGGTGGGTAGTCTGGAGGAGGCCAAAAAACTGGCCGACCAGTCAGGCGGACAGACCGCTAATGTTGCGGAGCTGCAAAAGACCATAGTTGACCAGCGGGTAATCATTCAACAGCAGGCGACAGCCCTTGAGCAGTTGCGGAATATCATCGACCGCCTACGGCGTGCTCCACCCCGAGGTGCTGCTGAGCCGAATGCAGCCGCTCCCGGACAGCAATAAGAGATGCTCAAAGGGTAGAGTGCTGTAATTGGTTGCTGTGATTTCAAAATCGCAGCACTTAGTGATTCTTATAACCGAGTTAAATCAGAGGGCGGAGGTCTATTTGGCCCAGTGGAAAGTTTGGTCTGCCTGCGAGGCGGATTTGGCTATCGGGCGAGAGGGCCAAAATAACTTCAGGGAAGAATAATATGGATAGCGTGCTGCTTTTCGGCTCGGGACTTTTTACGTGGATTGTTCTGCCGATTCTAATTTTTGTTGCGAGGATTCTTGACGTTAGTCTGGGGACGGTTCGACTTATATTTGTTTCGAGGGGGTTCAAGTTACTGGCACCGGCGGTCGGTTTTTTTGAGGTCCTGATATGGATTCTCGCTATGGGCCAGATTATGCAGCATCTTACCAATCCTGTCTGCTATATTGCATACGCCGGCGGGTTTGCGACAGGTAATTTTGTTGGGATTCATATAGCTGAAAAGTTATCGTTAGGTATGGTACAGGTGCGGGTTATTACAGATAAAGACGCATCCGGATTGATAGAATCCCTCAAGGCAGAAAACTACGGAGTTACCAGTATCGATGGGCACGGGGTATCCGGAGAGGTGAAGGTTATATTCACGATTGTCCCACGCAAGGAGGTCAGCAGCGTGGTCGATTTGGTCAAAAAATTCGACTTGCATGCGTTTTACTCTGTGGAGGAAGTCGGCTTTGTAGAAAAAGGTGTCTTTCCTATTAGAAAAAACTGGCGGGACAGCGGTTTTCTGGGACTGCTAAGGCCTTTTAGAAAAGGAAAATAAAATCGCTAAGAAGATGCTCGATACTCGTGACTCGTGGCTCGTTGTGCGTTGTTCGTCCTTCGTCCCTCATCCCTCATCAATCATTTTTCTTCCAGCCAGTGGAAGGCCATAAAGGCAAAGTCTTTGAAATTCACAACGCAGTCGCCGTTTATGTCGCCTGCGACAATTGTCTCGCAGGTCGGCTTGCCAAAATATGATTTGCTTGCTTGTTCTGTTCCGCCGTAGGCCCCCATATTTATAATACCGCCATTTGGAAATGGCTCCAAGCCAATAGGACTTGCCGGGTCGCCTGCATCAATACAGGGACTCGTTACATCGTCCTTCGTCCATCGTCCCTCGTTTGCGTCCCATCTGCCCGCCTGGGACTTGAGATGATAGTCGCCATTATTTGGGTCGGCAAAGATTGGGTCAGCGTTGATGTTGCCGGCGCCCGCCCAGACCTCGTTACAGACATCCGAGTAGTTGATGTGAATGTCAGACGCCAGATACGGCGCCTGCACGTTGACCGGGTCGGTAGCAACGATAATCGAATTATTTACATTGTAGATGATGATTCCGTTTTTGACACCGGTTTTATTATGCGATTGGATGCCGATATCGATGTGCCCCTGAACCCTGGATGTGACTATCGTCGTGTTGTCGATGTTGACGACAGCGGTTAAACCCTCATTTGTCTTGGCTGCAATGGTGGCCACAGTCGGGTCCTCCGGGGCCTTGTTATTGCCGACGACCAGGCAGTGATTGATGTTTACCTGGCCATCGTAGATGCTGACGCCTTTGTCCTTAGCGTCCCGAAGTATATGGTCCTCAATGGTCAGTTTACAGCCGAGCGTATCTATGCAGTCGTCATTCACATTGGCAACCACACCTCCTTTCATCAGGCAGGTCTGTTGTGCCAGCTGCTTGCGGACGTAAATGCCATCGGAGTCGTTCGGAGCGAGCATCTCTGTAATCCAGCTATCCTCAAACAAAAGTGCCGTGCCTTCAATTTCTGGCCCCATAACCGACCGTGCCCAAAGGCAGTTGCGGAATGTAAGGTCAGAGCCGGAAGAACTCTGCATAACCTTTCCGGCATTATCCGCGATGCAGACGTGGTCGAAGACAATTTTGGAGCCCACCGGCCTCACAGCCGGTCCTGTGTCGGTGTGTCCGGCAGGGGGCGAATGGCCGGCGACAGTTATGTCTGTGTATTGATAAGTGGAAGCAGCGGCATGGTCGTGGTGAATCTCACCCCAGGCCTTTGCCGGGTCAAAAGCAGTAAATGTCACTGGTGATTCCGCCGTGCCCAGTGCCTTTATCGTACCGAACACATCTATATCTGCTCCGCCTGAGCCGGAGCTTACTCCCTCAATCAGCACAAGCGTGCCGGGCTGGATAGTAAGTGTCCGGCCCGCAGGCACAACAACATCGCCGGTAACGTGGATTATGCCGCTCCAGACCGAATCGCCTGCAAGCGTACCGGAAACGCTCGTAACCGGCTCGCCGGCCAGGTCGGTCAGCAACCGGCTGTCCTCCATCCCATTGACTTCAGCCGTCAATTTGAAATCACCACTGCCTGTAAAGACCACTAATGTGCTTCCAAGGCCATTATATAATACGACCTTATTTGTTGACAAATTGACATTCGGATTATCGACCGAAATGCTCGCCACCGCATCCCATACTCCTCGTTCGATTTTGCCGCTGTCATTGACAATCTTAACCTGCACCAGCACAGGAATACCACTGAGGTAGCTATCGCGGACAGTAAGCTGTGCATCCAAAACTCTTGTTTCGTTGAAGTCGGCTTTGACAGTAGATACCAGCAAAACAAATGATGCGACCAACTGCACTATTTTAATAAATCTTGACGAAAACATAACTAAATTTTAGTCAGAAACTAATGTTCCTCCAGCCAATGCTCTGATAAGACAGCCAAATCATCTAAATTAACGATATCATCTTTGTTTAAATCTCCTTCTAATGGAATTGGAGTTGCGAGATATGCGTCGTGATCTCCGGAACATACAATTTGGCCTTCATCATTTATATCCCAAGCATAGATTAAATGCGCAGATGAACCTTTGGGGAGAAAATTATCTAATTCAATTTTCTCTGTATATTCTTTTTCCCATAAAATAGCAGCATCATTTCCCCTCCATCTTACATCATTCCCATCATACCTTGCCTTTCCAACAATCTGCCCTTTATCATTAATAGCGAAAGCTATACTATCAAACCCACTTAATTGTTTTATTTTCCCTTTTTCATCCCACATGCACGCCTGAGATAAAGGCCTTAACCACTTTGTTACAAAATGTCCAACAACTTGTTGTTTATTATTAATATCATAAACAAAATAATTATAGTAATTAGGATCTCCTCCAGGTCCGGGAATTCTTTCAAGTTCTATTACAGGCCCCCCTCCTCCCATCGCAAGAACAGGACGCTCGTCTAATTTTCCAGCTATCCAACCGCCGTCGTTAATAACAGAAGCTTGGAAACCAAGAGTTTTTTTCTTATACTCCCCCACAAATATGTCATAATAAAAATAATTTTCTCCGACGACATGGCCCTTGTTGTTTATATCTTCTCCAACAAAATCAAGCTCTATTGTTTTCCCCGGTTGGAAAATAACACTTTTATCAAACTCATAAGTCAAATTATTATATTTTTTAACAAGTATCTCTCCAATGTCATTAATACCTACCGCTACACTATAAAAATTATCTCCTACTTTTAAGGGTATTATTCTACCATCTTTATATAAAGAAGATTCCGGCAAAATCCTATAAAAATCATAATGTGACGATACTATCCCTCCATCATTATTAATATAAATTCTACTCTGGCCACTTACACTTACTCCATTTAGTCTTTTTATCTCGTATTTTGCTGCCTCTGCTGTCGTTCCAGCCCCAAATCCTAAACTCGCCGCTCCAACAATTCCTAAACCAACAGCTGTTTTCAAGCTGCTTTTCACTTTCTTTATCCCATTTATTATTTTTTCCAAGCTCATTTTCTCTCCTCCAGCCAGTGAAAGGCCATAAGGGCAAAGTCTTTGAAATTCACGATGCAGTCGCTGTTGATGTCACCGGCGATAATTGTCTCGCAGGGCGGTTTGCCAAAATATGATTTGCTGGCCTCTATCGTGCCGCCATAAGCGCCCATATTGATAATCCCGCCATTAGGAAATGGCTCAAAACCGATAGGACTTGCCGGGTCGCCGGCATCTATACAGGGACTTGTTACATCGTCTTTTACCCAGCTTGCGCTGTTCGCATCCCATCTTCCTGCTTGGGATTTTAAGTGATAATCACCATCGACCCAGAGTTTGTTTGGATCATTCGGCTCAACTACAAGATTTGGATCATCCTTGTGTGCCCAATAGCCGGGATCGGCAAAGCACGGGTCGTCGTCTGTGTTGCCGCCGCCGTCTATGACTAAAGCGCCCAATACATTCTCTATTCCAGGGCCATACAGGCCGCCCTCAATCGTGCAGTAACTTACCCTCGGTTCACAAGCACGGTTGCCCATCTGCCGGCCCACCGGGCCGGCATTGCCCCACAGAATGCAGTGCTTTACGATTGGAGATCCTTCACCGGAGTTAGATATACCCCCTCCACCTTGGTTGTGCATGGCCCACTGAGATGAGTTTCCCACAAACGTGCAGTTTGTTATCGTCGCTGCCGAGCTGCTATTGCACATACCGCCTCCGGCTGACAAAGGCCCTGTGCCTGTTGAATTTCCGGAGAAAACGCAATTCATTACAACAGGTGAACCGCCCATGTTGAGCATACCGCCGCCTATATCATAGGTAGTGTTGCCTATGAAAGCAGAGGATGTGACTGTTGGCGAGGAATGCCAGTTGAACATTCCGCCGCCGCCCCACCAGGCAAAATCATCTTGAAAAGTGCATTTTGCAACGACCGGAGAACAGTAGCTGTTAGACATTCCGCCACCAATATCCTGGCTTTCGTTTCTGATGAACGAACAATTAGTCAGCAAGCTACTAGTGTCGTTGTACATACCCCCGCCTGAGCCTACAGCACAGTTCTCCGTGAATATGCAGTCCCGGAAGGTGGGCACTTCCTCCGCAGACCATTCGAAGTAGGAGTTTCTAACGCCGCCTCCACTGCCGCTCGTGGAGACAGTGGCCCAATTTCTGCAGAACGTGCACCCGATTACAGTTGACGCCCCGTTACAGTTATACATGCCTGCCCCGTGGTGGGCTGTATTGCCGACGAACGCGCAGTCAATCACAGTCGGCCCGCCCCGGAAATTATACATCCCCCCACCTTTCTCGAACTCAGAGCCAGTCAATCTTGCTACGCCGGAGGTTATGGTAAAACAGTCGATACTCGCAGAGCTATCTGTATAGCTGCCTGTGACAACATGGTAGCTATTATCGATGCGGCTCGGCTCATCCCCAAAGCTCCACCACAACCATACCTCGTCCAATGCAACATCATTTCCATCGAGGTCGCCACTGAGGATACTTTTGTATAAATCGATATTCCTTGCATTTTGGTCTGGGGAATCTATGCCAGCGTATCCGCCTTTGAGGGTTACGCCATTGATAAGCTGAAAGGTTGCCTCTCTATCGCCGGGCGTTTGGCCACTGCCCTGGTCTGGTTTATAAATGCCCTGCGCCACTTTAATCTCTACCGGTTTGGGAGAAGAATTGGCATCTGCCAAAGCATCTTGCAAGTATTTGTAAGCATTAGCCCAGCTTGAGCCGTTATTTAAGCCATTGGCATCGTCATCGACGTAGATTATTTTTGCCTGGCAGGGGATGGTTCCGCTGAAGGCAGACAAGCAAATAAGAGCAAGAATCAGTTTGTTCACTTCAATATCCTCCTAAAGTGTTCGGTTTCAGATAGTATTTTACCGTAAAAATGGGGGAAAGGCAAGTTTAATTTGCTATTTTCGGTTTACGAGGGTGCGATTCATCTTTGTAGGTAGATTATTTTCACACGACGTGGCACGGGCTTCCAGCCCGTGAAAACACGGCCAAGATGGCCGTGCCACTTTCTTTACCTATAAACGTGAATCGCACCCGGTTTACGATTTGTGGTTGAGCGGTGAGACGGGAAGAATGCCGATTTTGAATGAAGAATGTAGAATACAGCATTCAGATAGGGAGATTGCCACGCCCCCGCCGTTTTGTTTCACAAAAGCGAGGCAGCGGGGGCTCGCAATAACCTTGTCTATTGGGGAATTTGGGAAAATTTGTTGCAAATTCTGGGGTGGGTGGTTAGGATTTAAGCCCCTTGTTGATGGTTACAGGGGCTGAGGCTGGTAGTAGATGGATCCGATGAACGAAAAAGACGGAAAAGCGGAGGATACGGCTGTCAGCCAGGTGGTCAGGGATTATGCCGGGCGACTGAGCAATGAGCATCGGATGCTTGTTATTCTGAAGGCACAATTGTACGGCGGAACGTGGGAGCCGATGCTGGATGACCTGCAAAACCGGCTGGCAGGTAAGCCATACATATTTAAGCTCGTAAACCGAATAAAGGACGATATACAACGAATTGAAGAAATGAAGAAATTCGAAGAGGAGCATCACATTGATTTGGCGGGCTATGTAGAAATGCCGTAAGAAAATAAAAAATTAAAAATAAAAAATCAAAATTGTGGAATCTGCCATACGTCTGGCGGATGACTTCCTTAATTTTGCTTTTTGCATTTTATATTTTGCATTTTTTTCAGAGGGGAGGATAGGGCAATGCTGAAGATGGCCGGATACAGATTGGTCGTGTTGTTAGGTATGCTTATTGCGTGCGATGCATCGAAAGTGCCTGGCGCAGAAGAGAGCCGGCGCGGGCTTATTTCACCGCGGCTGCTTAAGCAGGCCGGGCTGGAGATACTGTGGGAAAATGAGCTGCCGATTAAAAAAGGCGAGAGGTTGGAGAAGCTATTTATCCTTGGGGAGCGCATCTATGCACTTTCTGACCGCAATTATATGATTTCTTTAGACAGAGGTAAGGGCAATATTATATTCAGCAGGTTGTTTGCGGAGGTCGGGGTTCCGGTTGGTGCATTAAAGCTTTACGGGGACGAGATTATCTTTACGGTCGGCAGGACGTTAATCGAGGTGGATGTCCGGTCCGGCACAGAGCGCAGGACCAAACAGATGGAGTTTGGGATAGGATGTCCTGTGGCCCGCAACAGTGAGCATTTTTATCTTGGTGGGAGTGACAGGCGTTTGCATGTTTTGCGTGAGAAGAACTGGGTTGAGGTTTTTGAAGTGGCAGCCGAGAACAATTCGATGATTGCCTCAATTATTGCCGGTGAGGATTTTGCAGTTTTTGCTACCGATACAGGTAACGTGATAGGAATCGCGCCGGACAAGCCGAGACGGCTGTGGCAATTTGATGCCGGCGCCGCCGTTGCCGGGCCGGTCGTAAGAGATGGGAGGTCGCTATTTTTTGCAAGTAAGGATACGAATGTTTACAGGGTTGATATAGCCGGCGCAACAGCCAGGCGTCTTGTCTGGAAGCATCAGATGCCGGGGATTCTCGAGGGGCCGCCGACTGTAACCGGGAAGGTTATATATCAGTATGCTCTTGGCAAAGGTTTGACGGCGATAGATAAAGAAAGCGGCAAACCAATATGGTCGCTGCCGGAAGGCGTTGAATTGCTAATGGAGGCGGAAGGAAAGGCCTACGTGATTACAGAGGATAGGACACTCGTGGTGATGGACAATGTGGAGGCAAAGAAGCTATATTCGGTTAATTTTGCGCATGTTTCGAAATACGCGGGTAACGCAGCAGACGCAAGAATTTATATTGGCGATGAGAACGGGCGGGTTGCCTGTTTGCAGCCGGCCCCAAAATAGTAGATAGTCGTTAGGGAATAGTTGTCAGTGGATAGTCAATGGCTTTAGTGCACAGAAAGGAAAAGGAGTTCAAATGGACGTGAAAATTAAGACGGCATTGATAAGTGTTTCCGACAAGAGAGGCATTGTCGAATTTGCCGAGGCGCTCGCCAAGATGGGCGTTAAGATAATCAGCACAGGCGGGACAGCCAAGGCGCTCAGTGCTGCCGGGGTGAGCGTTGTCAGTATCGAGTCGGTAACGGGGTTTCCGGAAATGATGGATGGGCGCGTAAAAACGCTGCATCCAAAGATACACGGGGCACTGCTGGGACTTCGTGACAAAAGCGAGCACACGGCAGCAATGAAAAAGCATAATATTGAGCCGATTGATTTGGTTTGCGTGAATCTGTATCCGTTTGAGGCGACGATTGCAAAGAGCGGCTGCACGCTGGAAGAGGCGATTGAAAATATCGACATCGGCGGGCCAAGTATGATTCGCTCGGCTTCGAAAAATCATAAGTTCGTGACGGTTGTAACGCAGCCGGAGCAGTATGATAAGGTCATTGAAGAAATGCAGAAAAATGATGGGGCCGTCAGCGAACAGACACGCAGCGACTTTGCACGGATTGCGTTTGGAGTTACGGCTTCGTATGATGCCGCCATATCGAAGTATCTTAACGCCAGAGCGGGCATGGAGTATCCGGAGAGGGTTTCGATTGCATTGAGGAAGGAATCGGGGCTGCGATACGGTGAAAATCCCCATCAGAGCGGAGCGTTCTATAAGCTGCCGGCGAGCGGGGAAACCTCGGTGAGCAGCGGCAGGTTATTAGCGGGTGTCACAGAGATAAGCTTTAATAATCTGATGGATGCCAATGCGGCATTTGAGCTGGTGAAGGAATTTGATGAGCCGGCGGCGGTGGTTGTCAAGCACCTTAATCCGTGCGGGTGCGCGGTGGATAGCGACATCTGTGTGGCATATCGCAAGGCCTACGAAGGCGATGTGGTCAGTGCGTTCGGCGGTATTGTCGCTTTGAACAGGATGGTGACGGCTGAATTAGCCAGGACGATTATGGAATCCTACAGCTTGTTCGGCAAAGCGATGGGTGCGAGCGGCTTTTTTGCAGAGGTGATTGTCGCTCCGGAGTTCCAGAAGGATGCGATAGAGACAATCAGAACGCTGAAAAGCTGGGGCAGCAGAGTTCGGCTGATAGAGACCGGGCCAATTGACAGGACAAAGATAGATAGCGGCGAGTTTGATATTCGCTGTATTGCCGGGGGACTGCTATTGCAAAAGAGGGATTTGGCCGGGTGGGAGCCAGAGGTGCTAACGTATCCAACGAAGGCCAGGCCAACAAAAGGTCAGCTTGAGGATTTGAGGATTGCGTGGCTGGTGGCCAAGCATACCAAGAGCAACACAATCGTGCTGGTCAGGGATAAAAAGACCCTGGGTGTCGGGGCTGGGCAAATGAATCGGGTTGAGTCCGGCCAGATTGCGATAAAGCACGCCGGCGACCAGGTAAAGGGTTGCGCGATGGCCTCCGATGCGTTCTTCCCGTTCCCGGATAATGTTGAAAACGCCGGCAAGGCAGGCATCTCTTGCATAGTTCAGCCGGGCGGCTCACAAAAGGACGATGAGGTCATCGCCTGCGCAGATAAATATGGAATTGCAATGGTCTTTACCGGCAAAAGGCATTTCAAGCATTAAGAAGATGTTTGAAATACGCCGAAAAGGAATATTAAATGGACATTCAGATTGACTTGCATACTTTAGATAGAGCAAAGCAGCGCGGCACAAATGAAAATGAAATCAAAGATGTAATTGACACGGGTTTTGTGATTCCTGCCAAATATGGACGAACGGCTAAGGCGAAAATCTATTAATATAAGAAAAAGCGACACGGCAAATATTATGAACACAAGAGGGTGGAAGTAGTTTATACAATCGAAAAGGACACGGTAATAACTATTACGGCCTATGTATTTTATGGGAAATGGGAAAGATAAAAATGAACATTTTGTATAATGACAAAACGGACCTTCTCTATATCCGGTTAGATGACAGAAAGCAGGATACCATAAACAGGCGGGTTTCAGAGGACATTGTGCTTGATATAGGTGAAGATAGCAAAATTGTCGGCATTGAAATTCTTGACGCTTCAAAACATGTGAGTTTGGAAAAACTTATGCCTGTTAACTATGAAACGTCAAAAACGGCAAAATAATTTTTTTGACCACCGCCGACAAATTCGGCATCGCGATGGTGTTCACAGACAAGAGACATTTCAAGCATTAGTCGTTAGTATCGAGCATACAAAATCCTCGATTACGTATAAGCTCCTGCTTGCAGGTTTTTTTTATTCGTGGGCATCTGCACCCTTCGATTTTGGATTTTACAGGGAATTTACATTGCCGAGTCGAACAGCGAGGTAAAATACGCGGCTGAAAAACCGTATCTCATAAACATTATTTTTAGAGAGGTATTTGGCAATGAAGAACGCAGAAAAATCGCTTATTTTGGCCGTTGTGATGAACTTTACGCTTTTTGTCTGTTCGGCTGGTGCTGCCACCCAGACAACCACGGCAAAGGCAGAAACTAAGTTGCAGCAGGTGTCGCTTTTTAAAAACGGGCTGGGATTCTTTACGATGGAGGTCGTTATCCCGAAAAAGAGCAACTCGTTCACTTTTATTCCGCCTGCGGCTTCTTCGCACGGGAGTTTCTGGGTCTCTTATCCGCAGGAAGTAAAGTTAGAGAGCCTGATTGCCAGAGAAACGGAACTGACCGAGCAGCGCGAGGCAATAACACTCCCCGAATTGCTCAAGGCAAATATCGGCCGCAAGGTGAAACTCACTTATCAGGGTAAGGAATCGGATAAGGAATTAACGGGCGTGATAAGGGTTTTTGCCGAGGATAGGCAATCACCCCGACCCAGCCCTTACGCGCCCGGAGGGGTAGATTCAACAATTTCCGCTTATCCCGCTTACAGAGGTATAGATTCTGTCTCGGCAGGCTTGATGATAATCGAGACCAATGCCGGAGAGGTCGGCGTTAACCCGCAGAGTTTCAGCAAGATTGAATTCCTCGACGGTAAGGCGCAAAAGACTTTCGCCGGCAAACGCAAATCCGTTCAACTCGACGTACAATTAGCCGCACCTGCAGCGGGCCAAAAAATGTCGGTTAGTTACCTTGCCAAAGGCGCTACCTGGGCGCCGAGTTATATGGTGGATGTAACGGACGCCGATAAGGCGCGAATATCAGCGAAGGCCGAGGTGCTGAACGAGGTCTGTGACCTGAATGGTATAACGGTGCAACTAATAACAGGATTTCCGCATCTTCAGTTTGCCGATACCGTCAGTCCAATGGCGCTGAAGGAGAATCTGGCTCAGTTCCTGGCGTCGCTTAATAAAGGCGAAAGTGAGCGCGGCCGGACAGGCCGAGCGGCGGTAGTTACACAGCAGGCAGTTATGTTTAACGTCTCCGATTATTATGAAGGTATGGCAGCGATGCCCGGGTATAGTGCAGCGGAGTTAGGAAAGGTGGCAGGAGACTTGTTCTATTATCCCATTGAGAACGTGCGTATGAAAAAAGGTGAGATTTGTTACCTGCCGTTGTTCACAGAATCCGTGCCGTACAGGCATATTTATACGTGGGGCATACCCGACTACACCGGTGGCGGAGGCGGTGAAACGATCCAGGAGGTCTGGCATTGCGTCAGGCTGGAAAACACTACGAAAGTTCCCTGGACGACTGCTCCGGCAGAGACAATAGAGAAAGGTCTTGTCCTCGGGCAGGATACGCTGAACTATACGCCGGTCGCAGGTAAATCGATTCTCCGCATAACTCAGGCGGTGAACGTCAAGGCCGAGCAGATAGAACTTGAGACCGAAAGAAAGCGCAATGCAGCCAAATTTTACGGTAATACTTACGACTTGGTCACCGTGGAAGGCAAACTTTCAGCAGCCAACTTTCAGGAAAAATCTATTACTCTTGAGATAACCAAAACCCTTTCGGGCGAACTCAAATCATCGCAGCCGGATGCAAAGGTCGAAAAATTAGCCAGCGGACTGCGGGCGGTGAATACCATATTAAAACTCTCCTGGACAATCGACTTGAAGCCCGGCGAACGGAAAGAGTTTGGTTATGTTTATGATATTTATGTAAGCCCCTGAACAATTGCCATTGACAATTCGTCGCTTGTCGGTCGTATGTTGTATATCGTAGTGGTGTGCACAGCACACCATACCTGACACAAGACAATGAACATGTTACAAAGAACACATCATTTTTTTGGTTTTAGGCCGGCTGCTTTGCGCAACTTCTCGACCATATCGGTTTTTTCCCAGGTGAAGTCAGGAAGGTTTCGACCGAAGTGGCCGCCAGAAGAGGTCTGGGAATAAATCGGCCGGGCGAGTTTTAAGTGGCCAATCATTTGCTTGGGGGTCAGCGGGAAGATGTCTCTTATGATTTCGCCAATTTTTTTCTCGCTTACTTTTGCGGTTCCCTCGGTGTTCACCAGCACGGAGACCGGCTGGGCGACGCCGATGACGTAAGAGAGCTGAAGTTCGCATATATCGGCCAGACCTGCTGCGACGATATTCTTGGCGATGTAACGGGCCATATAGCTTGCGGTTCTGTCAACTTTCGTGGGGTCTTTGCCGCTGAAGCAGCCGCCGCCGTGTCGGCCTCTTCCGCCATAAGTGTCAACGATGATTTTTCTGCCTGTAACGCCGCAGTCGCCTTTCGGGCCGCCTATAACGAACCGGCCGGTCTCGTTGATGTGGAATATGATGTCTTTGTCAACAAGCCGTTTCGGCAAAACGGGCAGGACGACCTGTTCGATGATTTGTTTTCGCAACTGCTTGTAGGGGATACTTGGTGCGTGCTGGGCGGCGACGACAACTGTGTGGATGCGTTTGGGTTTGCCGTTTTCGTATTCGACCGTTACCTGGCTTTTGCCGTCGGGTCGCAGCCACGGTAGTTTGCCGCTTTGTCGGGTCCTGGCGAGGCGATTGGTAATGGCGTGAGCAAACTGGATGGGCATAGGCATAAACTCAGGCGTTTCCCTGCAGGCAAAGCCGAACATCACTCCCTGGTCGCCAGCACCCTGTTCCTTGTGCAGTCCTGCGCCTTCGGTTACGCCCTGCGATATGTCGGGGCTTTGTTTGCCGATTGTAACCATAACGGCGCAGTTCTCGTAATCGAATCCCAAAGCGGGGTCGTCATATCCGATTTTCCTTATTGCCTGGCGGACAACAGTAGGAATGTCAACATTAGCCCTCGATGTAATTTCTCCCGCAACTATAACGAGGTTGTCCTTAACCAATGTTTCACAGGCCACTCTGCTTTTCGGGTCCTTGGCGAGCATCGCATCGAGGATTGCGTCGGATATATGGTCGGCTACTTTATCCGGATGGCCCATCGTTACGGACTCGCTGGTGAAAAGATGCCTGTCAGCGTCAGCGTTCGGATTACGGTAAGTCGGTTTTTTTGCCATTTTGTTGTCCTTTTTGAGTTCATTGTTCGTAGATTTTACGAGCCATCATTGAGTGTCCAATCATATCTTAAAAATTTGACGGAATAATTTTCTACTTCAAGGAAGTCTATATCCTGGCGCGGCAGGTATTTGGTGATGAAATTCAGGACTGCCCGCGTTTCCGGCTCCTGGTCCTTGAATTTTTTGTCGGTGCTGAACTTGCTAATAAATTCTTTGCCTCGCCAGGAGGGCTGAAGTATAGCGGATAAATAAACCTTTTTGTTTTCCCTGTCTATCCTGAAGCTAATGGGGTTTGACAGGAACCTTTTGGTCTGGTCTTCCAATTGCTGGTGGAGCTTGTGGCCACAGTACGGCTCATTGCGGAGGGGCGGGCTGGAAAGACTGGCGAGAGATATGGCAAAGAATACCCTCGGTTCGTCAAACTCTCTGGTGAAGAAACGGCGGTCAATCTCGGCCAGCGTAAACTCTTCATCCATTACGATAAGTTTGTAATCGGTCCATATACCTTTGATGTGCCTGATGCTGTTGTGGCCATAGATAGGGTTAAGAAATCGCGAGCCCTGGATGGGGTAATTATCGATGATAATCTTGAGCATCTGGATGTTATATGCGTTAATCCAGAAGGCGATTTTGTCTTCTTTTGGCCAGCGGTTGTATTCATTGGGGTCGAGGTTGGCGAATTCGTCGAGGAGGTTTTTCAATTCCAGCTTTTTGTACCTCAGGGATTTATAATTGACCATTCCCTTACCATTGACATAGTTTTTCAAGATGTCGGCGCATTTGTCGTGAAAAGATACGGTCGGCTGAGGTTTGACTTCGTTAGGCTCGATACTCGATACTCGATGCTCGATACTCGATACCGGCTGGTTAGGCTCGATTTGGCGGGGTTTTGGCTCAATAGGCAAAGGGATATTGGGTTCGGGCGGAGAAGGTTTAACTTCATTGGGTTCAGCTTTAACAGGTTCGACATTAGAAGGTTTGACCTCATTGGGTTCGGGTTTAGCAGGTATAGGAACGTTGGGTTCGGCTTCTGTGGGCTTGACCTCATTTGGCTCGATGCTTGGTGCTTCCGCCTTCGCTGAAGCTTCGGCGGACAAGCAATGCTCGATGCTCGATACTCGCTCGTTGGGTTCGGCAACCCCAACTGGTTGGGGCTCAACGACCGGGGGCTTGTTTGGCTCGATTTCAACAGGTTTAACCCGGACCGGCTGGGGTTCGATTTTTGGAGGACCGGTGGGTTGACCCGCCAGACGTGCGGCGGGCTGGGGCTTTGCAGTGGGGCAGCCGGCAATAAAGACAAACATAGTTACCAAACTTATGAAAACAATAACATACTTACCCATTCCTGATTTTCCTATAAATAATTGCGTAATCCCCAGATGGGAGATTTACTCGAATATACTTCGTATTAGCATAAGACTTTGGCCGATAAATGCAATGATTTAGCAGATGTTTTTATCGTATTTTTGTGGGGTGGTCTTAATTTACGAGAGGGGTGTTTTGCGTGAAAAACCGTCAGGTTGCTGGTTTTTAGCCCTTTAGCACGGCTAATGGGACCATTCGAGCGACGGCTTTGGCCCAGCCGCATTCGACGACTATTCGGACGACCTCTTCGATATCTTTGTAGGCAGCCGGCGCTTCTTCCTTTATTCGGTGCTTGTCGCCTGTGATGAGCTTTATGCCTTCCATACTGCGTTTGAACTGGTCATCGCTAATGAGGGCCTGCGCAATGGTTTTGCCTCCGCGGGATTTCCCGAGGGCGGCGGTGCGGCTCATCACTCTGCCGGCCCCATGATTGACCGAGCACAGCGATTCATCAGAGTTGCCGGTTCCCACAAGCAGAAAGCTTGCGGTGCCCATTGAGCCGGGGGTTATAATCGGCTGGCCGGTTCTCTCAAAGATTGTTGCGGCCATCTGCTTTGGGCCGAAGGCGCGGGTGGCGCCTTTGCGATGGACCCAAAGCTGCCCGCCGTATGCAGGATAGGATTCGAGCTTTGCTATATTATGCGCAACGTCGTAAACCAGCTTTAGCGGAGTCGGCCCGAACATCCGGTTAAAACACCGCCTTACAAGCAGTGCCATAATGTGACGATTGGTAAATCCGAAGTTGGCAGCGGCGCCCATTGCGGCGATATAGTCTTTGCCGGTGCTGGTTTCGGTGGACAGGTACGCGAGCATTTTTCTCCGGCCAGCCATTTCGGGACTTCTGGCAGCGACATCCATATATTGGTCAGCGACTTCGTAGCCGAACCGGCGGGAGCCGGAATGAATCATTACGACAATTTGGTTTTTGAAAAGGCCGAAGGTTTTCGCCAGGTCCTGGTCGAAGATTTCCTGGACGAACTGGATTTCGATGAAGTGGTTTCCGCCGCCCAGCGTGCCGAGCTGGGCTGAGCCTTTTTGTATAGCGAGATTTGGGACGGCACCGAGGTCAGCGCGGAGTTGGCCGTTTTCCTCGATTCTTTTGAGGTCTTCCGCGAACTCCTCGGGCGTAAATGCCTCCCAGGCGCGGTGCCCGATTCTTTGTGCGAGGGTGGGTACGGCGGCGACACCTTTAGTGATGACGGCTTCGAGGCCGGTTTTGTCAAGACGCAAATTTTCGTGTCCTTCGCCGAGCGGGATTTCGCGGGCGATGTCAACAGCGACCTTGTCGGTGTCGATTTGACCTTTTGAAAAAGGGGTATGTAAAAGCCGCATACCGCAGTTGATATCGTATCCGACTGCGGCGGGCATTATGGCCCTATCCAGTCCTAATACAGCGCCGATGGGGATGCCAAAACCGACGTGGATGTCGGCGGTGGCAAGAACTTTTTTGGCGGGCGGCAGACAGGCAGCATCGAAAAGCTGGCGGACGGCATCAGGTTCGAGGTTGACGGCATCGGAGGCAAAAATGGTCGCATCGGTAACCATCTGGCTGATTCGTTCCATACGCAGGCGAAGGGGGTCTATGCGAACAAGTTTTGAGAATGGTTCGGCCATAAATAAACCCTTTAATAGGAAAGGTTAAGGTTTGTCAACCCAAATCTGTGGTGCGATTGACTTTTTACGTCTTTTATGGGTTTTTTGTTCGGCTGGGGGTCTGGTTAGAGAGCTAATGATTTTCGATTTACGATTTACAATCGACATTCGGCAACCGAAAATCGACAATGTAGTCGCCTATTGGCACTGCAATGCCGGTCAGACCTGAAAAGCCCAAAAGGCGGCGTCCTGAATTTGCTTGACAGAGGCGGGTCTTAAAGTTAAGCTAAATAATGTCGAATATAGGGATGAGTCGGGAAGTGGCTAATCTGGTAGCTGTTGTTTTTTAAGGTGCCTATAATAATGAAGGTAAAAGGGGCGGTTTTTGCTGTTCTGGCTGCATTTTTCGCATCAGCGACGGGTTCAAGCTGGGCGGTTGTCGATACGAGGGCCATAGATGCGGTACGCGACAAGACGGTGCTTGAGAATAGAGATTTGTTTACCATCGATAATTTTCTTTCCGAAGCCGTGCGAGAAATATCGAAGACCAGGGATTTTGCGTCTATAGCAAAGGTTCGGATGGACATCATTAGCAGGCGTAGCCCCCACCCTCAGTATTCACAACAGTTTTCTGAATCGGCCCAGAAATACATTTTTGCAGCGTTTGAAGCGGCTTTACAACTGCCGGAAGATCGCAGAACCAAGTTAATGGTTAATCTTTTGATTCTGGTTGATGGACTGGAGGATTTGCGGCTGGCAGATTTGGCTATCGCGAAGATGAGAGATAACAATACCATTATTCGCTACTGGGCCGTTCATTGCATAACTAACGAGGGCATTGCAAAGCAGTTAAATACCGGCGGGTCGGCGAATGTGAAGATAGCGAGACTGTTTTTAGAACGACTTAAAGAGGTGGTTGACAGCAGCAGCCCCGAGATAATAGGTTTAATGGCGAAATTTGCCGGCGATATAAACATTCCTCAGGGAGAGGAAATGCTGGTGCAAATAGCCGATATGCGGATGAAGAAGTATGCCAGCTGGACGGTAGAATATGAACTTCTGGATGGGACCGTTCTTAAACTGCTTGATATCAAGATAGCTTCTGGTTCGGGTTCGAAAAGTTCGGACAAATCTGCTGCTGCCGTTCGTTTTGGGCAGTTGTATTCTTTTGCGATACAAAGATACGTTAAAGGCAGAGGGTCTTTAACCGATACGCAGAAACAGAAACTGGCTTCGGTATTGGTGGAGATAGAAGATAAGTGTGTCGGCAGGATTTTAGGGGCGCCGCAATCAATTATAAAAAAGGCGGTTGAGCGGGATGATTATGCGGCGATTGTGGTAGAACACAACAGATTGCTTGGGGATGCAAAGCAAGCCGGAGAATTATCATCGAAGCTGAATTTCGATTATGGCACAGCCAGCGGCGGTGGTAAACGCACCG
>Ga0315295_10001101_pt1 | contig 23194 bp, 20 predicted proteins | sample YL17G14_0_MG_FD_204453 | JGI IMG/M metagenome (GOLD analysis project Ga0315295, IMG submission 204453) | Sediment microbial communities from Yellowstone Lake, YNP, Wyoming, USA - YL17G14_0 | ecosystem: Environmental > Aquatic > Freshwater > Lake > Sediment | place: USA: Wyoming | collected...
GCCCGTACTCTGCTGAAAAATAGGCTATCGGTAAACAGGAGGGTTCAGCAAAGTTTGCTGCAAACCAGCATATCTTTGTCTGGATATCATGATTAAACCGAGAAAGAACAACATCATAATGCTGGATAAAATCAGATTTATTCTCATAAACCTTGAAAATATCTTTTGGAATATCTTTCAGCATCTGTACCGGATTATGCCTGCCTTGTTTCCATGCAGCACGGTCTAACATTTTGAAAAGCATTCTTGCTGCAGGATGCCAGCTCCACCAGAGATTGTACGCAATCTCTGCAAGACCCGATAATCTTTCCGGTATATCCGGGAACCTATCTTTCATAGTCGGACCACTGATACAAATATTATACTCCTCTTTTAGCAGGATCAAACATATACTTATGAATCTGAAGGTTGAGACGCGCTTTGATACGGTCCTGCAGCATCCACTTTGCAAGGTCTTTGGGAGCAAGAATTCCATATGCCGGAGATAAAAGGATGCCGGACCTGTTTACTAACCTGAATTTATGGATTATATCTTTTGACCATTCATAATCTGCGCTGCCGGTGATAACGAATTTCACCTCATCTTTATTTTTTATATTATCAAGATTTGATAAATCCATCTTCTCATGCATACCGCTGCCCGGTGTCTTTATATCGAGGATAACAATAGCCCTGCTGTCAATGTCCCTGATGCTCTGAGATCCATTCGTTTCCACTAATACTGTATAGCCTTCTTCGATCAGTCTTTCGATAAGCGGATAAACCTCCTTTTGCAGTAACGGCTCACCGCCGGTAATCTCAACGAGATTAAAACCGGCATTGCTTACCCTGCTTATAATATCTTCTTCTGAAAGCTCGCTGCCTTCAGAATAGGCATATTGAGTATCACAGTAAGTACACCTGAGATTACAACCTGTCAGCCTCACAAAAGTACAGGGAAGACCCGCATAACTTGACTCCCCCTGTATGCTCGAAAAAATTTCACATACCTTCAATTGATAACATCCTTCCTGTACCTGTATCTGTCAGATAATGTAAAATCACCATGTTCTATTATATAATGAAAAAAAGGATTATAAATGTCTTTAAATATCCGGACAGTTTCTTCATCAAAATATGAAATACTGAGAGAGGTCGTTAAAGACTATCCTGGTCTACTCAGCGCTGTTGAACCGCTCCTGCATGAGTTGAATAACTCTGCACAAAACTGGGGCTTTATAGTTAAGGAAATGCGTGCCTATGCCCTGAAAAACTTTTATGTCCACGATCACAACGAAAAAGGGATAGAGGCAATCAGTACCGTCGTTGATGTTTTCCTTGAAGCTATGAATAATCCTGATAATTCGATACAGCAGGCTGCAGTTGAGAGTCTCGTCTTTTATCTCGAAAAAATTATGATAGACGGTAATAATGACTTTCATATATATGCCCCTGTTTTTCATGACGCTTTTGTCAGGCTGAATCAGCTGCAGGAAAATCAGTTCTTCCTGCTTGTCATAAATCCACATCAATTAAAAAAACTCGGCCAGATCATTCTTGGGAAAATGCCTTCAGGTTTTGATATCACGGTATTCAATAACCTGATCTTCAAATACTTCTCAACAATATTTGATTACTGGCTTAAAAAAGAAGACCCTTCACATTGGTTAACCGGGAAGACAGATTCTTCTTTAAGCGAAGAGAATCATAGTGAAATAGAAAGACTGTTTTTCCCCATATCACATGCACATTTGAGGGAATTGCTTGGTCGTTTAAACGGTCTGAGGGAATCTGAAGACCAATACATGCTTCTGAAAGAGCTCCTGCAATTGCCCGGTTATATGCAATGGGTCAAATACTATGAAGATCTCGCAGGAATGCTGACTGTAACAGGCGATGCGCATAAAGATCTCCACATAAAATTGATGTATCTTCTGAAGATCATGGAAACCGATGGCCTTGCCGGTATCCATGAAAATATTCTGAGAGAGATCAACCGTACAATCTCCGGCATTGTCAAAATTGAGGATCCTGAGCAGATAAAGAGCAGCCTATCCGGCATATTCACTATTTTTAAAAATAGTTTCAAGGCATATCCTGATACAGTACTCTATTGCATTCAACTCATCGGCAACGAAATATTCAGCAAAGGGATCAGTAATCTTGTCGAGTGGTATCTGCAAAAAATAATTTCTTTTGGTTTTCAATATCCCGATATAAAAGGCGTTACTGATGAGTGGCAGGTCAGATCCAACCGCGCACACTTGAAAAACATACGTGTCTGGCTCGAATTATTAGAGAACGATCCGAAATGGTGTAAATCTCTCATCTCTGCCATGATCATTAATCTGAGATTGTGCGGAGTTCATATCAGCGATACAGATATTTTCCAGAAAGACGTAACAAAGCTACTGAACAGTGACATCAAACCTGTCTATCACTTGGTAAAACAGATGGCCAAGATATTCCCTGTCTATTTCAGCGAGATCGGAGCTGAAGGCCCATTGCGTGAGGTCTCTACAGAGATAGACGAATCTACGCACAGGGCTGATATTCTCGTGCACTTTTTACGCAAACAGAGCCATGTCGAAAGCAGCGCCCGTGTGGTCGATTTTATCGAGGGAGTCATAAATTTCTGGCGAACAAAGGACAAGACTCCCCTGCAGGAATTTTTACATGAACATATCTATCAGCAGGTAAAATCATCAGGCTCTTACATAGATGAATTGCATACAATCTTCAATAACATTTTTCTGCAAAAAGAGGTTTCAGATGTGACTGATCTCCTTCATCTCAAAGATGATGAAATCCTTGCACTCACTCATAACGTACCTGATGTCTCAGGAAGGGAAAAGAGACGGGCATATCTTGCTGTTAAGTTTTATCAGCTGCTTTACAGGAAATATAAACTGGACCCTCAGGATATAAAGGATCAATTGATTCATGCCCAGAGCCTGGGGCTGCCGAATATCGACTCTTTAATCGCCGTGCTGGAGCAAGGGAAGATTTCTCAGCGTCTTGAAGGGGTTTTAAACTATCTCGGTCTTTTAAAAGATATCATTTTATCTCCTGGAAGATATGAGCCTATCGAGAATATATTCCGCAAGAGACACATCGCTGCAGGCATCCCTTCGATGTATGGCAAATATCATGAGAGAAAATTTGATGCCTTAACATTAACCTTTCGCCTTGAAAGCCTGGCGAATATACTCTTTGAAGAGCTCATACATTCGATTAATCTCAAATTCATTACAAGGGCCACCCTTTTCAAGATCCAGAAGTATGTGAATTTATTCTTTAAGGCGCTTCAGCTTGATGGAATATCTTCGAACAAGCTGGAAAATGCGCTGGAACTCTTATCCGTTGCACTCGAAGTGAGAAGGTTCTCATTTTCTCAATACATAGATATATTCAGGGGATTCTCTGAAGCTGTACAGGATATTCTCAACACCTATTACAGCGGCATTTTCAAGAACAATCTCAAACAGATTATTCCCCTGCTGCGCACAGGACATATACTACCGAAATATCTTCAAAATGATACCGGCCAGAACGAGTCTGAATTTATCAATAAGATATCAGAACAGTTTCTCAGGGAAGTCGTTGCAGGCTCATTTGGACTCCAGCAACTTGATATCTTTATAAGCAGGATACTGAAAACACTCTTTGAACAGGCAGAGGGACTGGATGTGCAGAATCTGGACCTTCTCATGAGCTATGATCCCCAAAAAGCGCTTTCCGGCGTACATATTCCTAATGTAGCCACAAACGACAGGATCCATCTGGGAAATAAAGGATATAATCTCATAAAGCTGGCTTCACTCGGCATACCGGTTCCTCCTGGGTTTATCATCACCACCGAAGTCTTCCGCTGCGAAAAAGCTATCAACAGTTTCAGATACGTCAGGGAGCACCTTAATGAAGGCATCAAAGAACAGCTTGCCATTCTCGAAAAACAGACCGGCAGGTTATTTGGCGATCCTGAAAATCCCTTGCTTGTATCTGTAAGAAGCGGTGGCGCAATCTCGATGCCCGGCATGATGATCTCTTTTCTCAATGTCGGAATCAACGAATCCATCTGTAACGGGTTGCTGAAGCAGACATTCAGGCCCTGGTTTGTATGGGATTGTTATCGTCGTTTTCTGCAATGCTGGGGAATGTCTTTTGGCATAGAGAGGGACAGCTTCGACGAGATCATGAACTCCCATAAAAGCAAATACAAGGTGCTCAGAAAAATCCAGTTTACAGCGGAGCAGATGAGGGAACTGGCATTAGCTTATCGTGAAACAGTTAAATTGAAAGGCGTAGAAATAACTGATGACCCCAAAGCCCAGTTACAGATAGCAATCGAACAGGTATTTAAATCTTGGGTCTCCCAAAAGGCCCAGGCTTACCGTGAGATTATGGGGATTTCTGAAAACTGGGGCACGGCCGTTATAGTACAGGCAATGGCTTATGGTAATCTGGACACCAATTCCGGCACCGGCGTCCTTTTCACCCGTAATCCCCAGGAATCCGGGGACAGGGTTATGCTGTGGGGTGATTTTGCAATCGGCGCACAGGGCGAGGATATCGTTTCCGGACTCGTAAGGACTTTGCCCATATCAAATGAGCAAAAACCTTTTGAAGACAGGACATCAGAAATTTCATTCGAAGACAGCTTCCCGGAAATCTATAATGCCTTGCTCAGGATAAGCAAAGATTTGATCTATACAGAAAGATGGGGAGCCCAGGAAATCGAATTCACCTTTGAAGGAAAAAACAGCGATAAGCTCTATTTCCTCCAAACACGTGATATGGCCATTACGAGAAAAGAGAGTTTTATGGCCTTTGTCCCTTCAAGGGACCTTTCCTCGCACTACCTCTCCAGAGGTATCGGTGTTGGAGGCGGTGCAATGAGCGGCAGGGTTGTCTTTGATTTAGATGAAATACGGGAACTCAGGGAAAAAGACCCTTCTACACCACTGATCCTGATTCGTTCAGACACTGTTCCTGATGATATCAGACATATCTCTGCAACAGATGGTCTGCTGACAGCCCGCGGAGGGTCTACCTCCCATGCTTCCATTATCGCTAACCGGCTGGGAAAGACCTGTGTTGTCAGCTGCAATAATTTAATTGTCTGGGAGCAGGAAAAACAATGCAAGCTGAATGACACTTTGATTAAGGTCGGGGATTTCCTGAGTATAGATGGACGAAATGGCTCGGTTTACCTGGGCCAGCATCAGGTTAAAGAGATAAAGGCAGAGACAGCAACCAAGTTGTAAGATCTGCATAATTGGGATAATATGTATAAAGAAACATTAACAGCAATAATTTAATAACACGGCTGAAAGGAGAAAAAAGAAATGATCTCTGGGAAAAAGCCTGTGCTTGGTATCAATGGGTTGGGAAGAATTGGAAAGCTGACACTCTGGAATCACATTGGAAGAAAATATTTTTCAGAAATTATTGTAAACATCGGACGAAAAGCAGGAACCAAGCTTGATGATGTCGCTCTTTATATTGAAAAGGATTCTACATACGGGGCATTGCATCAGTATCTTCATGGATATAAGGCAAAGAGAATTATCGAAAATATTGATGAAGAAAAGGGAAAGATGATTATAGATGGTATTCCGGTAACTATTCTCAGGGAATCGAGGAATCCGAGAAACATTCCATGGAAGGAGCACGGAGCTAAGGTCGTTGTTGAGGCAACGGGAAAGTTTAAAGACCCTGCAACTCCGCATGATGCCAAAGAAGGCGCTGCACGCGGTCATTTAGAATCCGGAGCTGAAAAGGTTATTGTCTCTGCTCCTTTCAAGCTCAGGGAAAAAGGCATCCAAATGCCTGTTGATGCAACGACTGTCGTAATTGGCATAAATGATGACCAGTATGACAATTCAAAACATCACATTATTTCAGCTGCCTCATGTACTACCACCTGTCTTGCATACATGATTAAACCTCTTCTGGATTATTTTGGTACTAAAAAGATACTGAATGCCTCAATGGCAACAGTTCATGCTGCAACCGGAACGCAGGAAGTTCTTGACAGGCTTCCAGGTGCAGGCGCATCTGATCTGCGAAAAAACAGGAGCATCATGAATAATATCATCCTGACCACTACAGGAGCTGCCAAAACATTAGAGCTCGTTATTCCTGAAATGAGACAGATAGGGTTCAGTGCTGAGTCGGTCCGTATCCCAACCTCCTCTGGTTCTCTTATAATACTTGTAGTAACCTTTTCCGATGAAGTTGGCGGCCCGGCAATCAGCAGAAACCTCATCAACGGAATTTATCGTGATGCCGAGCAGAAGGAAAAAAGAGGATATATCAAATATACTGAAGAGCAGAATGTGTCTTCGGATATCATCGGACATTTTGGTCCGGCCACAATTATTGAAGGGCATGAGACACACACGAGGACAGCTTTCGCAACACTCGAACTTTCCAAATTCTCCAAACTTCCTGCTGACGTGCTGAAACAACTCCCTGCTATTATTGAAATCCCCATCACCCAAGCTGTAATTTATGGCTGGTATGACAATGAGATGGGCAGTTATACAAATATGCTCGGAGACCTCACTACCAAAATTGCGTCTATGGTCTATCAGTAATCTGATTTTATAACCACAAAGGGTTACCCGGCAGCAAAGCTGCTGGTAATCCTTTGATTATAGCTGCCAGTGTTTTACAAAAAAATCAGCTGTTTGAGGGTATCCTTTTTCCCTGAGCAGATCACAGACAGATTGTAAAAGTGTTTTATAGGCATTTTTTCCGACTAACTTATGTTCATAAACCAATTCTGCAATCTGCTCCATGCTGTTAAACTGATCAATATCATTTTTTATGTTATCCCTTAGATTTTTAACTGCAGATACTACAGTTGTGTCCAAAATTGGCAATTCAGTCATTTTCCCCCCTTATTATTTCAGTAGTCAGCATAAAATATTTTTCAAACTGATTATCTATATTTATTTAAAAATATCCTATCCCTGGCTGATTGCTGAAAGTTTCCATGGATTGTTTCCAACAGTCCTTGTAAAAGTCCAGTATTCTTCAAATTTTATTGGATCCATATTACTTCCTGCGATAACTTTGCCTGTGGAATCATCAGTTGTATAATCGAGGAGATTTGCAGTGAGAAGAACCGTTATGAAATCCTGCCCTGTCTCCTGCCATACTTCAACTATCTGAACATTTCTTACAGCAATGTTCTCGAGTCTATTAACCTTTTGTTCTCTCAGCAGGGTATTAATTTCTTCATTGAAAATATTTCTCATTTCATCTGTTAACAGGCTATTCACCGGCGATAAATTCCTGTTCATCCATGCCCCTTGTATCTTAAAGAAGATATCCATTGCAGTGTCTTTAAAACGGGCTTCATCAAATTGTGGATCCATCTGCTGAATATGTGATATACCGGCAGATGTATCTTCTCTATCCTGTACGCTGCTTCCGTATGCAGAAGCACTCTCTCTTTGGTACCCCCCCTGCTGATATGCAGTCTGGTAGGAAAGGTTCTCTTCTCTCCGTTTTCCTTTGACCATTCTGAATATAAGATAGCCGATACCACAAATCAGTAAGATTTCAAATATACCTATGCCACTTCCACCAAAACCGCTTCCTAATCCACCGAACCCGAGGCTTCTGAATAGCATGCCACCTATAAGACCTCCAATGATACCCCCGCCTAAACCCCTTAAAAATCCGCCGCCTCCAGGCTGTTGTGGCGATGCAGGCTGTACAGGCGGTGCAGCCTGCTGTCTGGAAGGGCTGGGATTGGAATACGGACGGCTTGGGGAGGAAAAACTCCTCGAGCCACTGCTACCAAAAGATCTCCCTCCTCCAGCCCTTGCATATGCATCAAGTTCAAAGACAAAAATACTTAAAAATAACAGGGCTGTTATGAGTGAAACTGCTTTAACTGTCTTCTTGTTCATCTTTCAATTCTCCTTTTTACAATAATCTGATCTATCATTTTCATTTTTTCTTTGCTGTTTTTCCCATCTTCCTTTTTATCTTCGGGAATACAACAAAGAGAATAATTACTAACGCAACTAAGATAATTACTTCCAACGCTTTTTATTCCTTTATTATCTTTAATTGGTATATATTAACGCTAATCCTATAATTATTGATATGACGATAAGGTGCATCAGATGCACTTTTGATCTCAAATGATCAAGGCAAACACTTAATACTCATAATTTGCAATATGAATCCAGAACCCTTCCTTCTTTATCGTATATCACCTTTGCCACGAAATGGTCTCCTGCCCTGAATGAGTATGCAAGTTCGCGCCAGATAACGATCGTCTTCTCCTTTTCCCTCAAAACCTCAGCATAGGGATATTTGGCAAAATACAGGAAATTATGAACAACTCTGGTATCCTTTGATCTTTCGATAAGCGAATCATTATTATTAGTCCAGTAAGTCTCCTGAATACATATTCTCTGGGTGAACAAATCTGCAAACCCGACTTTGATTTCATTACCCGATTTTGCAATAAACCACCATCTGAGAAAATCATTCGGCAGGGGACATACCTTGTATGTATTTGCATCAAGCCGGTCCCTTAAAAAATCTCTTGTAACGCCGTGAAGATAATATCGCACGCCTCCATAGGTCATGATGACAAATACTGTGATGAGTGCAATAACAGCAGTCCTTTTTTTGTTAGCATTAGACAAAATTACAGAAAGGAGGAGAGCGGCTGTAATATATGGATCAATAATAAACATAAGGTCAAGTGAGTACGGATGCCAGTCGAGCGGAGCAAGGATACTTATGCCGTACTGGTTTGTGAGATCCATAAAGAGATGGGCATTATACGCAAGAAATGCAAGAAAAGAATAGTAAATAAAATCTTTTTTCCTGCCGAATACAAATCCGATGATAATTGATATAATGATCGAAGCAAATATGCTATGGGTTATACCTCTATGATATCTCAGGAATACATCCACTCCCCAGAATCGTGCTATATAGTCAAAATCAGGTGCAAGAGATGAAAGGAGCAATACCCAAAAGGCTGCCTTTCGCCTGAAGCCAAGGTTAAAGATTGCTGTGCCTGCAAGTCCGTGAGTAAGAGGGTCCATAGTTAACCTCGTTTAAATCCTTATCGCTAATACGAATGTTTTACCCAATTAAGTGTCCCCAATATAATAAATGAGATTTACATTATTAAAAAATATAAAATTTCCTGTAAAGGAAGGGCTGTGGGGGTTGGTGAATATTTTTTTGGATTTCAAAAAAAAAGCAGGGCAGGATCTTCCCGCCCTACCCTAAGAGAGACCTCTGTGATGCACCTGTTATTGCCCAGAGGATATGCAAGGTTGACCAGACCTTTATTATAAATTAGCATATGCTTATTTTAAATGTCAAGTATTTCATATCACCCTATATTTAGCCTATTTTATTTATCTTTTGCTATATTTTATTAATGGTAAAATATATATTCTCAAATAGCGTAAAAGGGTAATATTAAGCTTTTTTTTCGAGGGGATTAGCTATTCTTGTCTCTCAGTGTCAGATAACCTGAAAAGATGATCAGTATCCCACCGATAATCGTATGGGTACCGGGTATTTCGCTAAGGAAAATCATACTGAAAAATATCGCACAGACAGGTTCAAGGTAGCCGAGGACTGCAGCCCTGTTTGCGGTAACATACTGGAGACCTTTGAAATATAAAACAGGTGCAATGGTCGAATGAATTATTCCAATGAAAAGAAAGCTCCATAAAGCATGTAGTGGCAGTTCCCTTATAAAAGGCATGAGTAATACAGCTATTGTAATGTTCGAAATAAAAGCGAGTATAAGCGGATTGAATTTATGCGAGTGCATCCGGAGAAATATGATAATAAATGCATATGCAATCCCGGAGATAAGGCCTGCTATAACACCCATCATATGACCTTCAGCAAGTGAGAATCCATTAAGCATTATCCAGAGTCCTGTTGAAGCTGATATTAATACTACAATGAGTTTCCGCGTGATTTTCTCTTTTAAGAAAAAAGGCGCAATGAACGCAACTATTATGGGCGCTGTATAGTGAGTAAGGACAGCGTTTGCAATGGTCGTATTTTTATATGCATAGAAAAAAGTAAACGTATTTGAGAGTGAAACAAATCCAAGTATCACAGGATATTTAAGCTTTCTGATATCCTGAAGCTCTTTCCTGTATTTCTTTCGAGATACAATTACCCCCTGAACAATAATGGATACCACGAGCGAATAAAATATTAGGCTATGTATTTCAACCCCTGACAGCCTGACAACTACGCCAAGAGAACTCCAGAGGAATATGGATATAAGGATATAGAAAGAAGCCATTGATTAGTAAACAGCAGATAGCAGACAATAAATCTGAAACATGGTATCCTCCTGTAATTCTGAGGCCTTAAATGTCGAAAATAGTATATCATTTCCAATACCCTTTAAAAAGACTTCATATATCTTGATAATTTCCTCGCATATCAGCGAACATAAAAAATGGATTTATTTAAGGAAGAAGCGGTTAGTCAACCTTTGGCCTACAGGATGTGTCCCAGAAACCTCGAAGAATATGTCGGACAAACACATATCCTCGGGCAGGGGAAATTGCTCAGACGGGCCATTGAAGCGGATAGGATTACATCAATAATATTCTATGGTCCGCCAGGAACAGGCAAAACCGCCCTTGCACGGATTATTACTGAGAAGACAAAGGCTCATTTTGAATGGCTGAATGCTGCAACTATCGGTCTTGATGAAATAAGAAAGGTTATCCAGCAGGCTAAATTGAGAAAAGCAAAAGGCATAAAAACTATTGTATTCCTCGACGAGATACACAGGTTCAATAAACTGCAACAGGATGCCCTCCTTCCTGATGTTGAGGAAGGGAATATAACCCTCATCTCTGCTACAGTCGAAAACCCTTTCTTCTATGTAAACTCCGCTTTACTTTCAAGGAGTCAGATATTTGAATTAAAGCCGCTTTCTGAAGACGATATCCTTAATATTCTTCATAATGCCCTAAAAGACAAAGAACGTGGACTTGGTAATTTCAATATAATCATCGATGAAAGCGTATTGAGACATCTTGCCAGAATGTCTGACGGAGATGCAAGAAAAGCATTGTCAGCACTGGAAATTGCTGCCCTTACAACAAATCCGGACAGCAACGGCCAGATAATAATTACTATAGAAATTGCAGAGGAGTCAATTCAGAAAAAGGTTGTTGTTTATGATAAAAAAGGTGACCAGCACTATGATACCATCTCCGCGTTTATTAAAAGTATGCGTGGCTCAGACCCTGATGCTGCCATCTACTATCTTGCAAAGATGATCTATGCCGGAGAAGATCCAAGGTTTATCGCAAGGCGGATTGTCATATGTGCTTCAGAAGATGTCGGTAATGCAGACCCAATGGCATTAGTCGTTGCAGTATCTGCTTTAAGGGCTGTAGAATTTATTGGCATGCCCGAGGGGAAGATACCACTTGCGCAGGCTACGATTTATGTTGCTAAGGCGCCAAAAAGCAATGCCGGTTATAAGGCTATTGAATCAGCTCTGAAAGATATTTCAACTGAAGAGACCATGGAAGTCCCTGACCATTTGAAGGACAGCCATTATCCGGGGGCTAAGAAATTGGGACATGGAACCGGCTATAAATATCCGCATGATTTTGGCGGATATGTTGAACAGGACTATCTGAAAAAGAAAAAGAAATACTATAACCCTCTGAACGAATGATTCCGAAGACTTCTCTCGAGCTGCTCGAATTCAATAAACTCCTCAGGCTGATCTCTGATTTTGCCAACAGTGACGCCTCTAAATTTTCTGTAATGGATATTCATCCCCTGAATAGCAAGGCAGATATAGAAAAAAGACTTAGCCAGATTTCTGAGATCCGTAAAATATCCCATGAGGGCAATCCTATCAGTTTAGATACTTTTTCAGATATATCGACCCTTGTTGTAAAAGTAAGACCTGAAGGCGCTGTCCTTGATGCAATAGAGCTTGCAGATTTCATGCCTGTTTTCAGCATCGCATCATCAATATCGTCTCAGATGAAAGAGAGACTCGACCTTCCCTTTTTACAGGATCTCACGAATCATCTTACAGGTTTTCCTGATATCCTGAATACTCTGAAGAGATCGATTGACAGCGAAGGAAATATCCTCAACAGCGCCTCTTCTCTGCTCTCTGATCTCAGGGCACGAATAAGGAATTTCGAAGTAAAGATCAGAAAGAAACTCGAGGAGATAGTAAGGGATGAAAAACTGTCTGTTTTCCTTCAGGATGATTTTGTTACAACAAGATCAGGCAGGTGGGTCATCCCTGTGAGGATGGACTCAAAGGGACTGGTACCCGGCGTTGTCCATGACATATCAAAGTCTGGCGAGACAGCATTTATCGAGCCACTGAGCATTATAAACCTTTCGAATGAGCTGGAAAATCTAAAAGCTGATCAAAAAGCTGAAGAGCTCCGTATTCTCAGGAATATCTGCTCGATGATACGGACTGCAGTCGATAATATCGGCGCAGAATTCAGAACGATTGTTTATCTCGATCTCCTGAATTGCATTGCAACGTTTGCAGATATGCTTAATATGGAGATCCCGCAGATCAATAACTCCAATACCATCAGCCTTATAAGTTCAAGACATCCTCTCCTTCAGCTTTCACTTCAAAAGATTGACAGGGACAAGCAGGTTGTCCCGCTTGATGTGCAATTAGGCGTAGACAACACTGTAATGGTCATAACAGGCGCAAATGCAGGTGGAAAGACGATCGCTATAAAAACAATAGGCCTGCTTCTGCTCATGGCCTTATCAGGCATGCCTGTGCCTGCTGACTCCTCATCGAGCCTTCCCTTTATTCAGAGTCTTCTTGTGGATATTGGCGATGAGCAATCAATAGAGAATAACCTTTCTACATTTTCTGCTCATATCTCAAACATTTCAGAAATATTAAAAAGCAAGGAGTCTGAAACCGTTATCTTGATCGATGAACTCGGTACCGGCACTGACCCGGACGAAGGGTCTGCCCTTGCATGCGCTATTTTAAAAGAATTTCGGAAGAGCAATGCGCTTGTATTTGCTACAACACATTTATCAGATATTAAGGGGTTTGTACACAGGACAGGAGGCATGGTCAACGCCTCCATGGAATTTGACCAGAAGACACTTACTCCCCTCTACCGTTTAAGGACTGGAGAACCCGGCCAGTCGCATGCGCTGGATATAGCGAAAAGATACGGGCTACCTGAGAATATAATAGCTGATGCAAAAGGGATGCTTGGCAGTATGAAGATCGAGTTTGATCACCTGATATCCGATCTGAATACAAAAAGACTGGATTATGAAAATGCACTGAACAGTTTACAAAAGCAGCAATTGGAATTGGGAGAGAGAAACAGATTACTTGAAAAGATGCTGTCTGATTCAAAAGAATCGCAGAAAGAATTTCTTGCCAATGCATATAGAGAGGCTTCTGAAGTTATCGCGAATACAAAAAGACAGATGAATGCCTTTCTTGATGAGATAAGAAAAAAAGAAAAAGCTGAGAGGCACAAGATTATAAAAGAGGTTGAGACGCATCAGGAACATGTCATTGAAAAGCTCAGGGAGATTGATATTAAAGACAGTAAAGCCCCTGCCTTGGACGAGATAAAAAGAGGTGACATTGTTTTTGTTACATCTCTCGGTTATGATGCATCAGTCATAGAAGTGAATCGTAATAATAAACGTTTGAAGGTGGCAGCAAAAAGCATTGAATTTGAAGTTCCCGTAACAGATATACGTTTCAGCAGAGGGAAATCCTTGCCGGCAATGAAAGATTCTGCTCATCCTGATAAATATGACGCACCTGTTTCATCCAGGCTGAACCTTATAGGACTGAGGGTTGATGAGGCGCTTTCGAAGCTTGAACATTTCCTCAATCACGCTTCATTAGGTGATCTCCGTGAAGTTACTGTAATTCACGGCATGGGAAAGGGATTATTGAAAAAGGCAATACATGATCATCTGAACGAACACCCCTTAATAAAACATTACAGGAGCGGAACCATAGAGGAAGGAGGGGTTGGAGTAACTGTTATAACGATGAAATAAAGACAGAAAGTGATGGATCAGAGGTTACTGTATAATCACCTCAATGTCAGGCAACTGCTCCTTAATCGCTCCTTCAATGCATCTGTTATCACATTTCACACAAGGCCCGCCGCAGTAGATCACTGCCCTGTTATCCTTAAACTCTGTCAATTCCGCACAGCTATCGTGTGCCGTTAAAATACATTCCAGACCCTGCAGAATCTCTCTGATCTTTTCTTCAGTACTGACAGTTGTTTTATCCGCCATAACCTGTCTCTCTTTCATTCATTGACTTAGGGCATATCTTTAAGGTATTTTTCACTATGGATTTTCATAATAAATTCTATGCTGTTCTTATACTATCCGCTTTTACCATGCTGATAAACCTGCCATTCGGCTATTTCAGGGCAAAGTCAATAAGATATTCCCTGCGCTGGTTCCTTTACATCCATCTGCCTATTCCTATTATATTCATTGCAAGGACTATTTCCCATATCGAATTAAAGTATATCCCCTTCTTTGCTTTTGCTGCCATTGCCGGACAAATACTGGGCGGCAAACTGGAGTTTTAATTTTGCTCGTTAACATCCTTGTTAAACCAGGCAAGATAAAGCTTAGTGAAATACCAAACCCAAAGCCATCTTATGGAGAAATACTGGTAAGGATTAAAGCTGCATTGACATGCGGGACGGACCTGAAGGCATTCAAACGGGGGCATCCTGTAATCCCAATGCCGGGTGTTTTCGGACATGAGTTTTCAGGTATAGCTGCAGAAGTTGGTAAGGGAGTGATAAATTTTAAGATGGGTGACGAGATAATGGCAGTCCATAGCGCCCCGTGTCTTGAATGCAGATATTGCAGAAAAAAGCTTTTCAACCTTTGCGAAAATATAATGTCTACAAAAATCCTCGGTGCATTTGCAGAATATATTTTATTGCCTCCTCACATTGTGCGACAGAATACATTTCATAAACCAAAAAATCTCTCATTTGAAGAAGCAGCCTTTCTCGAGCCCCTCTCCTGTGTAGTTCATGGCATGGAATCTCTCGATATCCGGAAAGGTGATAATGCACTTGTTATAGGCTCCGGACCGATAGGTCTTTTGCATCTTCTGCTGCTCAAAGAAAAAGGGGCAGTGGTAACAGTCATAGACAAGCATAAAAATAAATTGTTAACTGCAAAAGACCTTGGCTCTGATTTCGTATCAATAAAAAATAGCAAATTTGCCGATTTCATCGGATTCGATTATGTCTTTGAATGCACAGGGATACCCGAGGTCTGGGAGGCATCGGTGAATTATGTGCGAAGAGGCGGAACCATTGTGCTTTTCGGCGGCTGCAAATCAGGCACAACAGTAACCTACGACACGGGAAGACTGCATTATGATGAAATTAATTTAAAAGGGACTTTTCATTACAGGCCATCTGATGTTAAGGAAGCATATAAGCTTCTTTGTGAGAAGAAAATCAATGTATCGGGCCTTATATCAGGGAGTTATCCACTCAGGCAGACACAGAAAGCCTTTGAGAGGCTGGCAAAAGGCACTGGAATAAAATATGCCATCATCCCCTGAAATTATTCCGTAGGTAGGGGATATGGTGGAGCTGATCGGGATCGAACCGACGACCTCTTGAATGCCATTCAAGCGCTCTCCCAACTGAGCTACAGCCCCAAGTGCTATTAAAATAACATTTTCTTACTTGCATTGACAATATGCAAAGTCTTGATTGTCTGGTTTTTGTAAGGTTAGGGAGTGATTACTTTTTTGTTCCAACAGCGATCCAATTATATCCTATACCTCTAACAAGTATTTCTTTTGGTGGGATTCGTAGGGGAAATCCGTCATGATTATATCCTTTTACTTTTGCAGGTAGACTATCAACGCTGTTTAGTAACTCATCAGGTAACATTTCTTTCCCTGGATAATTGCCATCATCATAAATGTGAATATCTGAGAAACCAGCTTTATCTAATATTTCATACATAGTATCTTTAAGTCTAAAATTTAACCCCCATCCATGATATGGATCATCCCTTGTTCCAATATGCTGAATCAAAATATTTCCTAAAGGATCTGTGGAACGCATATGATAGTTAGAAGAGGTAACAATCAGTTTCCCACCTGTGTTTAGTTGCTTATAATCTTTACTCAGAAGACGCTTTGCAAATCTATTTCTTAGCCCACAAATAATGCCCACTCTAATGATAATATCAGCAGGTTCTTTGTTCTCCATGAAATCTTTTTCATGGTATTCAATAATACCTTTTCTTATTTTATTTTGTTTTTCCAAATATGCTGTTATTTCTCTCCCCAATTGGATTGATTCGGCATTCGTATCATAATTAAGGACTTTATCAATTGTTCCATCAGTATTTTTTAGTGCATTGATAACATCTAAACCGACACCTGAACCTAAATTCTTTATCACTATTGGTTGCCTCTGGTTCTCATACAACTCTTTAATTGCATTGGGTATAATCGAATGTGAAAGTGCGATATGCCTTCTGCGTAATGAGTCACATACGTCCCAAGCAAGGGTTATCTTATCTAGTTCGGGGTTATGTCGTGGTACCTTCTCAAAAAACTCAAATTAATGTGTATATACAAAAAAAGGGAATCCATATCCAAAATGCAACTTTTGAATTTCATTCCAAATTACACTTTGTTCAGTTATTTTCTTTTGAGTTCTTCTGACTATCTTTGGATTTTTAGATAACAAGTCTCGGAAGTCAACTTTTGAAATTTCTTGGAAATGGATAAAATCACTTCTTGAAAGGTATTTTTCGGGGTTCTCATCAAACCAGGCTGTGTCCAAAGGTGCTACAACTTTACTTTCTTTCATATATAATCTCCCCTGAATAGAGTATTTCCTTTGTTCAATAATATGTTTATTTACATCACAATATCACTCATATTCAGTTAATGGTTTGACAAAATATATATGTTTCTATGCAACAGCGTTGGGCGTTGAACTTTCCGATATGTTTGCTCTTTCACATCATGGTAAAACTGCAAATAACTTGAAAACTTTCATATCAACTCTTTTAAAGGAAGGTGATACCGAAAAACTCAGGCTGACTGCCAAGATTGTTAAGGCAATATATTGTTGAAGGGGTAATATTAGCAGTCTTGCCCCTTGCTCCCAATAAGTATCTAAAGTGCCACAAAGGGCAGGAATCAAAATCCTGCCACCATTGCAGACTTTTCCACTTCATCCAACACCCCGACAGCCTTGACCTTGTGACTCGGTGCAAGATGTGCGTACCGTAAAGTCATTGTAAGGGACATATCCTGAGATTATTTCAGAGGGAAAAGAATTTTTTTGTCCGGATAATGATCTGTATTCCTTGTAGCTATTTTGTGCCCGCCGATAACAGCAGTTGCATAAATGAGGCAGTCGATAGATGTTAAGGTCATACCCACTTTTCTGTAACGCCGGTAGCTCTCTCCTGCTTTTTCAGCTATTTCGAGGGTGAGTGACTCTTTATTGCAGGCACTGATAAAATTGTCAGTATCATCTTTTTCATGCTCTCTCATCCCTGCATAGAGTTCGTAAACAGACAGGATGCTTAAGAACGCCCTGTTTTCTTCCCATAAGGTAACTATTAGGTCTTTGGCATATTGGATGCCTTTTAAATAGTCAATTGCTATATCAGTGTCGATGAGCACGGTCTGCATATCTGCGCTTACCCTCTTTTCTCAATTCATTAACAATATCTGCGCTTTCTTTTTCTCTCTTCGACCACTTGCCAAAACTTGACATGGCCCTTTCTACCTTCTTCCTCCTCAGATATTCTTTCAGAGCTTCTGCTACTACGAAGCTGAAATTATCAGAGAGTTTTTTAGCCTCATTGAAAATATCATCAGGTATATTGATAGAAGTCTTAACAGACATAACACCTCCTTACTACCTAAATAGATTATATATAAATAATATTATAAGGTATTACCTTAAAGTATGCAATCATTTTTTAAATCGAGAAGCTGCGCTGTCACTGATCCAGGAAACGTTCTTCATATGAATGATCACTTCTGGTAAGCCCTTTTCAGATCTGCAGTTGCCCATAAAATTTTCCAGAATGATTTTATGTCATCCGGGTTCCTTTTGACAAATAAGATTTTTTTACCGGTAATTTCAGGTAATAGCAATTGCTTCATTTTATCAGTATAATTTAATATATATGTTTTAGGAGAACCAAAATGGATTTGGATAAAATCAGTTCGATCATGTCCAAGGATGTTATTTCCTTGGAACCAGAAGAATTCCTCAAATCTGCAATACAAAAAATGAGCTCCAATGATGTCAGTTGTGTTGTTATGAAAGAGAAAAAACCATTAGGCATATTAACTGAAAGAGATATTATTTATTTGATGGGTATCAATATCGATTTCAACACCATTAATCTGCATACTGTAATGCGCAGTCCGGTCATTGCAGTTTCCGAAGAAACAGAAATCCCCGAGGCTGCAAATCTTATGGTCATAAACAGTCTCAGAAGGCTTGTCGTTGTGGATGGGGAACATAAGGTAATCGGTATTGTTACTCAGACTGATATTATAAAGAACCTGAGTATCGACTCTTTCATCAGTTTCAAAAAAATTGAGCAGATCATGAACCGGAACATTATTTCTGTTGATGAAAAGGACATTTTATCAAACGCAGTATCACTCATGGCAAAAAATCGCATAAGCTGTATTCTCGTCATGAAAGGGAAAAAACCATTAGGAATGATCACGGAACGTGACATTACAAAGGCAATAGCAGAGGACACTATTTCAACCGGTGTGCTTGAAATCATGAAATCGCCTATGCTTACCACACATAAAGACATAAACCTGTTTGATGCTACAAGACTCATGGATGATAATAAAGCAAGAAGTCTTACAGTTGTCGATCATCAGGGAATAGCGATCGGGATAATCACAAAGAGCGACATTATTAAAAATCTTAGGTCTGATTATATAACCATACTAAAAAATATGCTCAGAGAGAAGTCCAAAGCCCTGATAGAATCTGAATTCAAATATAGGACACTGGTAGAACAATCATTAGAGGGAATTTTAATAGTACAGAATGGCCTGATTAAATTTGTTAATCCCACACTACTGAAAAACCTGAATTACATTGAGAGTGAAATGGTCGGTAAAGATATTCTCAGATTTTTGTACCCTGATGACAGAGATATGCTTGCAAAAAATCTCATGAAATTAAGTGAACATCAGTTGATAGATAGTTCATTAGAGCTCAGGATGGCACATAAGAATGAAGAGGGAATCTATATGGAAGTCTTATTGACCCAGATCCAGTATGAAGATAATCCTGCAATACTTGTTACTCTCAGAAATATAACTGAGAGGAAAAAGGCCGAGGCAGAGTTAAAAAGACTCGTTATAACCGACGATCTTACAGGGCTTTTTAATCAAAGGTATTTTTATACTCAGATTACCAAGGAGATCGAAAGGGCGAAAAGGCATAACAGACCTTTATCCCTGCTTCTCATTGACATAGACTTATTCAAGGATTTCAATGACACATATGGCCATTGGGAAGGGGATTTCGTACTTAAAAAAATCGGCGAGATCCTTTTAAAAAATGTCAGGGATATAGATATGCCATTCAGGTATGGAGGAGAAGAATTTACAGTTATCCTGCCGGATACAAATCATGAAGACGCAATAATTGTCGCAGAAAGAGTTCGGAAAGCAGTCGCCCAAAATGTATTTTATCCGTTTACTCTGGATGGACAACCTGATATTGTCAGCAAAACTGTCAGCATCGGGATTACAGAATTTCGCGAGCAGGATGACATGAAGAGTTTTGTCAAAAGGGCAGATAATGCACTCTACCAGGCAAAAAAACAGGGAAGGAATATGCTTGTCCATCTGGTATAATGCAAAGAGCTCTTAAATATTTTCAGAATATTCTAAAAAGGAGGGACTTATGGCTTATTATGTTATTTTAAGCACACTGACAGACGAAGGAAGGAAGACTATCAAGGAAAATCCAAAAAGGATCCTTGAGGTTAATAAGGAACTCGAAAAAATGGGCATTAAGGTAAAAGAGCAGTTTGCTGTACTGGGACCATATGATTTTGTGAATATTGTTGAAGCTGCGGACAATTCTGCTATCATGAAGATGTCGGTTGATCTCGGCTCAAGGGGATCAGTTCAGCTTCTTACACTTGCAGCGATACCCATTGCAGATTTCATAAAGAAGATTAAATAGAGTTTATTTCTAAAGTCAGTGTTTGTCATCCCATAGCTTGACTGGAGATCTATACCTCTTGAAAAATCTGGATTATCCGGTCAAGCCGGACAATGACAACCGATAGAACAACCTTCGTCATTAATACTATGGGTTAGAGGAGGCATGTATGAAGATATGTGCTTTTTGTGGAAAGCAAGTAGACATAGACAAATATTTTTCAAGAAAATCAGCCTGTCCGAAATGCGGAGGAGACCTCCACATATGCCTAAACTGTAGATTTTATTCCGAAACGAGCCACAACAAGTGCCTTGAACCAAAGGCAGAATTTCAACGATTAAGGGATAAAGCGAATTTCTGTGACTACTTTGCCTTCAAAGAATCCGCATCATCTTCAACCAGTAAAGAAAAAGAGGATGTGATGAAAAAATTGAACGACCTCTTTAAAAAATAGCTGTCATCTAAAAGGCGTCGTGGCAAATCCATTTGATATTCCAATTTCTGATTTCTCTGATATAAATTCCCTGAATAAACCAATCATTCTCGATATACTAAGATAAATCAAGAAATCAATTAAATACAGAGGATTTTGTGTGTGGTCTATCTGATACTTAGGATTAAATTTTTTCGAGGATAAAGAGGAGTTGTCCTTCGACGACAAAACTGTTTAGCTTGACGCAGACTTCAACTATATGGGCATCTAGTGGAGCAACCAGTGCATTTTCCATTTTCATTGCTTCAAGATTTGCGATCTCTTCTCCCTTATGAACGATATCGCCTGCCTTGAGGGCGCCTCTTTCAGGATTACCGATCCTCCAGATGTTTCCGTTAATAGGTGCGCCGATTTCATTAAGCCCCTTCGCCATTCTTATTTCAATCTTCTTAGCCCTCGGGGTCTCAACCGTATAAACTCTTGTTTTATTATTGACGCGCATAACAACATGAACCAGTCCCTCATGTTCTGCTCCAATTGAAACGAGTTCGAGACTGTACGGTTTTCCCCAGAGTTCAAAGTCAACCTTGTCGCCTGGATTTTTAAGACCCTGTCTCCAGACGTCCGTTGGTAATACTAACGGAGCTTCTCCATATTTTTCCCTGAACTCGATCATATCCAGCGCATCTTTTGGATGCATAAGGAAAAGTATAAACTCCTCTTCTGTCGGATTCCTGCCTATATAATCGGTTAACTCTTTTCTGATTTTTTCGAGATCGTCATCCTCCATCGAATCAAGGGGTGAGAGTTCAATACGTTCTTTAATCTTCTTCTCCCACTCATCACCAAAAGTGCTTTTGTATACCCAATCAGGAGGCCAGCCCATTGGAAGTTTTCCATAGTGCCCAAGAATAAGGTTTTTGAAATCTCCGGGTGCATTTCTGAAAAGTCCTATAATTTCTTCCTGCTCATCTTTATCCATTGATGCAAGTTTCAGATTTTTCTCATCAATAAATTTTGCAAGGAGCTCGATCAGATGTCTGACACCTGCCTCTCCTTTTGCCTTTGCATATTTATTTACTATTCCGCTGCAGGTTACCCACGTAATCTGTGATCCGGGGGTAACATCAAAATAATGGATTATCTTGTTGAAGAGAGACATAACCTTTAATACAGCCGGCATGTACTGGAGGAATCCACCTTTTTCAGCCTGTTCAAAAGAACTCGGGAATGCCCCTCCAGGCATCTTGTGATAGGTTACAGTATGGTCAAATCCCTTAAATGGTGATTCAGCCCAGTCATAATAATTTATCCATTCACGCACCTTTTGGACTGCAGCTTCAGCCTCTTTTCTGTCAAGATTCACCGGTATGCCGGAATCTTCAAAGTAGGCCTCAACTCCAAGGATAGGTGAATGTCCGTAGAACCGGACAAGGGAATCCTCTTCCACATCAAATATTTTTGCCCCTGCCTTTGCTGCTGCAAGCATTGCCGGCATTGCAAGCCCGTCTGTAATATGCCTGTGGTAATGAATGACCAGATCAGGATATTTCTGTTTTATCGAATCAATGAGGCTGCTGACCCGGTTAATGCTGCCTACCCCTGCCATATCCTTAACGCAGAAGATGATCTCATCTGTTCCGCCACAAAGGTCTACGATGTCCTTAACACATCCAAGGTAATATTCGTTCGTTGCCCAGTCTGCCGTGGTAAATGATATAGCAGGCTGGAACAGTTTTCCCCTCTGCATGATGACTTCTGCGACTGTCCGCATGTTCCGCACATCGTTCAGGAATGAAAAACATCTCCATACATCGATATCCACCTGTGCAACAACATACTCAATAACATTCTTGGGATAAGGCCTGTATCCCCACATATTCGTCTCACGGATCAGGGTTTGCAGCAGGACATCAGGCATATGCTGTCTTAAGATCTCAATCTCTTCAAACGGACTCTCCCTCCTGTTCATTACACCAACATGCCAGCGTGCACCGCCATGGCATTCTGAACTGAAAAGCCCCATCCTGTTGTAATATGGCGCAAGTGTTGCAAGGTCATATATACGGTGACGGTTTTTGTAATCGGATTGTCCGGCATCACGCATACCCACCGAGGTGAAACAGACGCCCTTAAGATTGCGGATTGCCTTAACAATCTCTTTAGAAGACATGCCGGGTTTTACAAAAATAATATCCTTTTTACGGGTCATATCCTCTACATCCATGACTGAGGCCCAAGTGCAGATATCTCTGCAACATACCTTGCAATCTTCATTACCTCGTCTTCGCTGTTCTTTTCCTTAAACATCGAAATGAGTTCTTGCATATGCTCTTCTATAAAACGTGTAGAAAACTCTCCTGCTACAAATGACGGGTGCCTTATTATGCTCAGAAGCAAAGGCGCCAGAGTTTTTATACCTTCTACCCTCAGGTTTCTGCCAAGTGCCCGGTCCATAACCCTGATTGCATCTGCCCTGTCTGCGCCGGCTGTTATTAATAACATGAAAAGA
>Ga0315295_10001102_pt1 | contig 23183 bp, 28 predicted proteins | sample YL17G14_0_MG_FD_204453 | JGI IMG/M metagenome (GOLD analysis project Ga0315295, IMG submission 204453) | Sediment microbial communities from Yellowstone Lake, YNP, Wyoming, USA - YL17G14_0 | ecosystem: Environmental > Aquatic > Freshwater > Lake > Sediment | place: USA: Wyoming | collected...
GTAGGGAGCGACCTGGGTCAGGCCGAACACCAGACGGATCTTGTACTCCTGCGTGTCCGTCTCGAAGGACTCGGCCACCGAGCCGCCGCCGACCCGCGAGGAGTTCGGCGTCTTCACGAAGAGCTCGGGGCTCTCGTGACCGGCGAGGTAGTCCATCTGGATCGCCGGGCGGGTCGCCCCGGTCGAGGCGAAGAGGAACCAGCAGGTCGCGGCGTTGCTGGTCGCGCACATCGAGATGTACGGGTCCACCACGACGGTGAGGCGGTTCCGCATCCAGTTGTTGACGCGGAGCTGGTCGGCCGCGTTGTAGGCGCCGCCGCCGGTCGCGACCATGATCTCGGTCGAGTTGATGATGTTGTTCGCCGTGACCTCGAGAGGCGGCGGGACGACGAGGGTGACCGCATCCATGATGATCGGGAACCCGTCGATGTCCTTGTGGTTCGAGAGCACGAGGAACGCCTGGGCGACGCCGGAGAGGCTGAGGGCCGGGTTGGCCGTGGCGCCCGCGTGGACGTTGACGATGTTGTCGAAGGTGTCGTTGTACATCGTCGCGTTGAAGCCGGCGCTCGCGGTGCCGACGTACATGTGGCTGGCCGCGAGGGCCTCGGTGCGACGCGCAGCGACGACCAGGCGCTGGGGCAGATCGCGGAGCGCCCCAAGGTCGTCGTTGATGACGCTCTCCCAGGAGATGCCGAAGCGGCCGCCGTACTTGGCGACCTGGCGGGTGATCGGCGTCTCCTCGCTCGGACCACGCTCGGGGTACTCAGCGCGCTCCCCGACCGCGTCCAGAACGGCGCCCATGCCCTCGATTCCGAGCCACTTGGCGGCGCGGAAGTCACGCACGGTGCCGGTCTTGATGTACTGCTGCCACGGAGGGATGGTGGTGCTCCACTGGGCCATCATCGAGCGGTCCAGCACGTCTCCCATGAGGTACGGGAAGTCGGCCGTGACCATCGCCTCCTTGAGGAGGTACATGGCCTTGTTGGAGCCGTCCGCGGCCTCGTTGAGGATCTCCACGAACGCATCCACCGTCTCTGGGGAGTAGAGCTTCTTGGCGAAGCCACTCTCCGTTCCGAGGATGGTGGTGACCTTGTCGGCCGAGACGCTGGCCTCTTCCGACAGGATCTGGATGTCCTGTGCTTCCATCTGTCTTCCTTCCTGTCGGCTAGTAGCCGATCTTGACCCTGACGACGCGCGAGCCGGGGGCGGTCGTCAGCGTGCCCGCGATACGGGCGGTGCCGGTGACGACGATGTCCCCGTCGTAGGCCAGGGTGATGGTGTTCGTTGAAGGCGTGGCCGTGAAGCCACTCAACCCGTAGGTCTTGTCGTTGATGCACGCGGCCAGCTCAACGCAGTCGGCGGTGTCATCGCCGCTGATCGAGAAGGTGCGGGTGGACTTGGTGGTCGTGTTGGTGTGCGCGGTGAAGGTGATGCCGTTGATCACGACGGTCGTGCCGTTGGTCACCGTCACCAAAGTGATCTTGCGGTCGGTTGCCTTCTCGAGCACACGGCCGAAGTAGGTGGTCCCCGTCTCGGCCTTACAGTTGAGCGTCGAGGGGGTCGTCCAGTAGACGCTGTCGCCCTCTGCGATGGAGCGCGTCGAGACGACGGCATGATCGACCGTGATGGTGGCGCCCGAGGCCGTGCCGGTGACCGCGGTGATCGTCTCGCTCGAGGTGAGCGTGACGACCGCGAGCGCAGCCTTGGCCCTGACGTTCGGGGCCGGCGTGAGGGTACTCAGAGTGATGCCGGCGGCGCTCTTCGTGATGGTCGGCGTGGGGTACGCCGACGTCGGGAAGAGCGTGAACGGCTGGACGAGGACCTCGCCCGTGGCCGCGCCGAGGGTCGAGGTGACGCCGGGGACGCCGTAGGTGGCGTCGCTGAGGCAGGTCACGAGCTCGCCCGCGTCCTGGGTGTCGGTGCCAGAGATGCTGAACTCGCGGTTGGCCGCCGTGGTGGTGTTGGTGTGGGCGGTGAACGTGAGCCCGTTGATGGTCACGGTCTGGCCGGCGGTGACGCCGGCAAGGGTGAGGATCTGGCCGCCGTTGATGGCCTTGGCGAGTAGGAGCGCGTCGGCGGTGTTGTCCCCGGCGATCGAGGTGGTGCGTGTTGACCACGTCGTGGTCGAGGTCGCCGCCGTGTAGGTGATGCCGTTGAAGATCAGGGTCTGCGTGTTCGCGAAGGTCGCGAGCGTCAGGGTGACGGCGTCGCAGGCGCTATCGACCAGGAGGTCGCAGACACCGTGACGCAGCACTGAGGCGATCGTGGTCCCGCTGGATCCGGTTGCCGTGAGGGTCACGCCGGCGATCTTGCCGACGCAGACTGGCGTACGAGCCGCAACGCTCGCCCCCACGGTGAGCGGGATGATCCAACCCCGCTTGTATGCCTCATTCGTCGCCATGAGCTACCACCTTTCTAATAGCCCACGAGGACTTTGATGGTCGAGCTTGTGCCCGAGGCCGAGTTCGCCTCGAGCGCGTAGCCCCAGCGCGTGCCGCCTGTGTTGACGTCGAGGACGGGCGCGGCGTTGGTGCCCGAGAAGTAGATGATGTCGCCCTGAGCGATGGTGGTGCTGCCACCGTTGTCGGCGTGAACGCTCATCTTGAACACGCCTTCGGTGGCGACCGTGGCGACCTGGGTGCCAGAGGCAGCCGTTGCGGTCAGCGAGACGCCGGGGACTTTGCCCACGAGCACGGGGTTGCGGGCTGCCACGGACGCTCCCACGGTCAGCGGGATGTAGGCCGCTTCCTTATAGACTTCGTTCGTTGGCACTGTGACCTCCTAGCGCCTCTCGACGGCGCGCTTTGCGGCTTCTGGGTTGAGGCCGAAGAACTTGGAGAGTCCGTTCGAGAGGCTCTCCTTGACCTCTGCGCCGTCGGACTCCTTGGCCTGACCACCCTGGTTGGTGACCTTGCCCTGCGGAGTGACGGCCTCGATGTACTCGGCCTCGACCTTGACCTCGGCCTCGACCGCTTCCTTGAGGGCGTCCTTGTCGAGTTCGCCCTCCTTCATCGGCGCGTCCATCGCGAACTTGGTCACGATGCGCGTCTTCGCGGCGGCCGGGAGCTCGACGTTGTCGAGCATCTCCTTGACGGCCTCCTGGGCCTTGATGATGTTGAGGGCGCCCTCGGCACGAGCGGCGCGAGTCCCCAAGTCGTTGTTGTCCTTCTTGACCTCGTCGAGCTCCGTCTCCAGTTCGGAGATCCGCTCGGTCGCTTCCTTGAGCTCTTCCATGCTCTCTTCCTCCGGTACGAATGTCTCTTGCGCGGGGCAGGCGGGGTAGTACGTCACGGGGGGCGGGGTGAAGGTGACGCCGGGCGGCACACATTCGCCAGTACCGTTGTCCGTCCACTGGACGAAGTTCGTGTTGCCTGACGACTCTGTGTTGTAGTTCATGCTCACGACCCCACTTGATACCACATCTGCGGACGCGCTCTGGGGAACCTGGGATTGACGCAGGGACTCCATCACGGCGAGAACCTGGCCGCCTGCCCCCGGCTTGGTGACGAAGTCCACGCTCGCGCCCTTGATGAGCTTCTTGATGATCTTGCCCGAGCGCCCGTCAGCCTCGCCAGACTCGAACGTGCCGCTGGCACGGATGGAGACGCCGATGTAGGGCGCCAGGGCCTCGATGGTGTCCTTCCACTGCGGCAGCACGCTGGCCCTGGCGTAGAGGCCGGGGCCGACCTTCCCGTTCTCGCGGTACTCGGGCGCTGAGATGGTCACCGCAGCGAGATCCTTGACGCTCCGTTCGGGGCGCTCGCGCGACTCGCTCTCGGTGGGATGGTCGAGGTACATGTGGGTGCCAGCGGGCCACACGCGCGGCCCGTCGCTGGCGAGCACCTCCTTCGGGTAGTAGCCGCTTGTGCCCCATCCTGGCTGGATGAGGCGCATCTCGATTGTGCCGTCACGCGCGACAGCGCGCTCGGTCAGGTCCATGAGGTCGCCGTCGAGCTCTTCTGACACATCACCCTCCTTCTCAGGGATCGTGGATTGTTCGCGTTTCTCAGTCACGACTGTCTCCTTGGTCGGACCCGAACGGCATCATCGGCGTCTGACCGATGACCTGGGTGCCCCAGGGCTGTTCGGTGCTGCCGTCAGGGTAGGTGATGACGGAGCAGCCGCAGTTGGGATGCTGCGGCGGGGCCATGTCTCCGCTCGAGAACGATTGCTTGAGAGGGATGGCACCCTCATCGGCGTTGTGGTCGCAGATGTCGTAGCGCGGGTGCATGGGGCCGAGGAGCCACTCTTTGACCATCGTGTAGCCGGCGCGCTCCATGCTGGCCGCCGACTCCATCTCCGCGTAGCTCCACGCCTTGCTCGTCTCGGTGATGGCGATCCTGCGGGCGCGGTATTTCGCCATCTCGTCGAAGTTCGCCATCAGGCGCTGCGCCGTCGTCTCGATGGCTTCCCCCTTGGAGAACGAGTCGGCCAGGAGCCGTGACATCGCCTCCCGGCTGTACTCGTTGATCTGCGTCACGAGCTCGGCGCCGTGCTTCAGAAGCCACTGCTCGCCGCGTATCGAGGCAAGGTCGCCCTGGATGCCGTACTTGGCGAAGGACGACTGCACGAGGGCGGTGCGGAGGGCCTGTGCGAGTCCGGGGCGCAGGGTCAGGGCGTCGCGCTCGAGGCGGTTCTTCAGGGCGAGAGCGATCGCCGCCATGACCACGGCGACGCGGCGCTTGGTCTTCTGTTCTTCGCTCGCCTCGGAGAGGTCCGCGTAGAACAGGCCCATGAGGATGTCGTACGCCTGCATGGCGAACATCTGCTGGGCGTTCACTTGGAGGGTGCCGATGGCCGGTGCCAAGACGTCCACGCGGTGCCAGTAGAGGGTCTTCTGGAGGGTCCTGTCGAGAGTCTCGAGAAGCATCAACGGACTTTCAGGAGGCCGGCGCTCTTCAGCGGGATCTCGGGCGAGTCGGTCACGCGGACGAAGACCTCGTAGGTGCCGTGGGCGACCGGGACCGATGGGCCACCGACGAGGCACTCCGCGTAGTAGACACCGGAGACGGTCTGCCACTGCCCCGAGTACCACGTCAGGACCGGCGGGTCGTCGGTCTGTGACGCGGGGCAGAAGGCGAACTCGACGGTGTCCCCGGTGGGGTCATAGGAGAGTCCGTTCACGGTCGCGCAGACCGGGGTGCGGACGTACTCGACCGTGCCCTCGATTAGCTCAGTGATCTGAGTCATCGCTCACCTCCCAGCGGGCCGTTACCGAACCCACCAGCCATCTCGTGGTCACCGAACCGGCCTGCCAGTCGTTCAACAGGTGGACGCGGCCGATGTGGATCTTGATTGCCGGCGGTGCGCCGAGCCGCGCGGTGGTCGCCGTCAGGGTCGCGTGCGCGGCCAACGTCGTCATTCTGCGCGTTCTGGAAAGGATTGCTGGGGAAGCAATCAGCGCGGCGTAGGAAGCAGTCGTGTTCAGACGGGCGAAGCCGGCCTTGTCGAGCCACGCATCTGAAGCGTTCAGGTTGACCGCTGCCGTGGTCGTCGTGAGCGAACGCCTGCGCCGCATCGTGGCCGGCGACGAAGTCACGACCAGCGCGGAGGCAGTCGTCGTGAGGAACGTCACTCCCCTCGCGGAGAGGACGGCGCTGGACGCCGTGAGCGAGGCGGCCGAGGAGGTCGTGCTGAGGGAGCGGTTCCTGCGCGCGAGGGCGGCAGAGGAAGACAGGACGGCAGCCGCAGGCGTGGTCGTAAGGAAGACGATGCCCTGCTTGGACAGCGTGGCGCTCGATGCGCTGAGAGTTGCGCTCGAGCTCGTCGTCGCGAGGCCCCGCTGACGACGCAGCGTCGCGCTACTGGCGGTCAGGCCCGCAGTCGCCGCCGTGGTAGTGAGGAAGACGGCACGCTGTTTGGCGAGGGCGCCCGCCGACGCCGTCAGGCTGACGGCCGAAGCCGTGGTGGTCAACTTGCGGATACGCGAGAGGATGGGGCTGGTCGCCGTCAGGCCGATCGCGGCGCTGGTAGTCGTTAGGGATCGCGCCCGCTTCAGCGTGAGCGACGTGCCGGTGAGGCCGCCCGCAGACGTCACGGTGGTGATGAACTTCTGCCCCTGCTTGGAGACGGTGAGCGTCGATGCGGTGAACCCAGCCGCAGACGCGGCCGTGGTCAGGGAGCGTCTGCGCGCCAGGGGGCCGGCCGATGCCGTTAGTCCCGCCGTGGAACTCGTCGTCGTCAGCGACCGCGCCCGCCTCAGCGTTGCGGAGGCGGCTGTCAGGCTGGCACTCGCGGACGTGGTCGAGAGCCAACGCCGGTGCGTCGTCTCGGCGGCAGAGGCCGTGAGCCCGACCGTCGCGGACGTGGTCGTCAGTTTGCGAGCGCGGGCGAGAGTCGGGCTGGACGCGGTAAGCCCCGCCGTGGCCGCCGTGGTGACGAGGGAGCGTCGCCGGGAGAGGAGTGCAGACGAGGCGGTCAGTCCCGCCGCAGCGGACGTGGTGGTCAGGACTTTCGAGCCGGCCTTGGCGATGACGGCGTTCGACGCCGTGAACGTGGCGGTGGCGCTCGTCGTCGTCAGGCTGCGCTTGCGCTGCGCAATCGCGTTCGCGGCGGTCAAGCCGACCGTGGCGCTCGTCGTCGTGAGGCTGCGCGCCCGCTTGAGGACGGCAGTGGAAGACGTCAGGGTCGCGGTCGAAGCCGTGGTGACGAGGCTCTTCGCGCCGCCCTTCGAGAGGACGGCCGAGGAAGCGGTGAGGGTCGCCGTCATCGACGTGGCGTAGACGAGCTTGTCGAGAGCCGCGGACGACGCCGTGAGAGTCACCGTGGCGGCGGCCGTGACGAGAGACTTGGACCCCGCCTTGGCAAGGACGGCGTTAGGCGCTGTGAGGCCCGCAGAGGCCCCGGTGGTGGTGAGACTCCTCCTGCGCCCCGCAAGCGCCGCGGAAGCCGTCAGCGTGGCCGTGGAGGTGGTCGTGAGCAGGTTACGTCTGCGGGAGAGTAGCGGCGTCGATGCGGTCAGCCCTACGGTGGCCGAGGTGGTGAGCAGGTTACGCCCGCGCCCGAGAAGCGCATTGGAGGCCGTGACCGTCGCGGTCGCGCTCGTCGTCGTCAGCTTGCGTCCGCGAGCCAGGATGGCGTTCGTGGCCGTCAGACCGACCGTTGCGGCGGTCGTAGAGAGCGGCTTGCTGCCGCCCTTGGTGAGCGTCAGGTTCGACGCCGTGACGGTGACGGTCGCGGACGTGGTGACGAGTGATCTCCTGCGGGCGAGGAGGCCGCTCGCCGCTACCAGTCCGACGCTCGCTGCTATGGTCGTCGCGCGCCGTCCGCGGGCAAGCAGGGCACCTGACGCCGTCAAGCCGGCAGTCGCGGCAGTCGTCGTGAGCGGACGCGCCCGTTGCAAGACGGCGGCAGAAGCGGTCACAGTCACCGTGGCAGCAATCGTGGTCAGGCTGATCGTGCCGGAAAGCTTCGGGGCGTGGCCGTTCACGCCGCACTTGTAGTTGTTGAGGATCTCGGCGGCGGTGAGGGCGTCGTTGTAGAGACGCACCGTGGCGACTGCGCCGACGAAGAAGTTACCCTCTGTTGCCCCACGCTTGCGACCGTCGATGCGGCTGTTGTCGAGCGTCAGTATCTTGCCGCCTACGCCAAGTGACTCGCCGTGGTCGGTGCCATCGACATAGCACTTCAGGTTCGTGCCATCAGATACGGCGACGATGTGGTGAGGAGTGCCGTCGTTGAGGCCGGCGATAGCCATGTCAGTCTCAGGGATGTTGTCGTTATCGACATGGACTGGCGAGGCAGCGCCATTATTGAAGCGGATTCCAGCGATTGCCCCGCTGACGTTACCGTCCTGGCTCTCCGCGAACATGTAGTTCGAGGATGCGGTGTTGCCATTCGGGTAGACAATCCAGACTTCGTGTGTGTACGCCTTGCTCGTGCCTTCGGCCACCCCGGTGTCGCCGCTGTTGACGATGCTGTCAACGCCGTCGCCTTGGAGACGGTAGGGATCGGAAGATGTTCCGCTACCCGCCCAGCCGCTGCCCGTTGTCCAGGCGAAGCCCGACAGCGATCCGTTGTGTGCTGCGCGAAGGTCGGTCCAGGTACTTGTCGGGTCGGTGTTGTTGCCGGGGTCGGTGCCGTTCTTGGCAAGTCCCGCCACCCACTCCGCGACGAGGTTGTCGGTGACGATCTTGTTGAGGACCGCGTTGCTCGCGGTGAGGCCGGCAGTCGCCGCGACCGTGGTCAGGTTGACCGGAGTCCCGCCGCCGCTCTTGTTGAGGACCGCGTTGCTTGCCGTGAGTCCCGCCGTTGACGCAGCAGTGGTGAGTCTGCGAGCACGGGCAAGGATGGGCGAAGAAACCGTCAGCCCTGCGGTCGCCGCCGTGGTGGTCAGGTTCTTGACGCCACCGATCTTGGAGAGGACCGCTGTCGATGCCGTCAGCCCAGCCGTTGCCGCCGTGGTCGTGACGCCGATCTTGGCCTTGATGACGACCTTGCCGTCGGCGCCGGGGCCGCCGCTCGCGCCGATGGCGTCGTTCGCGCCGCCGCCACCGCCGCCGTTCCCCGAGGGAGCCGAGGGGGCGGTCGTGCCGCCGGTCGCGCCCGATGCGCCGTCATCGCCCGCCGTGCCGGTGCCGCCGGCCGGCGTGCCGCCTGCGTTGCCGTTGCCGCCGTCGTAGGCCGACTCGCCGCCGCCGCCGCCGCCGTTGTTGTAACCGGCGGAGCCGTCGCCGCCGCTGTACTCGGTGCCGTCGCCGTAGCCGGAAGCCGCTGCCCCACCGACGCCCGCATGACCGGCGCTGGCGCCGCCCATGCCGCCGTGCCCGCCGCCCTTGGCGAGGCACTCGGTGTTGGCGGTCTTGTAGAAGTAGGAGTCGCCGCCATCGACGCCCTCAGCGGTGGGAGCGCCGCCGGTCCCCGCCGTGCCGCACTTGACGGTATGGGAGCCGGACGGGCTGGTATAGACCTTCTTCGCGTAGGCACCGCCGCCGCCGCCGCCGCCGCCGGAGCCGGTCGTGTTCGCGCCGCCTGCGCCGCCGCCCGCGCCCCAGACCTCGACGGTGACCTCGATGACGGAGGCGTCGGGCGTCCATGTGGTAGTGGCCGCTGCCGTCCAGGTCTGGGAGGTCGCCACTTAGCCCACCTTGCGCGTCACCAGCATGCCGACGAAGCCCTCGGTGTAGGTGACGACGAGCTTGGGACGGAGACTGGTATCGACCGTGTAGTCGCTCGACCAGAAGGTGTTCCATCCGTTCACGGGGCTTTCGGCGCTGGAGCGCAGGAGCCAACCGTAGTTCGAGGCCGAGCCGCTGACCCATGCCTGTACGTCGGCGATAAGACCGGCGCTGCTCCCCCATGCGACGAAGGCATTATCGACGATCTGGTCCTGCACCACGGTGGCCGATGCCGCGGACGCGGCGTCGACGTCGTCCATGGCGCACCCGGCCGTCCCCCAGTGGCTCCCGGTCGCGTAGTGCTCCCAGTCCGCCTGGGCCTCGACCCAGTTCAGCAGGCAGCGGTACAGACCGATGGTCCTCGCGCCCTCGCCGCCTCCTGCCCCCTTCTCGTAGATGGATGCGATTGCGCTAGTGACCGTCGCCGTCGCCGGAACGGGAGAGACGTCGAAGGCGATGAGGCTACGCCGCCGGTCTGCCGACCCGGTGGTGTTCCCAGAGTCAAAGGTCGTCTGGGTGCCATGGCCCCCTAGTTCGATTTCGTAGAGGACAGTGTCCTTGCCCGCCGTCTCGTCGGGCTGGATGGTCAGCGGACTCGGCATCAGCGCACCACGGCCCCGATAGGCACGGCCGAGAGGTCATAGGTGACGACGCCCGAGGAGAGCGTCGCGGGGACCGTAACGTTGCCTGTCTCCGTCTCGTAGTGGGCGTCCAGCATCGGCGTCGCGTCTCCGGTCACGCGAATGGACGGGTCGGTGTAGTTCGTCGCCGTGCGCGTGAACTCGATGAGGAAGTGCTCCGGCGTGAGCACGCAGTACGCCGTGACGCCGCGCCACAGCCCCTCGAAGGTGACGGTGTTGCCCGAGGCCGACAGCTGCGGGACGCGGGTATTGACCGGGTCGAGCGTGACCGTGTCCGTGCCGTCCGATACCGTGATAGACCAGTTCGACTTGTTCAGCGAGACGGTCCACGGATGCTCACCCGTGCTGTACTCGGCGAGCAAGTCCTGCCATGTCGTGTCGGTCGGCACCCAGACCCCGTTCTTCAGGTGATTGGCGACGCCGCCACCGATCTCGATACGGCGCGTGCCGTCGTCGAGGGCGAAGGTGCGCGAGGTAGCGCCACGGCGGGAGGTTATCTCGACTTCTGCCATCAGGGATCGTTCGGCGAGCCGGTGTAGGTCGTCGTCGACCCGGACCAGTCGCGGTCGAAGTTGGCCGTCGTCGGGCGGCTGGCGTTACTGAACGATCCCGTCACCGAGTTGCCGTAGAGAGCGCGGTGCGGTCCCCAGCCGGCATCGCTCGGATAGTGGTAGGAGTCGATGACGTCGAGGTTGCGGGCGAACTCGCTCTCCGAGTTGTAGGAGGACGACCCCTTGGCGTAGCAGCGCGTGAAGGAGAAGTTGTCGGCCCATATCCTCGTCGGGATGTTGACCCACTGAGTGCCGATGTCGTTGCCCCAGCCGTAGGTCGAGTCGAGGCCGCCGGTGTAGTTGTAGAGCTGGCAGCTCTGCCAGGTCGAGTAGAGCCGTGACTCGTCGCAGGGGTTGAAGGGATACCAGAGCGAGTGCTCGAAGAGGCAGTCGGTGAAGCTGACGTCGTGGAAGTTGTGGTCCACGAGGCCCCAGTCGAAGCTCGGGTTGTCAACATCGTAGTGAATCTCCGAGCCGCCTCCGGTACAAGGCCCGCCGGTCCCGTCGCCATCGGGGCCGTTCTGGAAGATCAGGGTGCGTCCCACGCCGTACTCGCTCGTGCCCGCTCCGTAGCCGTTCTTGCAGCCGAAGTGGCAGCGGTTCCAGGCGAGGTGATGTATCTGGCTGCCACCGGAGCGCACGTCGCACCAGATACGGACGCTCTCGCCGTCCCCCGTCGAAGCCGTCATGGGGCGCTCGAACTCACAGTCGTCGAAGGTGATGCCGTAGAAGTCCCAGGTCTGGATCGTCCCGCCCCAGTCTCGGTTGGAGCCCGTGTTGTTGACGTAGAGCAGTTGCTTGCCACCGTCCGAGCCGCCCTTGAAGCGCACGAAGGAGAACACGTTGTCGTGGCATCCGTAGGTGTTGGTGTGGGCGCCGGCCGTAGAGTCGCCGCGCTTGTTGGGGCGGAAGCTGCACTCCTGACCGGCGGTGTTCCTCCCGATCAGCATGCGTTCGATGCGTGAGTGACTCCCGAAGTGGACCTCGGACCCGCCGGTCGGATAGAGCCAGACCCCGCCGTCGCCGCCTCCGATGCTCTGCGTCCAGATGCCCGCCCCGCAGAGACTGACGTAGTCGTAGACGGTCAACATGCTGCTCATAGCGTACTTGCCGGCGGGGAACCAGACGGTGCCGCCCGCTCCGGCGGTGGTCATCGCAGCATTGATGTGGTCGAGGTCGTTCGTCGTCCCGTCGGCATGAGCGCCGTGACCGAGGCCGTTGAGGCTCATCACGCTGACCGACCCGGCCGGTTGCGACACGCGCCGCGAGAGGACCCCGCCGCTCGAGCTGATGATGTAGTGCGTCAAGCTCCCCACACCCCTTAGAGTCGCGAAGGCCGGCTTTGTGGTCAGCGACCGCAGGCGGCGGCGCTTCTTGGGCATGTCGATGTCTTACGTCAGATCTTCACCACACTCACGCGAAGGTCATCGTCATGGCGTTGGCGGCGAACGACACGGTGTCGTTGGCCGCGACGTTCACGGTCGGGGAGACGGCGCCGTAGGCCATGTACTGGCTGCTCCCGGTCGAGCCGGTCGAGGCGGCGCAGAGGATGTAGCCCTTGACGTCGCCCCAGCCCGTGCCTGAGGCGCTGATGAAGGTCGCGCTCGCGGACGGGCCGGCGGCCGAGCCGTTGGTCGCGCTGCCCCAGGTGATCTGGACGCGGCCGTAGTTGTTGCTGACCGTGCACTCGGCCATGTTGGTGGCCGACGGCTGCGCGGTGCAGAGTCCGACCCAGACGGAAGGCGGCGCCGTCCAGGCGGTCGAGTTGGCGGTGTGGAAGGTGATGTCCACGAGCCGGTTCGAGTAGGTGTCTCCAAGTGCTGCCATTACTCACTCTCCTTGTTGACGAACACGTCGTAGTAACGCTGGTCGGGCTTGAACGCCTGCACCATCTTCTCTCCGATCGAGCAGGGCCGCAGGAAGCAACCAGTGACCTCGTGGCCCATGACGAAGCCGGCCTGAAGGACGCGGTTGAGGAGCATGTCTTGGAAGAACAGGGACTGGTGCTTGTGGCCGGGGCCGCCGTAGAGGTCGCGCATCTCGGGGAGCTTCTCGGCCAGGAGGTTGGCGCCGAACACGGTCGCCTGGACGTACGTCTCGTCGATGGGCAGGTTGTACTCGCCCCAGGTGGCCCCGTGACGCATCATCGTGTAGACCTCGACCACGTCGGGGCAGGCGACGGTGAGCATGCCCATCGGCTTGAGGACTCGCATCCACTCCTTGAGAGCGACGAGAGTGTCATCGAACTTCAGGTGCTCGAGGATGTGCAGGGCGAGGATCTCGTCCACCGAGTCCGTCTCGATCATCGAGAGGTCGGTCGCGTCGGTCAGGTAGTCGGGGTTCACGTCGGGGTTGAAATCGACGTTCTTGAAGCCCGCGATCTGGCAGACGTCGGAGCCGATGTTGAGGCGCAGGCGGTCCTGCGAGAGGAGGATCTCGACCTCCTCGTTGGTCGGCGCACTGACGTCGAAGGGATACGCCTTGTCGAGGTCGGGGCCATCCGGTACTTCGGCCACGGCGATCTCGGGCTGCGCCTCGCCCACCACGGCGCCGTGCTGTACGTTGAGGACGGCCGGGGACATCTTGAAGGGGAAGCTCGCCTCGGGTTCCTCGTCGACCAAAGGAGAGGTTCGCGTCGGGTTCCGCGTCACGGCCTCTTCCTGCGTCTCGCCGGGATAACTCGGCTCGACCTCGCCCTTGGCGATCTTCTCCTTGCGCTTGTTGCCGTCGATGACGCGCTGCGTGTAGCGGGTCTGCGCCGCCGTCGCCCCGCGTTCGTTCTCGTGTGGGTCGTTCGGGTCACGCAGATGATCGGGGATGAAGAGGTCGGGGCCTTCCTTGCCGGGGCGGTAGCGTGGGTAGCCCAGGCGCTGGAGGTTGATGAAGACCTCGAGCTCGTAGATCGAGTGGATGAGGTGGCGCGTCTCGTAGAGCGGCTGCGTGGGGAAGAGCGTGCAGCCCAAGGTGTCCCACCAGAAGCCGGGAGAGTCCTGCGCCCGCGGGTGGTAACGCTGGGACACCACCGCGTTCTTGTCGCCCACCGAGTGCTCTATGGACGCCTCGTACATGAGCCGCATCGCCTCGGGAGGCGGGACCACGTCGGCCTCGCATGAGAAGACGAACTCAGCCCCGATCTCGTGGGCGTGCTCGATGATGTAGAGCCACGAGAGCTCGAGCGTGTCCCACATGAAGGGGAACCTGACCGTCTGCCAGACGGCCGGGATGTCCTGCGCACGGATCAGGTGCAGGTAGTGCAGGTTGCCGCCGGTCGTGGGACCGTCGGAGTTGTCCACCATGAAGGCGGCCTTGTTCTCCCAGGTCTGGCTCTTGAAGGCGTCGGCCCATGCTTGGAGGGCATACTCCATGCCCGAGAAAGTGGCACAGGACTGGACGATCTTCGGCTGCGACTCTTCCATGTCGGTTCTGTTCTCCTTGTCTCTAGGGGGCGATGACTTGGGCGGGATCTCCGCTTCCGTTGCCGCCGGCAAGGAAGGGCGTCTGAACGGGAAGTGACCTGGGGTCCGTATCGGGCTGCTTCTCGAGCTCTCGGAGGATTCCCTTGGCCTCGTAGTCGGCGCGTACGCACTCAGGGATCTTCTGCGACATGTCGCTGGCGTCGAGATGGTCGTAGGGGTCGCGCCGGCCGACGCCCTCCTCCTCGGGGAGGAACTGCTGGTACTCCTCTTCGTAGCACTCGAGGTGCTCGGAGTCGAAGAGGCGCGTGCAGGTCGCCCAGCCGCGCATGTACCGCTGCGCTGAGTAGAAGATTGCGTTGGTCACGTTGTCGTAGCGCGACTTGTCGGCCAAGGCGAAGGAGAGCACTTCGCGCTCCATGAGGCAGATGCCGAGCTCGTTGTAGAAGAAGCGCCGGGGGTTGCTTGTCCTCGTGCGCCCCTTCGTGTGCTGCTCGAGGAGGTGGTACGGGTAGGTGTGGGTGACGATCGACATCTTGCCGGCGTCCATGACCCGCATCAGATCGCAGAGCGCGCTCGGCGGGATGATGTTGTCCGCCTCGACACTGAAGACGTAGTCCCAGCCCTCGATGACGCTCTCCTGGTGGATCACCTGCCAGCAGAGATGGAACGTCTCCTCGAAGTGCTCGCCAGGACTGACTTTGACGGCACGGATGCCCTCTGCGGCGCAGAGCTTCGCATAGCCGTCAGACCCCGCCGTGTTGTCCACGATGAGGATGTCGGTCTTGCCCCCGTACTGGCTCTCGTAGGCCGCGCCGGCGGCGCGGTTGGCCGCGCACCATCTCGAGAGGGCGAACGACTTGCCGGCGTACGAAGGAGCCGCGAAGAGGACGTTCCCGGCCACCAGTCACACCTTCTTCTCTTGGAGTTCGCGCCGCAGCTCCATGAGCTGGCGCATGAACTCGATGCGGACCTGGGACTCCTCAGACCCCTGAGAGTCCTGGCGCGAGGGAGCGTTGGGGCCGCCGCGGCTCCGCGTGGAGGCGTTGGCGCGGCCCGCCGCCCCCTGGGTGGTCGGTTGGTTCCCGGTGGGGGATCCGACGCCTGGAGGCGGCGCCTGCTGCGCCTTCTCCAGCTTGTCGGCCAGTTCGTCCTGCACGTCTTGGGGTGAGAGCGGGGCCTCGTACGTCTCGATGGGCCGCGCTGTCGATTTCGAGCCGTCCTTGGGGTAGAAGACCTCGATGATCTCCTCGACGTCGTCCACGCCGAGGGCGGTGAGGGCGATGCGATAGAGGGTAGGACCGTCGTTGAGGGCCTGCACGGCCTGACCATTCTGCGTCGTGAAAGTCGTCAGAGCCTGGAGGAACGCCTGGACGTCCTTCTGGAGGATGGGCGGGAAGTCGATTTCGACCTCGAGCTCGACCTCCTTGTCGGCGGCGCGCAGCTTCATGCGCCCACGGTCGTTGTAGCCGGCGCTGGTCAGCCCCGAGTACTTCGGCGCCCTGGCTGCGGCCTCGACAGCGATGCCGACCATGTCCTCGATGATCTCGGCCCACATCGCCTGTCGGGCGAGGAAGGAGAGCTCGGTCGGGCGGTCCATCGCCTTGGCGGTGGCGAAGGTGCCCTCGGCGGCGCCGTAGTAGACCTCGGGCATGCCCATGCCAGCGGCCACCATGAGGAGGACGCGGCGGAAGCCGTCGGGATCGACGTACGCCTTGGAGACGTCGATGGGGCTCATGTCGCTCTGACCCGTGTAGCCCCAGACCGAGCCGGCCGTGGGCGCCGGGTTCGTCTCGGTGAGGTCATCGGTCGTGGTGCCGAAGGTCGTCCCCAGGGCGGCGGCGGCGGCGTTGAGCTGCGCCTGCCCGCCGCCGGCCTTCATCTTCCAGGCCCAGCGAGCGAGCGAGTTGATGGTCTTCTTGTACGCCTCGAGGAGCTCCTTGTAGGCCCTAGCCCAGTCGATCGAGGAGTACGTCTCGGGGACGCCGAAGTCCATGTCCCCGAAGCCGCCCGTCTTGCGGTGCATGACCGGCGTCTCCCACTCGATGAGTGCCTCCGGGTAGTCGGCCAAGGCGACCATCTGCACGCCGCCACGACCGCCGAACTCGTCGGAGGACTCATCGACCTTGCGCTGTCGTGCGTACTGCCAGTCGGGGTAGGCGACGGTGACGTCCTTGCCGGCCTTCTTGAACTTGCGCACGTAGAACCACGGTTCGTCGCGGTCCTCGGGGTTGCAGACCACAGCGCGGACTTGGTCGATGGGCACCTTACGGACCTGGACACGGCCCGTCGTGGGATTGGTGAAGAAGCGCCAGAAGAGGTTGCCATCGACGCGCAGCCGGCGCTCCTGATCCATGAGGGAGTCGGAAGAAGAGAAACTGCGCCGGTTCGAGGGATCGTCGAGGAACGCCTGCACGACGTCGTCGATCGACTCCACGTCGCTGAAGATGGAGACGCCCTGTGCCCAGACGTAGACCGCCTGGAGGTCCACGGGACGTTTGATGGCGGGGTTCTTGATGTAGTAGAGGCGGGAGAGGTGGATGATCTTGTCGAGCGTCGAGCGGTCGAACTGGAAACCTGAGCTCATGCCGCCCATCTGCGTCCAGTCGGCGTCCTCGATGGCGAACTCGAGCTCGGCTATGCGCTCCTGGTAGATTTCCTCGTTGTCGGAGAGCGCGGCGACCTCGAGGACGAGCCTCTTCAGGGTGTCGTCAGAAGACGCCGCTTCGCTCGCCGCGGTGCCGTTCCCGCCGAAGATGCCCGTGAGTACTCCCACGGGGAGGCATCATACACGCAGCGCAAGAGGCGGCTGGGGAAGGCGTCAGGTGGGCGTGTAGAAGGGGCGGTCGCGGCCCGTCTCGAACTCGACCCCGTTCTCCAGGGTGACGCGGACGTTGGGGCCGCGGCGGCGGATCCCGGTGACGCGAATGAACTTCTTGTCCCTGACCCGGAGCCAGTACACCGGCTTCCTCACGTAGCCCTTCGCCGTCGTCCAGTCGACGATCTTGTAGGTCATGTCGTGTAGGGGACCGGGTCGGTGTAGGGGCCGAAGGCGATGCGCCGCTTGTCGAAGTACTCGTTGCGGGCGACGCGCTCCGCGGACGGAATCGCCGGCACGCTGCCCTTCTTCGGGCAGGCGTAGTGATACAGGCCCCTGGAGAAATCGTAGCCGCACTTCCCGCCGCGCTCCTCGAGAGAGAGCGCCATGTCGCAGCGCCAGCAGTACACCCAGTCCTTCTGGTTCTCCCCGTAGCGGTCGCGCAGCGGCTCGAAGGCTTCGTCGTCGTCTCCTGGGGGCAGGGCGAGGGTGTCACAGGGCAGGGAGAGCACGAGGTAGTAGGCGCTGCGGAAGTCGGCCACCGAGGGCGGGAACATCAGCGTGTCGCGCATCTCGTCGAGGGCTGAGTCGGCGTACCTGTACTCGAGCGGCGCCAGGACGCGCACCCACTCGGTGTCGGTTCCTTCGGGGAGCTCCCTGGGCCAGAGGATCTTCAGCCGGCGCAGGACCTTGGCGCTCTCGTTCTTGTTCACGCCTCCCCCTTCTCGCAAGGACCGATGTCGAGGACGTCACTGCCACAGGTCAGGCAGTGGAGAAGCGTCCCCCCCTCCTCCGTCCTCACGACGGTCAGGGTGTGGCCGGCGTGGACCTCCATCTCGCGGCGCATCTTCACTGGAGCGAGTCGGTAGGGCGGATAGGTCAGGTGCATGGTCCCTCCTCGTAGACGTGCAGGCAGAAGTTGTGCAGGTTCGTGTACGGCTCTTCGGGCAGGGGTATCGGGAGATTGAAGCGAGACAGCGGCTTGAGCGCCCAGCACACGTCGCGCAGCTCGTCCCATGTCGGGTAGCGATCCTTGCAGCTAACGCTGATGTGCCACTGTCGGAACTCGCGAGCGCAGAGGACGTTCAGGCCGCGCGGACCCTGGTAGGCGTGGCCCACGATCATTGGACTCTCAACTTCCAAGAGTTTCATCGGCTTGGCGAGGCTGAAGTCTTCGTTGGTCGCCCTCACGTCGCCTCCTCGGGCCACTCGACGCTGTTGATGGCACGTTCGATGCTGTCGTCTATGCTGCGCTGCTTCGTCTTCCCGTTCCCCGACGGGGCGTAGTCGCCAGGAACCACCAGACTTCCGTCGTCGTCGTACCAGTCGTCGTAGCGAGCGGCGTTGAGGAAGGTCGATGCCATCGGGACGAACTCCAGTTCCCGATAGCCCTCAACGACGGCGAAGGCGACCGCCTGAGAGATGACGATCGCCCGTTCACGCTGAACCCTGTCCATCGTCTTCCACTTCTTCAGCGCCGTCTGCTTGCCGGCCTTCTTCGGGTAGTGCTTCCAGAACTCGTTGAAGGCATGGATGTTCGGTCGAGATCTCGGTGTGATGTCGGAGGATTCCGACAATGTACTTAGGTCTAGGTCTTCTGTAGATGTAGAAGTAGATGTAGAAGTACACGGGCAAGTACTGACATTACACGGCTCGCCGTGTAATGTCACGGCTTCCCTGCTAATCGCATCTTTCTTAGCTCTGGAGAACTTGAACGGAGGGATTGTCGAGGGGGCTTCGTGGGGGTGAACGTGCTGATAGGTGGCGAATCCTGGTATGTCGATGTAGTGCTCGCCATCGACCTCGTAGCGTCGTATCGACCCGATCCGGGTGAGTTGCTGAATCGCCTCTTCGGCGTTGAACTCGTCGGTCGGAAGAAGGGCTCGCTTGATGTCTCGTGGCCGGTCGCGCAGCCGACCGTCTCTGTCGGCCAGGGTCCACATACCGATGAAGAGGAGCCGGGTGGTCGGGGGAAGGTCACCGAGGTCGGCATCGGTGAAGAACTCGGGCCTGACCATGCGCTGCCGGCTCATGGCTCCAGCAACGCTTCTTCAATCTCTCTGAGAGCCAGCAGGTAGCCGTGCAGCATGCGGTTCGTGCCGTGCTTGCGGGTACGACAGAAGTCGCGCTTCTGGGCTTCCGACGAGAGCCTTCCGATGACCTCTCGGAGGTCGGCTGGGGGAGTGCCCCTCTTGCAGGCGCAGGAAGGTGAGGTAGAATCAGCCATACAGACCTCCTTGCCAGGTCTTCATGTCCCCGGCGGCTCACACCGCGCGGGGACTTCTCTTTGGGCTGTGGCAGTCTACACCCTAGATGGGCGAGATCATCTCGTCAAGGTCCATTGTCAGTACTGGTTCGGCAAGCCAAGCCGGATGCCTTGTCGCCCAATCCGCGAGGGCCAGGCTGGTCACGCAGTCGTCGTGGTCGCCCTCGGGCGCCGCGTACATCAGCCGGCCGGTGGGGCTCATGGAGTACTGGTAGGAGGAGAGCTCGTTGATGAGCACCGGGATCTCGGGGAAGGAGATCGCCTTCGACTGGATGTCGATGGCGAGGTTCTGGATGAGCATCTCCTTGGAGCGGCTGGTGAAGACGTAGGGGTAGCAGGGGGTGCCGCGGGCGCAGAGCATGTCGTAGACCGGGTCGCCCAAGCCGGTTGAGTCGAGCAGGACGTAGGTGCGCCACTTCTTGGCGATCTCCCCCACGCGGTCGGCCTGGACAGTGTATGAAAGGGTGTTGAATCTCTCGAACCCGACGACGTGAGGAACGGGCTTATGGTCACGCTGGTGGTCTGTGTCGATTACCGTAATCACACTGAAGTCCTGCTTCTTTGCGATGTCCCAGCCGATCACGTAGCGATGGTCATGGATCGGGTCTTCGAGTTCACCCCATGTACAGTCGCCTATGCCGTGGAACACGCCGGCCGCCTCATCGAGGAAGGCCCCGAGATACTCCTGGGCGAAGGTGTCCTCTGGCAGGGTGAGGCGTGCGAACTCCACCTCTGAGTCGGGGATGTAGGGCGAACTCGCGGTGGGGAAGGAGAAGCTCTCGAACTCGGGTTCGTCGGGGTCGAGGCCGCGCTGGTACATCTGGTAGAACCAGTTCTTGCCCTTGGGCGTACTGATGATGAGGGCGCGGCCCATCGTGTCTGTGAGCATCGGGCGCAGGACCTCTTCCCAGGCCGCCTTGCTCACCATCGCCGCCTCGTCGATGACCATGAAGCGCACGCCCTCACCGCGGAGGTTGTCGTAGCGCTCGGAGGACTGGAACTCGGTCACGGCGCCGTTCTTCCAGGTGATCGACATCTGGCCGATGGCGCTCTTCTTCTTGGCGATCGCCCCGGCGAAGCCTTGCGTCATCACGTTGAACGCCTTGACCGACTGTCCGTAGGTCGGCGCCACCCACCAGGTCATCGTCGGCCGCGGCGGCTCGTTGCCCGAGAGTCCGCGCCACTCGGGGTTCTCCCAGCAGAACTTGGCGTCCTCGTTGGCCGCCGCCAGGGTCTTCCCCCAGCGCCGGCCGCAGACGGCGAGGCGGAAGCGCGCCTCGGAGCGGTGCAGACGTGCTTGACCGTCGTGCGGCGTGTAGAGGCGGATCTTGACGTCACGCCGGGCCGGAGGGGTGACGTGTCGTGATCCTCCGCGACCGACCCCGGTGCTCTTCGTCATGCGTGCTCCTCGAACCAGCGCCAGAGGCGGCGCTCACGCATGCGTCGCGCCGTCCTGGCGTGACTTGACTTGTGGCGCGAGCAGAGGCCGCAGTAGCCGCGGCGGGACTGCTTCGGGCCTTTACGCTTGTGGTTCATCCGGTCTTCCAGCGCCCGCTCAGAATCAGACTAACCGAGTTCCTTGTGCTCGGTGAGCATGCGCTCCGTGACGATCTTGAGGATGATGATGGAGAGATGTGCCGGTGCGTCAGTTGCCACTTCGTGGTCGAGCTTCTCGAGTAGGCCGAGTAGTGCGTAGAGGTCACGGCTGGTCATCCCTGAGCCCTTGAGCGGGACGAAGGGCCAGCCGCTCGTGTCCCAGCCACGCGCACTCACCGCATCCGGCCGGCCGCGGTCTTCGCCGCCGCAAGCCAGTCCTCGGGCGTCATGTGGCCGGTGAGGAGCTCGACCGGCATGTCGGCGCGGAAGTAGTTGCGGACGTAGACGATGCCGTCGGTCGGCAGCCAGCGCGCCAGCTTGCGGGCCACGGCCTCCCACTCACGGTGGGCATCGAGTTGGACCTCCATCGAGCCGCCGGCGGGGCTCATCGCTTGCCCCCCCAGATGCAGTACCAGACGAAGTAGGCCACGGCGCCGGCCACGAGGACCGCGCCGACGACCTCTCCCCAGTGGGCGACCTCGGCCATCCGTCCCCCTTCAGAAGACCTTGGTCAGCGCGTAGCCGGCGAGGGCGAAGATGACGCCGATCACGCCGCCGACCCAGAACATGACCGCCCAGGGGCTCACTTGCGCTCCCCCGGCATGCCGTTCCAGGTCAGGCGTATGGTCCCGCCTGCCGAACGCCGCACGCGGTACTCACGCCGGCTCTCGGGCTTGCCCCGCCGGCGGTGCTCGCGGCGGCGCTGCGCGGCGCGGTAGGTCTTCTCGTCGCGCCAGAGATGCTGGCCCGCGGTGGCGGCGGTCACGACTCCCCCTCCTCGAGGGGCACGAGCCTGAAGCGGCGTACGTAGCGCAGGACGTCGTTCGCCTCTTCGTCGAGCATGATCCGGCCCTTCTCGTCCGTCTCATAGCCCTTGACCGTCACGGTCGACGCCTCGTTCACCTCGAAGTGGATGGTCACGGCATAGACCTTTCCCGCCTCCAACCCGAGCGCCTCCAGGATCTCGAGGCCCATCTCACTCGTCAGCTTCGCCATCTTCTTCCGCCTCTCCCTCGATCAGCAGAGTCTCGTCCTCTTCCGGCGGCGGCAGTGCGCCTCCGCCCCATTCCGCGACGTAGCGGATCTCGACGTTGGTGTTCTGCTCGACCTGGTGGACCGAGTCGCGCTGGTCGAGGTACTGCTTGCCGAGCCAGATCTGCGCGACCACGTTGTCCTTCTCGACGGCGTTGCGGAACTGCGCCTGCTGAAGGCTCGCCTTCGCCATCGCCCGCCCGGCCTGCCACGCCTCGCGCAGGTCCTTGTGGTTCGAGAAGCGCTGGCTGATCGCCGGCTGGCTGATGCCGAAGAGGTCACCGATTGTCTCCTGGGTTATCATCTTCGAGCCTGCCCAGAAGCAGAACTCAGGCGTGAGTTCGGCCCTCGCCGGACGCTTCTTCAGCTTCCCTGCCCGAATCTCCACTTCCAAAGTCATAAGGCCATGCTCCGTTCCTTGCCGGGTGACCCCTTATACCACGACTGGTGCCCTCAGAGCGGCCCCGTCGGCGTCTGCGAGGCTCCCTGCGAGCCTACCGTGGGAGTCACCGTCTCTGTGTAGGGCGCCCCCTCGGGCGCCTTCCCCAGGAAGGTATACCCCGGCACGCGCTCGGTCGCCGCGATGATGTAGCCCTGCCGACGCAAGCGCTTCACCCCGTCCTTGACGAACTGCCGGTCCTCGGCCTCGATGCGCATCTCGCTGAGGATCTCCACCGCCTCGCCCTCATGGCGCCTGAGCACCCCGAGGAGCTTCTCGAGGAAGCGCACGTCGCGCCTTGGCCGGTAGGGACGCCTCCAGCGCGGCACGGGCTCGTGATCGCGCTTCCAGCGCACGCAGGGGGAGCAGAACTCCTCGTCCTGGTGATCGGACGCCAGACGCGCTCCGCAACGCCGGCAGTGCTTCAAATGCACCTCACGCGAATCCATGACGGCATGTTCTACAGAGAGCAGTCTACCTCCTCCTGTCAACTGGGAGAGGGGGGGTAGGGGGGGAGAGGGCTGCACAGTACTTGTAGGGGTAAGGGGTGCTCTGAGGTCTGAGGTTGTGAGAGTCGCTTTCGAGGTCTGAGATTGTGAGCGGCCACTGCGCGTAAGGCGGCGTAGTGCGTCTGTGGTGCAAGTTCGTAGGCGTGGGCATGGGGGTACGGCAGGGGGATGCGCGATACCGTTGATTATCGCGCGCTAGGTTCGGCTTGCGTCGCGCGCTGCGTCGCGTCGTGCGTGGCGTCGTGTTCTATGCGTCACGCTTGCATACTGCGCGCTCGGATCGTTGCGCCGGCGCCCGCACGTTGAGCTTTGTTCCCGAGTGAACGCACAAGGGTCTTCCATCTTCCCCCTGTTTCCCTGCCCACGCATCCCCCTAAAGGATTCCGCCCTGCCTGCCGAGAATGGGAAGGTCAAGCTTGCACTACGGGTACGGACGTGGTACAAACTGCACTACATCCCACGCGCACGCGAGGGAGGCTAACGAAAGGGGACGCAGTGACAAGGACTACCCGCCAGGCGCCCACGTCACGGGAGGCTAGGGGGCGCAAGCGCTTTCTGCGCTACCGTGACGGCAGGCGCGCAACGTACTACACGGCCGAAGATCACGCGAGGCTAGAATCCCTGCGCGTGATCGTTGGCAGTGATTCGGACGCGTTGTTCGGCGCCACGTCGCGCCAGTACGCGAGCGACTACCAATGAGCGACCTTCCCGAGCGCCACGTATCAGCCGAGCCTATCGACTACCTCTCGGCCAAGGGTCCTTCCGAACTGCGCGAGCTTGCACAAGCCGACGGCTATGCGCT
>Ga0315295_10001103_pt1 | contig 23181 bp, 16 predicted proteins | sample YL17G14_0_MG_FD_204453 | JGI IMG/M metagenome (GOLD analysis project Ga0315295, IMG submission 204453) | Sediment microbial communities from Yellowstone Lake, YNP, Wyoming, USA - YL17G14_0 | ecosystem: Environmental > Aquatic > Freshwater > Lake > Sediment | place: USA: Wyoming | collected...
CACGCACATGGTCCAGCCGGCGGAAAATGCCCTCCAGTGCGCCGACTGTCACTCCAGCAATGGACGCATGGACTGGCAGGCACTTGGTTATCCCGGCGACCCCATGGTCTGGGGCGGGCGCACACAACAGCGGTAAGAGGGAGCAGACATGAAACATACAACACAACCCACAGCATCAAACAATTTCCTTTCCCGGGCAATTTCCCGCTTCAGCATGTCTTCTCGAGTTCCTTCGCTTGAGAGTCCTGGTTTCAGCCGGAGCAGGAGAATCCCGGGCAGCAACCGTATATGGATAAGCGCCGGGATCCTGCTGCTGGTCATCGCCGTCGCAGGGTTTGCCATACGAATCGCCTCAGCCCAGACAGGTGAAACGGCGCAGGCGCAGGTCACGCCGCTGCACCCGGTATTTGCCTTTCTGGATGCCAGCGGGACGAATGTGCTGGAAGGCAACACCCCCATCTCCACGATGAAGACCTGCGGACAGTGTCACGACACGGATTTCATCGCCAGCCATAGTTTCCACTCCGACCTGGGGCTGGCGGACATTCAAGCAGGGAAAGCCAGCACCGGTCTTTTCGGGCAATGGGATGCCCTGGATTACCGGTATCTATCCCAATCCGGTGATGCACGCCTCGACCTGGGCACCGCCGGCTGGATCATCCTCAATGCCGACCGCTTTGTAGGCGGCGGGCCGGGCACCACCTCCCGAAACGGTCAGCCTCTGACGGACCTGACTCCCAGTTCGGCAGACCCGGAGACTTCGGTCCTCGATCCCCAGACAGGCAAGGCGGAAACCTGGCGATGGGACCAATCCGGCATGCTCGAAATGGATTGTTTCCTGTGCCACTTGCCGGCGCCCGACAACCAGGCCCGCATCGCAGCGATTCAATCCGGCGAGTTTGGCTGGGCAAATTCAGCCACCCTGCAGGGCACCGGACTGATCACAAAGACCGCCCAGGGGTGGAAATGGAACACCTCCGCCTTCGACAGTGCCGGCCTGCTCCTGCAGGCTTACACCGCCATCCAGGAACCCGGCAACGACAACTGCGGTCAGTGCCATGGGCTGGTGCACATGGATGCGCAGACCGCGTTGACCCTGCCGGCTTGCAGCGATACCACCTCCATGCAGACGGCAACCACCGGGCAGGTCATTTCGCCTCAGTTGATCTCCGAATCGGGTGTCAACCTGCCCGAAAAGGAGAGTCTCACCCGTTCCTGGGATATCCATTCGGAACGCGGCCTGCAGTGCGTGGACTGCCACTTCTCGCTCAATAACCCGATCTACTACCAGGAGAACGCGGCCCTGCGACCCGACAGCCTGCTCTTCGATCCGCGCCGCATCGACCTGTCGGAATACCTTAGAACCCCGGATCACAATCTCGCCCGCGGCCAGAGCGCCCAGTACCAGGTGGCTCCCGGACTGAAGGGCAGCATGCGGCGCTGCGAATCGTGCCATGATGCAAACATGATCCATTCCAGCTGGCTCCCTTACGTGGGCCGGCATATGGCTGTCGTGGCTTGCGAGACCTGCCATATCCCGCAGCTGTACGCCGCGGCCATCCGCTCGGAAGACTGGACGGTTGTCACTTTGAACGGCCAGGCGGCGGTAACCTGCCGCGGCGCACAGGGCAGCGGCTCGCTCGCCGTTGACCTGGTCAACGGCTACCAGCCTGTCTTGATGTCGCGCCTCGATATCGACGGCGGCACCTCCCTGGCTCCCTATAACCTGATCGCGACATGGTACTGGGCTTATGACGACAACGGTCAGACCCTGCCGGTGAGACAGTTCGACCTTGAGGCCGCATATCTCAGCGGCGGGAAGTATACCGAAGAAGTGCTGGCGGTCTTCGACCAGAACTCGGACGGGGCGATCGATTCGAGCGAACTGGCGATCGACTCGGATGCCAAGCGAAACACGATCGCCGCCCGGCTTTCAGCCCTCGGACTGGAAAACCCTCACATCCTCGGACAGGTGCAACCGTACAGCATCAACCATGATGTGGCTGGAAAGGGTTGGGCCATCAAAGATTGCCAGGCCTGCCACAGCCGGACCTCGCGCCTTGCCGCGCCGATCAAGCTGGCGGCCTCCGTTCCGGCCGGGGTGATGCCTGCCTTTGTCAGCAACACCAATGTCAACACCACCGGCGAGGTGTACGTCAAGGGCGGAGCCCTGTTCTACCAGCCTGCCACCGCCGCGGAAGGCCGCTACCTGTTCGGTTACAGCCGCCTCACCTGGGTGGACTGGCTGGGAGGCCTGTTCTTCCTCGGAGTGCTCGCCGGGGTGGTTGTTCACAGCGGCATGCGCATCCGCTCAAACCGCCGCCAGGCAAAACCCGCTGGCGGGAGCGAGAAAGTTTACATGTATCAATCTTATGAGCGCTTCTGGCACTGGCTGCAGACCTCTGTCATCGTGCTGCTGCTTATCACCGGGTTGATCATCCACCGCCCTGGTCTCTTCTCGAGCCTGTTCCGGGGTGTGGTGATCATGCACAATGTCCTGTGGGTGATCCTGGGGGTCAACGCCGCACTTTCCCTGTTCTACCACCTCGTCAGTGGGCAGATCAAGCAATTCATCCCTCGACCATACGGGTTCTTTGACGATGCGATCGTCCAGACCCGCTATTACCTGCGCGGCATCTTCAAGCATGAACCGCACCCATTCGAGAAGACACCCGCCAGGAAGATGAACCCGCTCCAGCAGGTCACCTACCTTGTCATCCTGAACGTGCTCCTGCCGCTGCAGGGTCTCACCGGCATCCTGATGTGGGGTGTCCAGAAGTGGCCCGCCCTGGCGGGCAAGCTGGGAGGCCTGCCGTTCCTGGCACCGTTCCACACCCTGGTCGCCTGGCTGTTCGCAGCCTTCATCCTCGGGCACGTCTACCTAACCACAACCGCCGGCTCCAGACCGTTGCAAAGCATAAAAGGCATGGTGACCGGTTGGGAGGAACTTGAAACTTCGGAAGCGGCTCATGCAGATGAAACCGCGCCGGAAAAGGAGAGTAAATCATGACCACTGTTGCTCCAGTAAATGAACCGCCCGTACGGGCACGCAAGGGGTTGTTCAACCGCCCTGAAAAACCATATATCCATCCCTATCTCGGCGGGGCGCTGCTCGGACTGGTGATGTTCCTCGCCTTCCTGATCACCCGCAACGGTCTGGGTGCTTCGGGAGGCCTCAACCGGTACGTGGCGGCGCTTGAAGACCTGATCGTCCCCGGGCACGTGAACCAGACTCCCTACCTGCTGAAACTGGCTGGCGGGAATCTTAATCCGCTGGATGACTGGAGCGTGCCGGTGGTCACCGGCGCCCTGCTGGGCGGGTTCGTGGCGGGTTTCCTCAACGGGCGCCTTAAGGTGCAGATCAACAAGGGACCGAACATCTCCAACCGCACGCGCCTGATCATGGCTTTCGTGGGCGGGGTGATCTTCGCCTACGGGGCGCGCATGGCGCGCGGCTGCACCTCGGGTCAGGCCCTTTCCGGCGGCGCCACCCTTTCCGCCGGATCATGGGCGTTGATGATGTGTATTTTTGCCGGCGCGTATGCCCTGGCATATTTCCTGCGCAAGTTCTGGAATTAAAGGAGGCCTCCATGTTACCTGCCCTCTTTCCCCTTAAAGCATTCCTGCAGCCGCTGGCCCAGAACCCCTGGACCTACCTGGTCTTCGGCCTAATCGGTTTCGGCTTCGGCTTCGTGCTCGAGATTTCCGGTTTTGGCAATTCAAAGAAACTCGCCGCGCAATTTTATTTCAAGGATCTGACCGTGCTCAAGGTCATGTTCGGCGCGATCATCACTGCCATGGTGCTGATCTTCCTGTCCTCCGCCATCGGCATCCTGGATTTCAACCTGGTTTACGTCCCGGAGACGCACCTGTGGCCCGGCTTGCTGGGCGGGGTCATCATGGGCGTGGGCTTCATCGTTGGCGGGTTCTGCCCGGGCACGGCGCTGGTCTCGGCTTCCACCTTTAAGGTGGACGGCATCGTCTTCAGCCTGGGCGCCGCTGTTGGCGTGTGGGCCTTTGGCGAGACCGTCCAGCCGGTTTGGAACTGGTGGAACAACAGCGGTTATTATGGGCGTCTCACGCTGATGGATGTATTTCACCTACCCACCGGTGTGGTGGTCCTGCTGGTGGTGCTGATGGCATTGTTCATGTTCTGGGGGGGAGAGAAACTGGAAGCCAGGTTCGGCAAGCGGGACCTCAGCAAGGAGCCAAAACGCCGTTACCTGGGTGGCGTGGCACTTATCCTGGTGGCGCTGATTGTTATCGCGCTTGGTCAACCGACCATCGCCCAGAAATGGGCGCAGGTGGAAGCCGAGAAAATGCCCTTGCTCGAACAGCGGGCGGTGCAGATCCATCCCGGCGAACTGCTTGCCAGCCTGGGGAATGACACCCTGGATGTGGTCATGCTGGACGTGCGCAGTGAATCTGACTATAACCTGTTCCACATCCACGGGGCGGTCAACGTCCCGCTGCAAAATATCCTCAGCATCGTACCCACCCTGCTCACCCAGTCGCAGACCACGAGCAGCAGCGTGCTGGTGCTGATGAGCAATGATGAGAGCGCTGCCACGGAAGCCTGGAAGGTGCTTGCAGCGGAAGCCGTTCCAAACATCTATATACTGGAGGGCGGGATCAATAATTGGATCTCGGTCTTCGGTCAGCAGGAGACGGGAATCCGCCCGCTCACCGCGAGCCCCGGCGAGGACCAGTTGCATTACACCTTCGCCTCTGCCCTGGGTGACCGCTACCCTGCCGCTGCCCCGCTGCCTTACGAGTGGACGCTCGATTACACTCCCAAGATCAAGATGCAGAACCAGCGCGGCGTAAGCGGGGGCGGCTGCGGTTGATCGGAAAGAGGGGCTGATATTTCTCTAATTAAGAGACTGCCGGAGAATTTCCCGGCAGTCTCTTTTTACGTGATCTGGATTTCGGAATGAGTGACCGAAAGCAGAACAGTCCCTTTCTGCCCGGCGATCATGGAATGCAATCGAGTACGAAGACCTTGGCTACCATTTCCAGGTCATTCCGATTGTGCCCGCAGGTGATGATGTAGTGGTGTGACACCAGGTCATCCACCAGCCGCCTGCCATTTTCCACCCGCAGGACCGCGCCATTCAGGCAATGCGAATCCTTGAACTGGGCATATTTCGGCAGGTGACCTTCGACCACCGACCAGCGGTCGAAGGGCGGCATTAGTTTGACCAGGGTGATCTCCCCCTCCGGCAGGCGCGCATCGATTGCGGTGGCATTGTCATCGACGATCGCCAGCACTTTCTCTCGCAGGGTCCATTCCGTGGAAAACAATTGGGGAACAACGCCCAGGTATCCGCAGTGGGCTGCCAGGATGTAATTCTCAGGCGCCCCGTCCACCTGCGGGAAATGGGGGATATGTTCGTGTTTCAGGGCCGCATTCCCCATCTGGAATGGGTACAGGTTGGTCATCATGAACGGCACCCCGAGGGTTTTATCGATCAGCACCTTGGTGAGCATGGAAACCAGGTCAGCCTCGCAGCCCCACACTAGCCGCTGCTCCTGATAAAGGAAATTCCACACAAGGCAGGGGGTGGTATCCGAGAACATGGATTCATTCAGGCAGTTGATACCCGCGGCGATGATCTCCGCATCCTGGTCCAAATCGCGTTTCACAGCCATGTACATTTTTACCGCGCTGAGGATGGCGCGGGTTGGCAGTGTACCGACCGGGGTGGCGGCTTTTTTTTCGTCCCACACCTTTTGGGCGGATTCATCCGCAATGGCACGGGCCTGCCCTGCCAATTCCTTGAAACTCTTTTTCACCACCCGCAGACCGAATTTTGATTCGATCTCGTGGATGCATTCCGGTTCCCACCAGTAAAAACGTTTGAAGATCTCATCCTGTTTCCCCCCACCGCTGGCAGGCTGATCCTGGTAGACCAGAAGCTTGGAGTGCCTCAACTGTCGTCTTAAGGCAAATGCCCTGCAGACCTGGCGGGTCTTTTCGAGATTGGTGGGCCCGATCACCCGGATGCCCTTGGCAGACAGGTACGTGTTGATCTCCCAGTCCCACATGGAAACGGTGCCGAACTCGGAGGTGACGATCAACAGCGGTTGGGGTAGTTGTTTGATCTTTTCCACCTGGCGGTAGGCAGCCCCCAGCATCTCGGGAAAGATCACGCCATCCGCATCCGGGATGCTTTCCCCCAGCAAGACCGGCGGCAGGATTTCCGCGTCATCCTCCAGCAGGACATGTAATTTCTGCAACTGGGCTGAAAAATCCGGGTCATCGGCGGTCTTAAAGTAAATTGGAACGAGCAGCGCTTTCATGGTCTTCTCCTGGAACGGTGGTCTGGGCGGCCGGTAAAGGATCGAGGATCGGGATGGAAAACGATGAAATATTCTTCAATCCTGTATTTCGTGCCTGTCTTTTCGATGGTGGTATTTCCGTGTGAACAGGTGGAAGTGCAGGATTTGACAAAGCCTGTCAGGTGAGGATAACATTATAACAATGCTTTCCTCGGGAACACAGGTGGTGAGTATGGTACCATCGACCCTCAGGGCTTCTGAGGAATCGATCTGGATGATGTGGAAGAACTCCGGACTCCTGGTTTCCCATGTTGTCCGATACCCGGAGGAATCATGGGTCTGAAAGAATGCCGCGTTCTTGTTACACCGACCTCCTATGGTAGGAATGACATCCGCCTCAAGGAAGAATTGGAGGCACAGGTTCGCGAAGTGGTTTACAATCGCAGCGGCAGACCGCTCACCTCGGCTGAGCTGGCGCAGATGCTTCCTGGAATTGACGGCTACATCGCCGGGCTGGATGCCATCGATGCGAATGCCCTGCGGACAGCAGACCGGCTGAAGGTGATCGCCCGCTACGGGGTTGGCGTGGACAATGTGGACCTGGCTGCCGCGCGTGAAAAAGGGATCACCGTTACGAATACGCCCGGCTCCAATTCGGTATCCGTCGCTGAACTCGCCCTCGCCTTGATCCTGGCGCTGGCGCGGCAGATCCCCGAAGCGGTGCAGGCCGTGCGGCAAGGAGGCTGGCCGCGCTTCTCCGGGATCAGCCTGGAGGGAAAAACGGTCGGCATCCTGGGACTGGGCGCGATCGGGAAACAACTTGCCCGCCGCCTGGCTGGTTTCGACTGTACGATAATCGCCTTCGACCCGGTGCCGGATGCGGATTTTGCCCGCGCCAACCATGTTGAACTTGTGACATTGGAAGCCGTGATCGAACGCTCAGACTTTATCACCCTGCACCTGCCCCTGCTGTCTGGAACCCGTTCCATGGTGGACGAGACCTTCCTGGGCAGGATGAAAAAAGGATCCTTTCTGGTCAACACCTCCCGGGGTGAGGTGGTGGATGAGCAGGCATTATTCAAGGCTATCCAGGGAGGCCATCTCAGAGGGGCGGGGCTGGATACCTTCGCAGTGGAACCTCCCGATCCCGGGAACCCGCTGCTCGGCCTGTCGCAGGTGATCGCCACCCCCCACCTCGGTACGCAAACCGACAGTGCCACGAACAGGCAAGGCTGGATGGCGATGCAGGATTGTCTGGCAGTTCTCAAGGGCGAAAAGCCAGCCTTCCGGGTCGAATGAACTAGGCAACATCAACGGAGGAATTATGGACAAGGCGGAAGTCTTATATAAGATCAAGGACCTGGGCGTGCTGGCTGTGATCCGCGGTCCATCTGCTGAACTCACCGTCAGGATGGTGGAAGCGCTGGTTGCAGGAGGGGTGCTGGGCATCGAGATCACGTACAGCACCCCCAATGCGGAAGATGTGGTCAAAACCCTCGCCGGGAAATTCGGCAGCGGCATCGTGCTCGGCATGGGCACGCTCACCAAATCCGAGCAGGCGCTTTCAGCCAGGGAGGCGGGCGCACAGTTCCTGGTCAGCCCGGTGTGTGAAGCGAGCCTGGTCAAAAGCCTGGTGGCGAGCGGATTATTGACCATGGCTGGCGCCCTCACCCCCACTGAGGTGTTGCAAGCATACAACCTGGGTGCGGATGTGATCAAGATCTTTCCGGGCTCACTGGGTGGGCCTGCCTACATCAAGGCTCTCAAAGGTCCATTCCCTTACATCCCGATGATGCCCACCGGCGGGGTGAGCGCCGGGAATGTTGCCGAATGGTTCTCAACCGGCGTGGTGGCGGTGGCAGCGGGCAGCGAATTATGCCCGCCTCAACTGGCGAAGGAGGGCAAATTCGACGAGATCACCAGACGGGCAGCCGAGTTCGTCCAGGTGGTACGGTCTGCCAGGGAACAGTAGCGGAATTTCAATCTCCATAAGGCGGATGTATGAAAAAGGTCAAATTTCACAACCTGGATTGCATTTCCTTGGAAAACGCATCCCTGAGCCTGCTGGTGACCAGGTCGGTGGGGCCGCGCGTGGTTTCCCTGTGCCTTAAAGGTGGAGAGAACCTGTTCGCTGAACTTCCGGACTTTGTGACCGACCTTCCGGATGGGACGAAATATCACTTTTACGGCGGGCACCGCCTCTGGCATGCCCCGGAAACCATGCCCCGTACTTATGTCCCGGACGATGATCCCGTGGATATCGTCGATACAGGCAGCGGGCTTTCGGTGACCCAGCCGGTGGAACCCCTCACCGGGATCGAGAAATCCCTGCAGGTCTCCCTGGTGGGGGAAACGCCGCAGGTGGTCGTCTGCCACACGCTGACCAATCGCGGCCATTGGCCCGTGGAATGCGCGCCCTGGGCGATCACCCAGCTCAAACCTGGCGGGGTGGCGATCCTGCCCCAATCCCAGCAGCAGACCGGCTTCCTGCCGAACCGCACCCTGGCGTTCTGGTCATATTCCGACCTTGCCGATCCCCGCTTCCACCTGGGAAGCCAGTATCTGCGGATCAATTCTGACAGGTCGTCCAAACCTTTCAAGGTGGGCTTTGCGAACCTGCGCGGCTGGCTCGCCTATTGGAACGCCGGAACCCTGTTCGTCAAGCGGGCGCCTTTCGATCCTCGCCTCGCGTATTATGATTTCAATAGTTCCAGCGAGTGCTACTGCAATGATCGCTTCCTCGAACTGGAAACCCTGGCCCCCATCCGCACGCTGGAGCCGGGGGAAGCCTGCACACATACCGAGACCTGGGAGATCCATGCCGGGGTGGAATTCCCCGGGGATGAAGTCGCCACCCGGGCGATGGTCGAAAAACTGGGCCTGGAGTGAGCGCTCAGGCTGTTGAGAAGGCAAGACAACACGAACTTGATCACCCTGACTGTCAGGGTGAAAAATCCCTCTTCCATGCAGAAAGTACCTTACTGCCAACACGATCCGTGCACGGGATGATCCCAACCACACCGGACGAAAACACTGGAGACTAGCATTGAACAATCCCGCCACCAACCGATTCCGACCCTTGACCGCCACCTTCACCTACTATGCCGCCTTTATCATCCTCGGCGCGACCACTGCCATTGGCGGACCCGCGCTGCCCTGGCTGGCGCGGAACACGGCCAGCCGCCTCGCCCAGATCAGCAACATCTTCATTGCCGGTCCGCTGGGATACATGGCTGGCTCGCTGCTTGGCGGGCGGGCGTATGACCGCTTCCCCGGGCACCGCATCCAGGCTTTGGCCCTGGTGGCAATCGCATTGGGCGCCGCCCTGGTGCCGGTGCTGGGCTCCCTCTGGCTCCTGGTAATGGTGCTCTTCCTGCTCGGCATGGTGCAGGGTGCTGTGGATACAGGGGGCAACATCCTGCTCACCTGGATCCACGCTGAGAAAGTGGGTCCGTTCATGAACGGCCTGCATTTATTCTACGGGGTGGGTTCGCTGCTGGCCCCGCTGGTCTTTGCCCGTGTGATCCTGGCTGCCAACGATATCCGCTGGGCATACTGGATCTTCGCTCTACTGGCCCTGCCGCTGGCAGCCTGGCTCTGGTTTCAACCCAGTCCGCCGATCCGCAGGAAGATGGTCGCGGCGGCCGCGGGGAAAGGTCAGCGGGGGTTATTCCTGCTGTTCGTCCTGTTCTTCGTATTCCACGTGGGGTTGGAAATTGGCTTTGGGAACTGGATCTATACTTTTTCCACCCGCATCGGTCTTGCCAGCGAGAGCGGCGCAGCCTACCTGACCTCAGCGTTCTGGGGAGCATTCACGCTGGGCCGGCTGCTCGGCATCGGCATCTCCTCCCGCCTGCGTCCGCAGGCCATCCTGGTGGCAGACCTGACCGGGACCCTGGCTGCTTTTGCGATCCTCCTGCTCTGGCCTAATTCACAGGTCGCGCTGTGGGCCGGTACGATGCTGATGGGATTGTCGATCGCTTCCATCTTTGCCACCGGCATTGGCTTTGCCGAGCAGCGCCTGAGCCTCACCGGCACGATGACCGGCTGGCTGCTGGTGGGCAGCGGCGTCGGCGGCATGATCTCGCCCTGGCTGATCGGGCAGCTGTTCGAGCGCATCAGCCCGCGCGTCACCATGCCGGTCCTGCTGGCAGACAACCTGATCGCACTGGGCCTGCTGCTGGCCCTGATCTTTTCCACGCGGAAAGGATTACAGACCGCCGGTTCGCTGGCGGACGGGAGTGTTGATGGACAAATCAATCCAGCAAAGCCTGGCTGACATTCATTCTGAGGACAGGGAATTGCAAGGTCAGGCTTTTCTTCATCTCCTCAGCCTGACCGACCAGCCTGTCGATTGGGCGTACGAGGCATGGGATGGGTTGGTGACGGACCTGGGTCACGGGGATAACCATGTCAGGGCGATCGCCGCGCAGTTGCTATGCAACCTGGCTAAAAGCGATCCACAGAACAGGATGGAGACAACCCTGCCTGCGCTGCTGGCGCTAACGAAGGACGCGAGATTTGTCACCGCCCGGCACTGCATGCAATCCTTGTGGAAGGTCGGCGCGGCGGGAGGAAAACAACGCTCGCAACTGGTGGCAGGGATCGAGCAGCGCTTCAAGGAATGCAGTACGGAAAAGAACTGCACCTTGATCCGTTACGATATCATTCAAAGCCTGCGGAATGTGTATGGAGCGGCGAAAGATGAGAGCGTGAAGGAGAAGGCGCTGGCGTTGATCGAAACGGAACCGAATCTCAAGTACCGCAAGAAGTATGCAGGCTTGTGGAGGACACGCTAAGTCTTTTGGGGGAAACTCTGCCAGGCAGGCGACTCACCCGGCGGATAGTCACCACTCTAAATCCACCCAACGAGGAAGGCTGGCATCAACTCGCCAGCTTCTTTTTCAGCATTCTCCCGGTGACCGACCCCGGGTTCTCTGCCACGCTCTCGGGGGTGCCCGCGGCGATGATCTGCCCGCCCGCCTCGCCGCCCTGCGGACCGAGGTCGATCACCCAATCGGCGCACTTGACCAGGTCGAGATTGTGCTCGACGGCGATGACCGTATTCCCGGCCTCCACGAGCCGCTGGAGCAGCACCAACAGGTGGGCTATATCCGCGGGGTGCAGCCCGGTGGTGGGCTCGTCCAGCAGGTAGAGCGTGCGCCCGGTGGAGCGGCGCGCCAGTTCTTTTGCCAGTTTCACCCGTTGGGCTTCGCCGCCCGAGAAGGTGGAAGCGGGCTGCCCCAGCGTGAGGTATCCCATGCCGGTTTCCACCATCAGCGCCAGGCGGGAGCAGGCTGCCGGTATGTCGGAAAAGACCACCAGGGCTTGCTCGATGGTCAACTCCAGCACCCGGGCAATATCGAACCCCTTGTAGGTCACATCCAGCACCTCGTGTTTATAGCGCCGTCCGCGGCAGGCCGGGCAGCGCACCTGCACATCCGGCAGGAAGTGCATCTCCACCGCCAGCGAACCGGAGCCCTCACAGCGCTCGCAGCGGCCGCCGGGAAGGTTGAAGGAGAAATGGCGGGAGACGAGACCACGCTGGCTGGCGGCGGGCTGGGCTGCGAACGCGTTCCGGATGGCAGTGAAGGCATCGGTATACGTGGCAGCATTCGACCTTGCCGAGCGGTTGAGAGGTTTCTGGTCGACGGTGATCACCTTGTTGAAATGCTCCCAGCCGTCGATGCCGGCGTGCGCGCCGGGCGGGTCGGCTGCCTGGTAGAAGCGCTGGCGAGCGGCGCGGTCGAGGATGTCGAACAGCACGGTGGACTTGCCAGAGCCGGAGACGCCGGTGACGGCGGTGAGGGTGCGGCTCGGGAAGAAAGCAGTGATCTGCTTCAGGTTATGCTCGGTCGCCCCACGGATGGTTAGTCCTTCCCCATTCACCGGACGGCGGATGAGGGGGATGGGAATGCGGGCGGTTCCAGCCAGGTACTGCCCGGTGACCGATGCGGGTACACGCGCCACCTCCGCGGGTGTGCCCTGCGCAACGATCTGCCCGCCGGACTGCCCCGCGCCCGGGCCAAAATCAACCACCCAGTCGGCTGCCGCCACCATGTCCAGCTCGTGCTCGATCACCAGCACCGTGTTACCCAGGTCGCGCAGGGCGCGCAGCGTACCTACCAGGCGGGGGATATCGGAAGTGTGCAGGCCGATGGTCGGCTCATCCAGGACGTAGAGCACTCCGGTCAATCCGGACCCCAGCAGGGCTGCCAGCCGCAGGCGCTGGGCTTCACCTGCCGAAAGGGAGGGGCTGGCGCGCTCGAGGCTGAGGTAACCCAGGCCGATCCCGACCAGCCGCCGCAGGCGCTCCTGAAGATCAACCACGATCGGACAAGCGACGATCCAGTCGTCAGCGGGCAGGGCGGATTGCAGGTCGTCCACCCATTCAGCCAGCCTGTCCAGCGGCAGGCGCGAGACTTCAACGATGGTCCTCCCGGCGACGGTCACCTGGCGAGCCTCGGGACGCAGGCGCGTGCCGGCGCAATCCGGGCAGGGCTGGATCACAAGCAGGCGTTCCAGTTTGTCCAGGTAGGAGGTATCGAGGTCGGAGGCATGTTCCGCGCGTCGGCGAAGCAGGGCGGTGACCACGCCCTCAAATCGACCCTTTGCAACCGTAACGGGCGGCTCCAGCTTCGGGTGGTGCCTGCGAAAGAGCGGGCTTTCCACCCCGTAAAGCAGCAGGTCGCGCTGGACCTTGCCGAGGGTGCGGACTGGCGCGTACGGGTCAATATCAAACCCGTAATGGCGTCCCGCGGCCTGCAATGTGGCGATGTGGCGGGATACAACCGGCGGCTCCCAGAACAGCACCGCCCCATCTGCCAGGCTCTTTTCATCGTCAAGGATCCGCTCCAGGATGGCGGTGTAGACTGTCCCCAGCCCGGTGCAGGTGGGACAGGCGCCGGCGGGCTTGTTGAAGGAGAAGGAAGCCATTCCCATCCCCGGGACAGAGGCGCCGCAGGCGGGGCAGGCAAGACCGTTCCCGGGTTCGTCGTTTCCGTCCCCGGCTTCCCAGGCGCTTTCCACCGCTCTGCCCACCTGGTGGTCGGGCGGCAGGATAACCCCACAATTCGGGCAAGGACGCTGACCTGTGCGGGCGAAAAGCACCCGCAGGTAGGTGTAGGCTTCGCTGGCGGTGCCCACCGTTGAGCGCGGCGAGCGATTGCTGTTGTGCTGGTCCACGCTGATCGAGGGAGACAGCCCGATGATCGCATCGACGGGCGGGCGGCTCTCGTAGGTCACCATCCCGAGCGATTCCATGTACTGGCGCTGACCTTCCTTGTGGAGCGTATCGAATGCAAGCGAGGATTTTCCCGATCCTGAAATACCGGTAAAGACCACCAGCTTGTTTTTGGGGATGGCAAGGGAGATATTCTTGAGATTGTGGAGCCGCGCTCCACGAATGATGATCTCAGACATGGTGCCTGGTCTCCGTTGATCCCGCATGCAGGCTGACCTTCGCCCCGTACGGGATCGTCCGGAAGGATTTCATTATAACTTCAGTTTCGTTCCATCCCCTTGTGGGGAGCTTGTCAGGCTGGTAATCGGGAAGAGGCTCCCGATCAATCGGGTCCACCTGGCAGCCTGCATGAAAAAGTGACAAATGTCACCTCTTGTCGAATTTTTCTTGCAGCCGTTGACAGGCTTTTCTTGTCGTGCTATTATGTGGAATGACGTTCTACATAGTGGAATTCACCGACAAACCTTCCCGCATTGTATTAAACTGAACCGGCATGTCTCTCGCACCGAAAAGCATCGAGCGCCCGCCTCATAAAGGCACCACCCGCTGGGATCTGTCAGAAAACTCCCAGCGCGCCTCGCTTTCCACCACGGTGGCGAAAGCGATGAGCATCGTTGAGATCCTGGCAGCCAGGGCGGAAGTTGGTGTTGGCTTGAGCGAACTCTCCGCGCTGATCGGCATGCCCAAGAGTTCCACCCACCGCTACATGGCAACCCTGATTTCGGTCGGCCTGGCGGAACGCACAGAAGAGGACCGCATCCGGCTTGGCACGCGGGTGGTCGAACTGGCAGGTTCCTTCCTTGCCAATAGCGACCTGCGCAGCGAGAGCCAGGCGATCCTCGACGAACTGGCAGACATGACCGGGGAGACCATCAACCTGGCGGTGCCCTCCGGCACCGACGTGGTGTACATCGCCAAGATCGAGAGCAAGCACACCCTGGGCATGTTCTCCCATCTTGGCGCGCGCCTGCCGATGTACTGCACTTCGCTGGGCAAGGCCATCCTGGCTTTCAGCTCGCCGGCGTTGCTGCAGGCTGTGCTGGCTGAGCGCCTGCCGGCAAGAACACCGCATACCATCACCTCTCCCAGGGCAATCAAGAATGAACTGGTTACCGTCCATGCTCAGGGCTTCGCGCTGGACAACGAGGAGAACGAAGCGGGCATTTGCTGCGTTGGCGCGCCGATCCTGGATTTCAGCGGGAAGGCCATCGCGGCCATCAGCATCGCCGGTCCCTGCGAACGGATGAAGCCTGAGCGCGCCACACAACTGGGGCCGCTCGTGTGGGAGAGCACCCAGCGCATCTCCCGGCGGCAGGGCTTCATCGGGCAGGTGGTGGGTCGGAACGGACAAAAACACTAGAGCGGACTACTGCCTCCCGGGAATCCTGATCCTGGAATAAATCATAAAGAATATAAGGAAAGAGAAGGCGAGGAAAAAATGAAAATGCTGATTGATGATAAATGGGTGGAAGCCTCTGACGGGGCTTGGACCGAGATCCGTAATCCTGGTACCGGCGAGGTGCTCGACAAGGTGCCGCGCGCCACGCTTGAGGATGTGACCCGCGTGGTGGCAGCCGCCCAAAAAGGCCGGCAGGCCATGCGCCGTTTGACGGCCCACCAGCGCTACGAGATCCTGAACCGCATTGCCCTGGCCATCGAAGCTCACGGCCAGGAACTGGGCAAATTGCTGGCGGCGGAGAACGGAAAGCCCATCCAGCAGACGCGTGCCGAGGTGATGGTGACTGCCAATATCTTCCGCGGCTTTGCCGAGGAGGGCAAGCGCATCTTCGGGCGGGTGATTCCGGTGGATGCAGTGCGCGGCAATGAGCGCCATTTCGCTTTCACCATCCGCCAGCCTCTGGGGGTGGTGGCGGCAATCGTGCCGTTCAACTACCCGGTGGAATTATGGGGGCATAAGGCCGCCTCCGCGCTGGCAGCCGGGAACGCGGTCATCTCGAAACCGCCAAGCGCCTGCCCGCTGACCCTGTTGAAGATCAGCGAATTGATGCAGCCGTGCGGCCTGCCGCCCGGCGCCCACCAGATGATCACCGGTCCGGGTGCCCTGATCGGGGATTTCCTGGCACGCTCAAACGGCGTCCAGCTGCTCACCGTCACCGGCAGCACCGAGGTGGGCGTGCGGATCGCTGAACTTGCCGCGCAGAACCTGAAGAAGGTGCACATGGAACTGGGCGGCAATGATGCCCTAATCATCCTGGCAGACGCCGATTTGGAGAAAGCCGCCACAGCAGTGGTGCTGGGACGGCTGGCACGCGGCAACGGGCAGATCTGTTGCGCGGTCAAGCGCGTCCTCGTGGAAGCGCCTATTTTCGATAAGTTCGCAGCCTTGCTGACCAAAAAAGCGCTGGCACTTAAAGTTGGCGACCAACTGCTGGAAGATACCGACGTGGGTCCGTTGATCAATGAGCAGGCTGCGGTGGAAGTGGAAGCCTTTGTGACGGGGGCGGTGAAAGCCGGTGCGAAGGTCCTGGCGGGCGGCAAACGCCGCGGCAGTTTCATGGACCCCACCGTTCTCTGCGATGTGGCTGTGGACATGCCGCTCTTCAAGGAGGAGGTTTTCGGACCGGTGGTGCCGCTGGTGAGCTTTACAACGATCGACGAGGCCGTGGGTATGGCAAATGACTCACCTTACGGGCTGCAGGCGGCGGTATTCACCCAGGATATCAATAAAGCGTTGGATATAGCCTACCGGCTGGAGGCTGGCGGCGTGATCATCAATTGGTCGTCGGCGCTGCGGGTGGAAACGCTGCCCTTCGGCGGTATCAAGATGAGCGGGCACGGGCGCGAGGGCGTCCACGACACGCTGGATGAAATGACCGACCAGAAGGCGATCGTTGTCCACAACGCCTTCCCGGCTGTGGATCAGGTCTAGGTTTAGATTGAAGAACATTTTTCAGGCCGAATTTCTGTGGAAAGGTCATGGTAGATAACGATTTTTTGGTGATGCGCGGCATCAGCAAGAGTTTCGATGGCACCCAGGCGCTGAAGGGGGTGAATTTCTGCGCCCGCCTTGGTGAGGTGCATGCCATTGTCGGCGAGAACGGGGCCGGAAAATCCACCTTGATGAAGATCCTTGCCGGGGCGCTGCATCGCGATGCCGGCGAGATCCTCCTGGACGGCTCGCCTGTTCTCATCAACAGCCCCTTCGCCGCGCACCAACTCGGCATCCGGGCGGTATACCAGGAATTCAGCCTTGTGCGCCATTTGAGCGTCACAGAAAACATCCTGCTCGGGCAGATGCCTTCAGGCAGGTTGAAATGGCTGCTGGACTGGAAGAAGGCTCACCAGCAGGCGGAGGAAAAACTAGCCGAGATCGGCTTTACCGGGCTGGACGTGCGCACACAGGTAGCCCGGTTGAGCGTCTCGCAGCAGCAGATGGTGGAGATCGCCAAGGCAGCGGTCACCCGGCCGCGCATCTGGATCCTCGACGAGCCGTCGGCGGTCCTTTCGCAGGAGGAATTGAACCGCCTCTTCGAAGTGATCCAGAAACTTAAGCAGGAATCAGCCCTCATCCTGTACATCTCTCACCGGCTGGAAGAGGTCTACCAGGTGGCGGACCGGATCACCGTGCTCAAGGATGGCGAATTAATCGGCACTGTCTCACCTCGTGAAGCCGATCAGAACCGGTTGATCAGAATGATGGTGGGGCGTGACTTGGGAGAATTCTTTCCGAAGCGCCAACCCAGGCCGGGCGAAGAAGCCTTGCGAGTGCAGGACTTCAGCCGGGAGGGCTGGTTCGATAAAATCTCCTTATCGGTGCGGCACGGCGAGATCGTCGGCTTGTTTGGGCTGGTGGGCAGCGGACGCACGCAGGTGGCGCGCTGCATTTTCGGTGCCGATCCCCATAACACTGGTGATGTGTTCCTGGAAGGTCAGCCGGTCAGGCTGCGCTCGCCGGGAGAGGCGGTGCGAATGGGCATTGCCTTCCTGACCGAGGACCGCAAGCGCGATGGGCTGGTGATGAACTGTTCGATCGTGGATAATGCCAGCCTGGCAACATTGAACCAGGTCAGCAAATTTGGTGTCCTGGACATCAAGAAGCGCGATGAACGGGTGCAGGAGAAGGTGGAAGAGCTCTCGATCCACCCTACCCAGATCAGCCGCCTGGTGCGCCAGCTTAGCGGTGGGAACCAGCAGAAAGTGATCCTGGCCAAGTGGCTGCTTTCGCAAGCGCACGTGCTCATCATGGATGAACCGACGCGCGGGGTGGACGTGGCAACCAAGGTGGAAATCTATCGCCTGATCAGCGACCTGGCCGACCGTGGGGTTGGTGTTCTATTGATCTCTTCAGAATTGCCCGAGATCCTGGGCATGAGCGATCGTGCGCTGGTGATGCGCGAAGGCGCCCTGGTCGGAGAATTTACACGCACGCAAGCCAGCGAGGAAAGACTGCTGGCATGTGCCGCAGGAGTGGTGCAATGAGCTATCAACAGGGTATACATTTATGAAACCATCCTTTTTTTCTGCGGCATGGAGATTAATTTCGGGTTGGCTGTTCACCCGCGGCAGGGGTGGTGTGGACCTGAAGCGGCGCTGGATCGATTATGCTTTCTTTGGCGCATTTGTCATCCTGCTGATAGTGACTGCCATGATGTCGGATGTCTTCTTCACCCAGCGGAACCTGAGCAACCTGATGCGCCAGACAGTGACCAATGGGCTGCTCAGCCTGGGCATGTTGATCGTCATCCTGACGGGAGGCATCGATCTTTCCGTCGGTCCCATTGTTGCGCTTACCGGTATCATGGTGGCAGGCTTCTCAAACCAGGGCATGCCTCTTCCGCTTGCCCTCTTGATCTGCCTGGGGGTGGGGGCCGCGGTCGGAGCGGTCAATGGCTTCTTTATTGCCCGGTTTAAACTGCAGCCATTCATCGTCACGCTTGCCACGCTGGGCGCCATCCGCGGCCTGGTCTATGTCTATTCGGATATTCCCATCACGCCCACGGATCCTGCATTCCGGGCCAGCCTGGGGGCCGGGATGGTCGGTCCGTTCCCGATCGCAGCCCTGATCATGCTGGCATGTTTCCCCCTGGTATGGTTCTTCCTGAACCGCACCCGCTCGGGCCGGGCGATCGTGGCCATCGGCGGCAACGAGGAAGCAGTCCGCCTGGCCGGGATCAATGTCACCTGGAACATTTTCCTCGCCTACATCCTTTCCGGCCTTTTTGCTGCCCTGGCCGGGGTGATCCTGGCCTCACGCCTGGGGATCTCGCAGCCAAGCGTGGGCGCGGGATTCGAGCTGGATGCCATTGCTGCATGCGTCATCGGGGGCGCCATCCTGGGCGGTGGCGGGGGCAGTACCTTTGGTACCCTGGCCGGGGTGGGGGCGCTGGGCATGATCGATAATCTTCTCAATTTGTTCAATGTGCAATCCTACTACCAGCAGATTTTGAAAGGTGTAATCATCCTGGTAGCCGTGCTGGCACGGCGCAAACAACGATAAAAATGGATGCCATACCAGATGGTCAATGGCATCCGGGTTGGTGGAAAGGAGGCAAATCGGAAACAAAGGAAAACGTGTCTGCTCGAAACCTGTTTGTTCAATCCAACAATAGAAATCTGAGGAGGATCAAAGAATGAAAAGAAATCTAGCTATTACGATCGTCTTGGCCCTGGCGATCATGCTTGCTGCCTGTGCGCCCGCGAAGACCAGCGCTGGAACGGGGCCGGTAAGCATCAAGATCGGGATGGCCAATTTCTCACAATGCTGCCCGTATTTCATCGGGATGAACAATTCCGTCATCGATGAAGCAGCCGCCTATGGCAACATCACGATCGTATCCACGGATGCGAATGGTGATGCCGCCAAGTTCCAATCGGATATCGAAGACCTGATCGCCCAGAATGTTGACGGCGTCATCATCTCGGGCGCCTGGCTCGAGCAGGCACCTGCCGCTCTGGATGCCCTCAAAACAGCCGGTGTCCCCACCGTACTGGTTGACCGGTTGTTCACCACCGGTGCTGCTGAAGCGTACACCTCCTACATTGGCCCGGATAACTTCACCATCGGTGTCCAGGATGGTCAGTACATTGCTGATCGCCTCAACGGACAGGGCGTGGTGGTGGAATTGCGCGGCGGCCCGGCAGATAACTCGATCGGCCTCAACCGCAGTAACGGCGCCAACAGCATCCTCTCCACCTATCCCGGCATCACCGTTGTGGTCGCCCCTGATTTCGGCGGCTGGAGCGCGGATGGCGGTATTACCCTGATGGAAGATTTGCTGGCAGCCAATCCGCAGATCGATGCAGTGTTCTGCGAGAACGACTCCATGTGCCTGGGTGCCCAGACGGCGATCGCGGATGCCGGCCGCACGGATGAGATGTTCCTGGTCGGCGTGGACGGCGAAAATGCTGCCCTGGAAGCGATCATGAACAACACTAACTATGCTGCCACCGGCCTGAACAACTCGGACCAGATCGGCCGCGCCGCATTCCATCGCCTGATGGCGATCCTGGCCGGTGCCACACCGGAACAGAAAACCTTCCTCCCCTCACCGCTCATCAACAAGGATAACGTTATCAAATACTACAATCCGGGAGGCGAGTTCTAGGACCGGGTAAAGTAAATTTCTTGTAGTGCCTGCTCCAGCAGGCTGTCGGGCTTCCCCAGTGTTCTCAGGTTTGATAAACCTGCTGGGGAAGCCTGTTCCTAATCATGGAGATGAATAGATGAAGATCGAAGTCCGCCTGGAACAACTCGGTTTAACCCTGCCGGATCCCCCCACACCGGTCGGCGCTTATCTCACCTCCCGCCTTTCTGGCAACCTGCTTTTCCTGTCGGGCACCACCTGCTATACCCGGGATGGATTGCTTTTCAAGGGCAGGGTGGGCAAGGAACTTTCCCTGCAGGAGGGCTACGCCGCTGCCCGCCAGACCATGCTCAACCTTCTCAGCGTGGCAAAGGCAGCCCTGGGTGACCTGGACAGGGTGGATAGTGTTGTAAAACTCAATGGCTATGTCAATTCCACCCCCGGTTTCGACCGCCAGCCCGAGGTGATCAACGGCGCCTCCGACCTGCTCGAGCAGGTCTTCGGGGAGGCTGGCAGGCATGCCCGCACCTCCATCGGCGTCAATATTCTACCGGGTAACATCCCGGTGGAGATCGAGATGGTGCTGCAGGTGCGGGAATAACCCTCGCCCGGTGAGTCAGCTCGCAGCGGAGACAAGTTATTGAGCCGGTACTCTCCCGGTGTGGCTTATTTACTCTGGCAGACGGCTGGCGTCACCGTCCGGTTCCATTTGCATTCCGTATGCTGACTACAAGTGGAATAATCCTTGAATAACGCGCAACTGAACGTTGTGGGAGTGGGGATGGCTGAAAGCACCCGTACCTGAAGAGTATCTCCGGAGGGCGTTCCGGCACCCAGGGGCACCCAGCAGCCCATCTGCGGTCTGAGCATGATATACAACCAGGTGTTCTCCTGGTTGCGCCCGTCGATCAGGTAAGCCTGTCCCTTCATCGCCAGTTCGTCCCATCTGAAAATCGGGTCCGGACCGATCCGGCAGTAGGCGTTCATGCTGGGGATGAAAAAGAATCCCGTGGGGGTATCCGTCGGAGCTCCCAGGTCGGTCACCGGTACACAGTTGGAAAACTCGGATGTGTTGCCGTCCGGATCGGTGGCTGTGGCAGTGATGACATCCCCGGCTTCGTAATACGTGACAGGTAAAACCTCGTTGAACGATGCCTGCCCGTTGACATTGGTGGTCAGCGCAAAGGAATGCATCATGGCGCGCCCTTCTCCGTAACCGGATGGATCGCAGAAGGCATCCGAATAGATCTGCACGGTATAGTTCGTTCCGGGGGCGCTGCTGAGCGTCCCGTGGTAGGTGGTATTCCCTGCCACCGGATCGATGATGGCAGAGATGATCACGGGGTAATTCTGGCGGTTGTTGTCGCCCGTATCGAGGTCCTGCGGATCATTGGGGATCACCGCATCTTCCGAGATGACGATGCCGAGCCCGCCATTGTCATAGATGGAATTCGACAGGATGGAATTGCCTGTGGCGCCCCCGCTTTCCGAGATCACGGCTACACCGTTCAGGGCGTTATTGGCTATGATATTGGCGAGTACCATCCCGTCGATGTTGTTGCCCGAGCCCTTGATCAGGATACCGTTGCCGCCGTTGCCCAGCGTTGCCTCGGTGGTACTCAGGCCGATCTGATTGCCCTGTACCGTGGCTCCCCGGTAGAGGAGCAGCCCATCCCCATCGTTTCCCGAGATCAGGTTCCCCTGTCCAAACGATGTGCCGCCGATAGTCACGCTCGTATCTCCCTCGGCCAGGCCCACCTCGATGCCCGTCCCGTTGCCAATGGCAGCCGTCCCGGTATAGTTTGTGCCGATGTAATTGCCGCGGATCACGATACCCGTGGACCCGCTCACGATCGCCACACCCGGACCGCCGTTCCCCGAGATAAGGTTTCGTGCCCCTGAAAAAGCGGCGCCAACCTCGTGACCGGTCCCCGCCAGGCGCACGCCGCCCTTGACATTCCCGAGGGCGAAGGTCCCTGCCCGATCGGTGCCGATGCGGTTGCCGAATACGGATACCTCGTTGGAACCGTCTTCCACGTACACGCCAAAGAGCCCGTTGGCGGAGATCACGTTCATGGACCCCGGTTCGCCCCCACCGATCTGGATGCTCCCCATGCCAAAAGCGTACACCCCGCTTGCCTGGTTGCCCAGCCCGATCGTTCCGGTTACATCCGTGCCGATGTAGTTGCCCTGCACCAGTACGGCACCAGCCTGCACCCGCACCCCGTTCGCACCATTCCCCGAGATGATATTGCGGGCATTGATCGTCGTGCCTCCCACCAGGTTCAGGTCTTCATTTATCGTCACCCCATTGTGGATGTTTCCCAGCGCGGCATTCCCCGCCGCGTTCGTACCGATGCGGTTGCCCTGCGTATCGTTGCGCACGCCGTTGATCACCACCCCGTCGCCCAGGTTGGCGGAGATCACATTCCCGTAACCGGCATAGTTTCCGCCGATGATATTCTCGTTTCCCGCCACCAGGATGCCGTTTTCCGAATTGCCCAGGGCGGCTGAACCGGTGGCATCCGTGCCGATATAATTGTTGATGACCGAATTGTTGTTCGAGAGCAATTCGATCCCGTTCCCCAGGTTGCCCGAGATCACATTCCTGTCAGCGGCTGCGGTCCCCCCGATGATATTCCCATCCCCGGCTTCCACCCAGATACCTCCGGACTCATTCGGTCCTGCTGTGCTTCCGCTCCCGTTGACGCCTATGTAACAGCCCACGATCAGGTTTCCCCCATTGTCATCGATGCGGATGCCGTTACCCGTGAAGTTGATGATCGACAGACCTTTCACGGTGATATTTCCACCCACCAGCATCAAGCCATACACGTCGGGATAGGAATTCAGGCTTCCATCCAGAACGATCAGGGGTGTGCCGGCAAAACCGGGCTGGGTGGTGCCGTCGATTGTCATTGGCACAGTGGCAGGCGGCAGGAAGGATGCCACCTGGATGGTCTGAGTTCCTCCTCCGCCGATATTGAACCTGATCTTCGCTGGTTCAGGCAGCGAGTTGGCTTCAACGATCGCCTCCCTCAGGCTGCAGTGCGAGGCATCGCAGGTGCCGTCATTGGTATCATCCGTGCTGTTTACCATGACGATCGGGCC
>Ga0315295_10001104_pt1 | contig 23174 bp, 17 predicted proteins | sample YL17G14_0_MG_FD_204453 | JGI IMG/M metagenome (GOLD analysis project Ga0315295, IMG submission 204453) | Sediment microbial communities from Yellowstone Lake, YNP, Wyoming, USA - YL17G14_0 | ecosystem: Environmental > Aquatic > Freshwater > Lake > Sediment | place: USA: Wyoming | collected...
CTGGTATACATCGGGCGGCGATGGGTGGTCTACATCAGGCGATCACGGGTGGTATACATCGGGCGATCACGCCCGGTATACATCAGGCGACTGTGCCTGGTCTAGTCTAGGGCGGTCAATGACAGCCCGCGCACCTCAAGGTCACGGCTGTTCGGGTTGTCCAAGGGCCTGCAAGAGAATCTGATGCCCGTTTTCCCTCGCCCGTCTGCCGCAAGCCAGAGAGGGCAGATTCCGCCGTTGGCCTCTTGGAGATGCCAGATGCCCAGCGACACCGGCGGCTGGGTTTCTGAAGCCCTAGAAGCATGCTTTGCAGCGGGGGTGTGGAGGCTGCATATCCGTTCGCGGCGTTTGGGCCGACTGCCATGGTTGCTCAGGGGCCTCACTAATGCCTCTCACGATGTGCGCATCCTCCCCTCAGCCGGTGCTCGATGATCGCCTTCTTCTGCGCGAAGGACTCGACCCCGTCCGACCCCTGGCCGTGCATGTCGCAGCCCGTGGCCAACCCAAAGCCAACAAGACGGCCACTCCGCGATCACCTTTCCCTGTGTTATTATCGCAGAGGGACCGGGGGCCCGGGGGGAATACTCAGGATTCTGGCGGCCAATGACCTTCTCGACCAGTCTCTCCTTGAACATCATGCTCAAAGCCTTGATCTTCGACTTCGACGGACTCCTCCTCGACACTGAGATGCCACTCGTTCAATCGTGGCGCGAGGTGTTTGACCAATACCAGGTCCCGATTGACGCCGGAGCACTGACGCATCTTGTTGAATTCTCCCGTGAGCCATCGGAGGCATATCACCTCCTCGAAGCAAGGCTAGGGGCACCGATCGATCGAGAGAGCCTGCGCGCCGCGCGCCTTGGGCGTGAGGCGCAGCTGGTCTCAGAGCAGGGGCCAATGCCCGGTGTCGAGTCGATCCTTCAGGTTGCCAGAGTCGCCGGACTGGCGACAGCTATCGCTAGCAGTTCTCCGCTCAGCTGGATCGCCCCACAACTAGCGCGGCTCGGCCTCGCGTCGTCCTTCGAGAGCATCCGGTGCAGTGACCACGTCGATCGAGTCAAACCCGATCCCGATCTCTATCTCGCCGTCCTTGCTGACCTGGGGATTGGGAGCAGTGAGGCCGTTGCCTTCGAGGACTCGCCCGCTGGCGTAGAGGCCGCCCGACGCGCCGGCGTGGCATGTGTTGTGGTCCCTAACCCCGCAACCGTCGGTCTGGCGTGGGGACCCGTCAAACTGATGGTTTCATCGCTCGAGTCGGTCACGCTTGAACAGCTAATCAACCTTGTCTAGCACCAAGCTCAGCCATCCTGGCAGGGGCTTGGAGTATAGGCATCGCCGTGGGAACAGAGAGTGATCTGCTGCTCTCCCTGGATCTGGGTACCACCGCGATAAAGGTCGGGTTGTTCTCTGCCGCTGGCCCACTTCTCCGCTTCGCCCTGAGGGAGCAGAGCCTCAGCTTCCCCCGGCCAAACAGGGTTGAGCAATCCCTCCTCCGGTCCTGGCAGCTGGCCGCCGAAGCGACCAGAGAGGTCCTGGCTGATCTCGATTCTCGGATGGTCGCCGCCGTTGTCCTGACCAACCAGCGCGGATCCGTCGTGCCCATTGGACGAGACGGGGAACCTCTTACCGATCTGATTGTCTGGATGGACCACCGCGGGCTCGGCCAAGTCGATCGCCTGCACGCGCTCGTCGGGGCAGAGACTTATTATCGCACAAGCGGACATCCGATCGGCCCGATCACCGGTGTATCGAAAATACTCTGGTTGCAGCACAAAGCACCGAACACATGGGAGAGGACCTCAACCGTCGGCCCGCCGCAGACGCTGTTCCTGAAGTGGCTGGGTTGCGACGAGGCTCTCGTCGATTTCTCCTCAGGCAGCTATCTCTTTCCCTGCGATATCCGCAAGAAGGAATGGAGCCGGGAGATCGCCGCAAGGCTTTCATTCCCGCTTGAGAAGCTTCCGCGACTCGTGCCGGCCACGGAGGTCGTCGGCCGCGTAGGCGCGAGGGCATCCAGGGACCTGGGATTGCTGCAGGGCACACCGATTGTCGCCGGCGGCGGAGACGGGCAGTGTGCAGCTGCCGGGACCGGCGTTGTGCTTCCGGGCAGCGTGATGGTCAACATCGGAACCGCCACGGGCGTCCAGGTCTACCTAGCTGAGCCAACCTTCGATCCAGAGAATACGCTGAATTGCGCCGCCCATGTGGTCCCGGGCGCCTGGGAGATGGAGGGGCACACCCAGGCCTCGGGAACAGTCTTCCGCTGGCTGCGAGACGAGTTCGGCTCGGCGGAGATGCTCGAGGCGGAACAGTCCGGCCGGGATGCCTACGATCTTCTGGTGGCCGAGGCGAGCCAGGCGCCACCCGGCTCCGAAGGTCTGGCTTTTCTCCCAACGTTTAATGGGTCCGAGGCGCCCATCGTCGACCCCTTTGCCCGAGGCGCCCTCATTGGACTGAAGCTGTCCCACCGGCGCATCCATGTGACGCTCCGCATGGGCTAAAGCCCAGCGGCTTCTTGGGGCACGCTCGCCGCAACCGGCCACGTTACGCCCCAACGGGTGCGTCCCACCCGAAAAGGAGTTTCTCTCTTATCCACGGTTCAGTTTTTGCATGCGGGCCTTCCCCGCACAACCGGCAAACTGAAGTTGTTAAAGAGCCGCACCGGGCCTGCGCTGAGGCTATTCTCCTTCTGACGCTTGGTACGCCCGGTCGTATTGCAGGACAACTATACCGCCATCGGCAGGCCCGGACAACTCCAAGCCCGCCTTGTCCACAGTCCCTGAAGGGACATGGCTTGCGGCGGGCTTCACCCGGTCATCCGGGCGATCCTCGAAGGCATCTCGCTGGAGATCCGCTGGATGCTCGACGCCATAGCACAGACGGGAGTGCCCGTCGAGGAGATCCGGCTCGCCGGCGGCGGCTCCAAGAACAAGACCTGGAATCAGATCCACGCCGACATACTCAACCGCCCGGTGCGCACCGTGCAGAACCCGGATGCGGCGCTTGTTGGGGGCGCCATGTGCGCCGCTGTTGCGCTGGGCATCTTCGCCGACTTCCAGCAAGCGTCCCAAGCCTTCGTCGAGCCAGGGCCGACCCTCAACCCCCTGCCGGAGAACGCAGCCGTCTACTCCAGGACCTACAAACGGTATGTCGGTCTGTTCACGCTGCTCAGCCAGCAGCGCGCCTTCACCCCGTAGCGACCGGGCTCGCGCACTCCGGCGACCACACGCATCATGGTTGAGTGGAAAGGAGCCCTGACAACCCAAACGCAGACAATCTGCCGCCTTTCTCCTGGCAGGCACTTGCTGAGCCCGCCACCAGCACCATCATCGACCGATCTCACGGGAGGCATTGGATCATGGTCGAGAAGGAGGAGTACAACGAGGAAGTTGTCAGCAAGGCGATCGACGCCGGGAACGTGTCTTCCTCCATCATGGTGATCAGGACCCTCTCGCCCATGCGGGTGCGGGTGGAGTGGTTGACCAGGGTGCTCGCTCGCCGATCCCATCGCGGGTCAGATATGCGTTCCGTGCTTGTGTCACGGATCCCGGCAAGGCCCGTCGCGGCGTCCGTCGGGTGTCCCGACGATCCTGCAGCGGCTTCCTTCAGCTCACGCGCCTGTCATCCCACCACACTGGCTAGAGCTCCCCCTTCGACCAGGCCGGCAGCATCTCGGAAACCTTCCGACTCAGCTTCATCTGCTGCAGCACGGAATAGGCCGCCGCCGGGTGGAGGATGCCCAGCTCCGTGATGACCCCTGTGATCAGGTCGGGCGGCGTCTCATCAAACAGGTGCCCAAGGACCCTCACCCGCTCCGGGAAGGAACTGTCCAGGACCTCCTCCCGCTTGAACGCTTCGTTGCGGTAGGGGAGGCCGAAGAGCGTGCCCGAGTCGAACTTGAGCGTGTCAGCGGCGATGTAGAACGGCACCCCGCACGCCTTGGCCACCAAGGCGCTGGGATAGGTCCCCGCCTTGTTCAGGGCGTGCCCGGTCGACGAGATCACATCCGCCCCGGCAAAGGCGAGTTGGCAGTGCGGGATGAGCTCACCCATGCAGGCATCGATGCTGACCGACACCGAGATACCCGCCTTGTCCATCTCGGTCACTGTCCACAGGCCCTCATTCCCGGGTCGTGACTCTGTGACCACGACCTCGAAGTCCTTTCCCTGCTGCTTCGCGGTGCGCAGGATCCGCCAGACCGACGAGCTCATGCTGTACATGAACACTCGATCGCCTTGGGATACCTTCTCCGCTCCATACTGAGCCACCCGGCCCAATGCGTTGTCCGACCACTCGAAGAAGTCGTTCCTGCTCTTCTCCAGGATCGTCTTCATCGCCGCCACGCTGGCGCCTTCGGCTTCGCCTCGCTCCATGCTGCCCACGAAGCGGTGGAGCGCATTGATGGCCGGGGCCAGCGACGGCATCACCCGCATGATGTCCAGCACGGCATCATCCACTTCCGCCACCAACGCCCGGGTGTCCTGGGCCTTGCTGTCCCGCACCAGCTTCGCGAGCGCATCCACGACTTCCTTGGCCGTGTCGGCGGCACCCCCGATCTCATCCTTGCGCACACGGTCTACCAACGTGACGATGTCTGCATGCTTCGCCATTCCTATGCTCCTCCCTGACCCGCCAACCGGACGGCCAGCGACTCGCTAATCGGCATCTCCAGCATCCACTGCGATACCTGCCTGGGGTGAATCAAGCCGCGCTCCGTCACCAGGGCCGAGATCAGGTCGGCAGGTGTGCGGTCAAAGAGGCGACCGACGACCGGGGCTTGCTGCCGTGTCCTGTCACCCAGGACATCCCCGGGCGGGATGGGGTCCAGCGCCGGCAGCGTACCGAAGAGCGAGGTCGAGTGAACCTTCATCGAATCGACCAGCACATAGACAGGTACCCCGTGTCTCTTGGCGACCAAGGCGGAAGGGAACGTTCCCACCTTGCAGATCGCACTCCCGTCCGAGAGCACGGCTTCGGCACCCACCATCATCACGTCGGCCATAGGGACAAGCTCCCCGACGCCAGCATCGATCCCGACTTCGACCTGGACTCCCTGCTCAGCCAGCGCCCGGGCGGTCACCAGTCCGTCAGCATTGGGCCGCGACTCGGTCACCAGAACCCTGAACCCCACGCCGCTTCGGACGGCCTCACGCAAGGCCCCCAGGACCGTCTCGCTCAGGGTGAAGGTGAAGACGACACCGCCATCTGGGATCACGCGTGTCGCGTAGGCCGCGATCCTCGCCCTGGCTTGCTCCGACCATTGCCGGTAGGACTCTGCCTCTCGGGCGACTGCCTCGCGGAGGTCGCACACCGGGAGCGTGTGTCTCTGGGCTTGCTCCAATCGGGTGAAGACCCGGTGCATGGCATTGATCGGTGGCGCGTAGGCCGGCATGACTTGAAGGAGTGCCTCGGCGTTCAATGCCAGTTCTGCGGCAAGACCCTCGATAGACTCCGCCGAGGACTCGGCGACCACCGAGGCGAGCGCCTCCATGACCTCGCGGCCGCTCCGCGCTGCATGGAGCTCATTCGCCTGGAACTTCAAGGCGACTTCCCTGACCCTCGGGTGGATGGTCACTGTTGTCGGCGCATTCTGGCGATCTGAGCCTGGAGGCTTTCACCCTTCCCTTGCTTCACGCACTCGGTCCATGAACACACGCACTCGGCCTGGGTCAACGGGGTTCCAGGTGTAGCCTTCCTTCTTGAGGCTGGATCCGACAATTACGCCGTCGGCCACCTTCAGGAACTCGGCAATGTTGTCCGCCTTCGCTCCCGTGTTCAGGAACACCGGAATGTCCGGGAGCGTCTGCTTCACCTCCGTCAGGCTCTGGAGCGGCGGCTGTTCGCCGGCCATGACGCCAGAAACCAGGATGACATCCGGCACGGACGATACGACGGCACTCCTCGCCCGCTGGCCGATCGAACGTACTCCCAGCGCGGAGGCGAACTCCGGCACGACGTTGTAGAACAGGCGCACTCCGGCGGCGCCGATGCTCTGCCTGAACCGTAGGATGTCCCCCGCCGATGGCGTCCACAACCCCATGTCGGACTCGTACACTCCCGTGAACACCTCCCGAACGAAGGCCGCACCTGTGGCGTGCGCCATGGCGATGGCCGCATAGGGATCCCACAGGAAATCCACGCCGAAGGGTATCCCCTTGGGGGCGCACTCGGTGACCACCCGCGTCATGGCCGCGATCTGCTCGATGCCGGCCTTGAAGACGTACGGACGATCGTCCTCGTTGCAAAACATGATTGCGTCGACCCCGCCCGCGACCAGGCACTCCACGTCTGGCCTCACGGCCTGGATGAGCTGGTCCACTCCCCCGGACTCGTTGTAGCGTGGAGTGCCGGGCAGTGCCGGCACATGCGCCATGGCAATGACGGGCTTCGTCTGGTGGAATAGGGCCTTGATCCAATCAGTCATGACAGCACCCTCATTGGCAAGGATTGGACTCAGATCTCTACAACCAGGACCTCGATCCCCAGCTTCTGCAGGTCCTGCAGCACCTCGCGGGAGATGTCCGAATCGGTGACGAGCGTGTTCACCCTGGACAGGGGAGCCACCGAGGTGAAGGTGGTCCGTCCGAGCTTGCTGGAGTCGGTGACCACGATGCGCTGATGGGCGTTCTGAAGGAGGGGCTTCTTGACCAGGGCGTCTTCAAGATTGTACTCGGTCAGGCCGTCCTCGAGACTCATGCCTCCTACCCCGATGAAAGCCTTGTCGACATGGAAGTCGGCGTAAGTCCGTGCGGCGATATGCCCGATCATGGAGAGCTCGCCGGACCGCACAATGCCCCCGGTCAGGATCAGCCTGACATCCGCCTTCAAGGAAAGGTTGGAGACGATCTCGTTGGCAATGGGCAGGCTAGCGGTGATGATGGTCAGATTGCGCCTTCCCTGCAGCGCATGTGCAATCTCAAGCGTCGTCGTGCCCACATCCAGAGCGATGCTGTCCCCATCGAGCACGAGCTCCGCCGCCTGACGGCCGATAGCTCTCTTCTTCTCGTCGTTTCTCGTTCTGCGGACGGCGTAGGGAGGCTCGTAGCTTCGGCCTAGGTTGCTGACCGCACCGCCATGGACGCGCCTGAGCAATCCCTCCCGGTCCAGGTCCCGGAGATCACGCCGGACGGTCATCTCCGAGACGTCGAACAGAGCACACAGGTCGGCCACGCTCGTGCTGCCAGACTCCTGCGTGATCTCGAGGATCTTCCTTCGACGCTCGGATTGCATGGCACCCCCTGTTCGATCGCGCTTGTTCGCATCTGTTCTTATTGTACAAATGAGATGTTTGAATGTCAACGTGGTACTCCGGGTATATGAACCGGGTTGGCTGTGCTTGGGCGAGACAAGCCTGGGCTTCGAGCAAACGCACACATCGGCAGAGTAGGCCGTCGCTCGGCCATCCTCAGCGACCGCATGTATTACGACGTGCAGGCCCAGATGCTACGCCTTAAGGCGATCGGCAGTCCAACTCGATGAAGCGACGACGAGGGCATTCTCGGCCCGCAACCGAAGACCTCACGGCTATGACCAGTCTGCTGTCGCGATGGTTATCAAGACGGCCGATCCGGAAGGTCAGCGGTTGGGGGATTGAGCGAGTTGGTTCACATCCGTTAGGTCGGAGGTTCGAGCCCTCTCGCGCCCACCAGATCGACACCGCCGTCCTCACCGTTAGCCCGCAAAGGGAACCGTGAGGATTACGGTTTCTTCCGGGGGTCTCGCCCGCTCCGACCGCGGACCTTACGGGGACAGGCCGTAGGTTCCGCTCTCGAGATATGACCGAAAGTTGTGGATGCATGAGGCATGAGCCTGGGTATGGTGCATCGGTTTCGGCCACGGGTTAGGAGTCCTGAACTTACTCTCCCCTCACGTAGGTTTCCCAGAAAGCCTGTTGCGCGGCCTCAATGCGTCGGCGGTCTTTCCAGGGGGCTTGCAGCCGTAGTTCCGGCAGGTACTTGATGTTTTCCCGCCCGGTGTCCTGCAAGATCTTCACCCGCCCGGGGGCGACTTGATACTCCTGGCGCAATTTCTCAATCTCGAGCGCCATCTGCTCCTGGATCTCTTCCGGTATGGCTGGCATGAAGACCTTGTGATCCGCCACGCAGGTGCGATCGTTCTCGCACTCGCAGCTCACGTAGATACCGTCCTTCTCCAGGGACCACGTCCTACAGGCTATCTGGCGACCGCTAGGCTTGTAGACAAAGGCAACCACCACTGCCCCGTTGGCGGGGAGCTGCACGTCGAGCCGCATCTTGCCAAAGCGCGGCCCTGCGGGGCGCGTCCCAGGGGTGGGCTGGCGGGGTGCCTTTTGCGACCTCTTACGCAGTCGCGGCGGTTTCGGGATGGGGGGTGGCTGGCTGCTTTCCGGTTCTGGTGCAGACACTGCTGGAGCGGTCTCAACGGGCTCGGACGGATGCTGAGCCGCGGCATGGCACGTGCCCACATGCTGGCGGCAGGTGCCCTTGCCGCACTGTGGACAGTCAATCAGGCTCTTCTGGCAGATCGGTGCACCGCACACCGCACAACGCGCGATCCGATCCGCGCACAAGCGGCAGTAAACCCGCCTGCAATCCACACACTGGGGCATCTGGCAGGCCGGGTCGGCGCACACCAAATGGCCTCCGGCGCACAGGGACAGAGCGCTTGCGGGACGATTGCACACGTCGCAGGTCAGGGGCTCGATCCGATGGCGAAGCGGGTCCCAGACCACCGTGCATTCGATGCTGGCGTGCCGATTCTTGATCTGCATCTGCAGGCAGAGCTTGGGCTGGGCGATTAGGGCCACGTTTATCGGTTCCAGTTCGACCCGTAGGCGGTACTTGGCCTCCACGTCCGCGAGTTTGGTTGCCCGCTCGGCGCGCGCCGCCTCCAGCTTACCTTCCAAGGTGGCGCGCCGCGAGTCATCTTGTGCCCGTGCCATGCGCCTCTGGAGATCAGCCTCGATATCGTCATAGTAGCTTTCCAGGCGAGCGCGGTCGAGCTCGAAGAAGTGGGCGGCACGAGCCTGCAGGCGCTCGATGTCCGCCTCCAGCAGGCGCACGGCTGCCTGGGCGGCGCGCTCGAGCAGGATGGAGAGGGCTTGGGCCGAGCCCAGATCACGGCCGAGCAGCCAACGCAGGGGGGCTACGGGGAGGTTCGGGAGGGCCGGCTCACTTTCCAGAGGCAGGTAGGTTTCTTCCGTCAACCCCTTCACGGCATAGCCGCCCTGGCCGTGCATCCAGACAGTGACAAGCTGCTCTCGCTTCTCATCGCTGACCAGAGCGGCCTTGAAGTTGACCTGCAGGTAGTGATACAAGGCCCGGCCCTCGGCTGCTAGCGGGGCCGAGGTCAGGTGGGCATTGGCGATGGAAAGGCTCTGCCGGGCCAGGTTGGCAAGCCCGGGCTTCTCCAGCCGCACAGCATTGATGTAGAAGCGAGTGCAGGCTGGCGATTCCCAGGCGGCCTCGAGCATACACTCCACGAGAGGGTGCGAGTAGGTTAGGTGTGTCGCTTCGGACGGCGCCTGGTCATCAAAGGCAAGGCGCAGATACATGGTCCCGCCGAGTCGCCGGGCCAGGTCCTCGGGCAGGAGAACCTCGTGGACGCCGTAGCCGGCCGGCTGTACGATGGCGCCTTTGGCCTGAAGGAAGGTGAGCACAAAGTCTTCCAGCTCGCTCATCAGCCCGCCGAGAAGTCCTCGCCAAAGAGGGCCTCGTCGTACGCCTTGGCCCGCTTGTGAGCGGCGCCCGCCTGGGCCAGCGCCTCGCCGAGTTGCTCCATGCCGGCCGCGACCTCCGCTTCACTGCGGGCTTGCATCCACACCTCCAGCACCAGCTCTTCAAAGTCGCGCTCCTCGGTAAGGTGACCAAGAATCATGTCCACTTCGCCGACGACCAGCTCAAAGAGGTTGATCTTGCGGTCCAGGATGTCCAGGAGATAGTCTTCGATCGTCCCTCGCGCCGAGAGGTTGTAGATCTCCACCTGGCGGAGCTGGCCGATGCGGTGGATGCGGCCGATGCGCTGCTCGATGCGCATCGGGTTCCAGGGCAGGTCGAAGTTAACCATGGTGTGGCAGAACTGCAGGTTACGCCCCTCGCCGACGGCCTCCGTGGAGAGCAATACCGGCACCACGCGCTCGAAGCGCTCGATGGCGTGGGTCTTTTCCGCCAAAGACAGGCCTCCATGGTAGAGGGCGAAGTCCACGCCCAGGCGTCGCAGGCGGCTGGCCAGACGATCCAGCGTGTGGCGGAAGTGAGTGAAGATGATCACCCTGTCCTCTCTACTGGACAGCAGGCTGGTCAGAAGCTGCTCGAGTGCCCCGGCCTTCGCCCAACCCGGAATGTCCAGGGCACTCTCAGCAAGCGCCCGCAGTTCCTCCCGATAGGCGGCCAGTGCTGGTTGCCTGGCCAGCTTGAGCAGCGTGGGGCGGACGGCCGCCGGGCTCGAGCCGATCTCGCGCTGCACAGTGCGCAGGGCGAAGCGCAGAGTGCTGTTCAGCGGTGGGACGTTGCCCTCCCCTCCAGATGGGCTGTCCCCACCAGGTGGGTAGCTGAGCGAGCGGACCAGGGCGCTCACCCGTTCGTAGAACGCTTGCTCCTCGGGGGAGAGTTGCAGGCGGATGGTGTGCGCTCTCCGTGGAGGCAACCGGGCGCTGACCTGTCCCCGTGAGTGGCGCACCATCACGTCGGCCAGCAGCTCGCGCAGACGGCCGCGGTTCTTCGGCAGGCGCGGGTCCTCCCCCTCGGCCACGAACTGGCGGCGAAACTGCTTAGGTGTCTTGAGCTGGCCGGGCTTGAGGATGGTAATCAGGTTGTACAGTTCCTCCAGGTTATTCTGGAGGGGCGTGGCGGTCAGAAAGAGAATGTACTTCTTCTGCAGGGCGTTGACGAACTTCCAGGAGACACTGCTGCGGTTCTTCAGGTAGTGCGCCTCGTCCACAATCACCAGGTCGTACTCGATCTTGGCGATCGCCCGGCGATGCCTGCTCAGGCGGGCGGTGGTCAGGGAGGCAATCAGGAGCGGGAAGCGTTCCCAGGCACCCATGCCCGCGGCGCGGAATGCGGGGTCAGAGCTGGTGACGAATTCGGCCAGGTCGAACTTGGTGACCAGCTCTTCACGCCACTGCTCGACGAGTCCCGGGGGAGTGAGGATCAGCACCCGCCGCACCATGCCGCGCTCCAGGTACTCCTTCAGAATCAGCCCGGCTTCAATGGTCTTACCCAGGCCCACCTCATCGCAGAGCAGCCCGCGCCCGCGGAAGCGGCGCAAGGCGGTCTGGGCGGCGCGGATCTGGTAGTCGAAGGGCTCAAAGTTCAGGCTCTCCAGGCAAACCAGCTCGTCGAAGCCGGCCATGAGCGAGAGGCGCGCGGCCAGGAGCTGCGCTCGGTAGTCTTGGGGGTCGCTGAAGTGCCCTTCGGCCAGGCGGGTGAGGAGGGACTCGCGGCGGAGGGCTATCTGAACTGGGATGTTTCTTTGGGAGGTTGGGGCCGCCTGTGGCGCCATAGGGACTGGTCCGTCTTCTTAACGGTGGCAGTAAGACCCATTGTAGCATCTGGCCCACATCGGCTGAGCGCGACGGGAGCCGCGCGTCTTACAGGCCGGATGGTACACATCGGGCGACGATGGGTGGTCTACATCAGGCGATCATGGGGGGCTCAATGCGGGCGGCTATTGATACCCACATTCAGATCTTCGCCTTGTCGGGCCTCTCGGCCGACTGCTACAATACGAACCTCAAGGGCGCGTAGCTCAGCTGGTCAGAGCGCACGGTTCACATCCGTGAGGTCGGAGGCCGTTCGCCCCGGCGGGCTGCGCCCGCAGGGCGCCGGCCCGAACGGGGTTCGAGCCCTCTCGCGCCCACCAGATCGACACCCCTGTCCTCATGGTTAGCCTGCAGAGGGAACCGTGAGGACTGCTCTTTCTACAAAGCTTCCACCCACGCTGACCGCGGACCTTACGGGTATAAGCACTGGATTCCGCTCTCGCCAGACCTGATGAGATCCTAGGGGTGAGCGCCTACCTCTGTCCTTGTGGGTAGCTCGCCGGATCAACGTCGAGGTCCACGACGGGAGGCCCGGACGTGTACGTCTGACTCTGCCATCCCGAATTGTCAAGCGGGGGATGGCAGCCGGCCATCGATGGGATCGGTTGGAGACTGCTACGACAATGCGCTCTGTGAGAGTTTCTTCGCCACCCTGGAGTGCGAGCTGCTCGATCGTCGTCCCTTCCGCTCGCAAGAAGAGGCCCGTCGGGCGGTGTTCGAATTCACACCGTCCCGGTGTTCCTTCGGGATCGAAGGCTGGCACAACCCACATCGCCGACACTCATCGCTCAACTATGCTTCGCCGGCGAGATATGAAATGGTCCGCGCGCATGCCACACTAGATTCACCCAAGCCGCCGACTGTCCACCAAAACGGGGCAACCTCACACAATGACGCCGAGAGTGAAGGCTCTCCGCTTCCGACACCCTCGCAAGTGGCCCCGTTGGCTCAGAGGGTCTTGAGTACCTCTCGGCTGCCCAATGCCAACTCAGTTGCCGGGCGGACTTCTCAGGACTAGCCATCGCTGCCCGGATGATCTGTTCGAAGACCAGATCCAGTAGCCGGCCGTCAGGCCTACTGGCGCACCTGTGGCTCTTGTTCCGGCTTCCACCCACCGCCACAGTGGCTCTCACGCCTACATGATTGCCGGTGCAGGAAGCCGCGGCAGCTCAAGGAGTAGGCATGTCTCCTAAGATCGACTCGTCCACTTGGGTTCGTGCGAGGTAGCCTCGGCGCGCTTCCTCGATGCGTGAACAAGCTGCCATCGAGCGGATACCCAACTATTGCGATCCCGTGGGCCAAGAAGCTTCGGCTAGCAGTCATCGACGAGCCGCCACAAATCAAGCTTGAAGTAGGACGATCGGCTGGATTGTACCAATGTCTTGACCGTGAGTTGTGGCGGCACGGTCAAGTCCACAAGAGAGGGGGGCGTAAGCCCCCCTCTGGGCCCCCGGGGTTCATCAAAGCCGGGACCGTCCCACTACCCTTGACTCAGCGCCTCCGCAACGATCTCGATCGGGTGTAGGGCGCGGCGGCCGGTGGTGTGCTCGATCTGGTCCCGGCAGGAGGTCCCCATGGAGCTGATCAGCGCCTCTGTTGGGGCGGCGCGCACCGCCGGAGCCAGGGCCATCTCGGCGATCTGGATCGACAGCTCGTAGTGCTCCTTCTCGTAACCGAACGAACCCGCCATCCCGCAGCACCCGGCCTCGATCTCCTGCACCGCACAGCCGGGGATGAGCGCCAACAGCTGGTGCGTGCTCTCCGTCCCGAATGTGGCCTTCTGCTGGCAATGGCCGTGGAAGAGGACCTGCCGCGGCCTGCCGTCAAAGGTCAGGTGCAGCTTGCCGGCCTGCGCCTCGCGCGCCAGGAACACGTCCAGGGGCATGGCCATCTCCGCCACGACCTTGGCCTCCTCCCCGGGCACCAGGTCGCGGTACTCGTCCACCAGCATGGCCATGCAGCTCGGCTCGCAGCCGACGATGGGCAGGCCCCGGTGGGCATAGGGTGCCAGGAGCCTGACATTGTGCACCGCCAGGCGCCGGGCTTCGTCCAGCAGCCCCTTGGAGACCGCAGGCCGGCCGCAGCACTGCTTGTCCTTGAGCACCAGGGGCTCATACCCCGCCGCCCGCAGGACCTTGACCGCCGCGCGGCCGACCTCGGGGTGGTTGTGCTCCATGAAGGTGTCATGAAAGAAAACCACCGGCGTGCGCCCCTCGGTGTTCGCGGCCGTCGTGCCTTGGTACCAAGTGCTGAAGCGCTGGGGGGCGAAGCGGGGCATAGTGCGCTTGGGATGTACGCCCAAGGCGGTCATGGCCCACTTGCCCGGCCCGGCCAGCAGCAGGTTAGCCAGCGGGCCGAAGGGGTGTCCAATGCGGTTGAGGCGGGCGATGTTGGCGAAGAGCAAGGCGCGCACGGGCGTTCCGTGCTCTCGATAGTACTGATGCAGGAACTCGGCCTTGAGCTTGGCCATGTCCACGGCAGAAGGGCACTCGCTCTTGCAGGCATGGCAGGAGAGGCACAGGTCAAGAACGTCGTACAGTTCTTTGGAGGTCATCCCCTGGGGTCCGAGGAGGCCCATCATCGCCGAGCGCAGGGCGTTTGCTCGGCCCCGGGTGCTGTGCTTCTCCTCCCGCGTCGCCTGGAAGGAGGGGCACATGACCCCCTGACCAAGCTTGCGGCATACGCCCTGACCGTTGCACATCTCCACGGACAGGGCGAAGCCCCCATCGGCCTCGTAGGAAAACACCGTCTCTCTTGGTTCGAAGGGGACGGAATAGTCCGTTCCGAATCGCAAGAGCGACTCATCGTCCAGTGGGGGGGTGTCCAGGACCTTCCCTGGATTCATCAGGTGGTTGGGATCGAAGGCGTCCTTGACTTCGTGGAAGGCGCGCACTAGGTCCGAGCCATATAGCCATTCCAGGAACTCGGCCCGCACGATGCCGTCACCGTGCTCCCCGCTGGTGGTCCCACCGAAGGAGATAGCCAAGCGGGCGGAGGCCTCGGCGATCTGGCGCAACTGCCGCACACCGTCGGCGACCTTCAGATTGATCATGGGCTGAATGTGCACGCATCCAGCGCTGGCGTGGGCATACATGGGGACGAGGTCGCAGCCGACTTCATGACAGGCTTCCACCGTCTTGAGCACATACTCCGCCAGGTGCTCGACCGGGACAGCGGCGTCTTCAATGAAGTTGATGGGCTTGGCATCGCCGCGGATGCTGAGCAGGATCCCCAATGCCACCTTCCGCACATACCAGACATTGGCCTGTTGCCTGAGGTCCTTGACGATGATCAGAGGATCTCGATGCTGATGGCCCAGGAGGGCATGCAGCCGCTGCTGCTTGGTGTCGATTTCGGCCTCGGTCTCTCCGGTGTACTCGACGATCAAGATCACCGCCGGATCCCCTTCCACAAAGGTCAGCAGCCCCCGGTACTCGATCTTGTCGCGCGTCAAATCGAGCATGAGCTTGTCCAGGAGCTCGATGGCGTCCGGTGAGGACTCTAGGATCACGGGTACCGCCTCCAGCGAGGCACTTAGCTCGGAGAAGTGAATCAGCGCCAGGCGCTTAAACCGCGGGATGGGGACGACTGACAGCGTCGCCTCGGTGATGACCCCCAGGGTACCCTCGGAGCCGACCATGAGCTTCGCCAAGTTGGGCCGCTCGGGATGGACCAGTTGGTCCAGGTTATAGCCGGCCACATGGCGGAAGGTGCGCGGGTAACGAGAGCGGATCTGCTCTCCGTAGCGCTCCACCACCTGCTTCAGTGAGCGATAGGCTGCCCCCTCCACGCCGGGCCGCGCCCCGCGCGCCTCCCACTCCGAACGAGCAAAGGCGTCGAAGGTCACCCGCGTTGCGTCTGACAGGACGACCTCGAGGGCCTCGACGTTGTCGTCCGACATGCCGTAGACGATGGAGTGGGCCCCCGTGGAATTACAGCCCAGGATGCCACCCACGGTGGCGCGGTCGGCGCTGGAGGGGTCGGGGCCGAACATCAGTCCGTGTTTGGCCAGGTGGCGATTGAGGTTGGCCAGGGGAATGCCTGGCTGCGTTCGAACCGTCCGCCCCTCGGTGTTGACTTCCAACACGCGATCCATGTAGCGGGTCATGTCCAGGACCAGGGCGTGATTCACGGCCTGGCCTGCGAGGCTGCTTCCGCCTCCTCGTGGTAAAAGGGGAACGCCGTGGTGCGCGGCGATCTCCGCCGCCGCCGCCACGTCGCCTGCGTTGCGAGGCATGGCGACGCCCACGGGCATCATCTGGTAGATGCTGGCATCGGTGCTGTAGAGCAGGCGCGTCACCAGATCGAAGTGGACGTCGAGCATAGCGCCCTTCAGCTCATGGATGAAGGCCTCGCTTGCCTCGAGGGTTGTGTTCTTGATCATGGCGCTCCCTTCCTCGAGGGCCCGTGGGCGCTCATGGCGCTGGTCGCGAGAGAGACGCCCTGTCCCGGGCGCCAGGCGGGCACTATCGCAGAATGCGCTCCAATGCCCCCAGGAGCGTGACAACGTTTTCAGGCCGTGGAGTAGCCCATCAGTCCGATGCGCCAGACCTTGCCCTTGAAGGCCCCCAGGCCGCCAGCGATTTCGATGCCGTAGTCGTCCAGCAAGGCTTTCCGCACGCCGAGCTCATCTACACCTTCCGGCACGGTGACCGTGGTCAGCGTGGGCAGGCGATGGCCGAGGGGAACATCGGGCGTGAGATCCAACTCGCCGGCTCGCAGGCTAACCGCAGGCCGGTTGCGCGAGCCCCCCGTCAGGCCAGTACTGGGCACCTCATTGCGGTGACGCTCAGCCGGCGCGTGCCGCCTCGACGTCGGCCTTGATCCGCTCCAGCCGCGTGGCCTCGGCCTGCTGCTCCTGCATCGTTGCCACCAGCCCTTTCATCTTCTCTTGGAGTGGCTCCCCATCATCTTTGGCTGCCTGCGCCGCCCACAGCCCTCACAACGGCTCCGTGCCTTCGTTCAGGATCGACAGGTAACGGTCGTAGGCGAAGACGCGATTCCGGCGCTGGCCGGTGAGTTCGCGCACGATGCCCAATTGCATCAAAGCGTCCATGCCTTTGGCCGCGCTGGGAAAGGAGATGCCCGCCCGGTCGCGCACGTGATTGAGTGTGACCAAGGGGCGCTGGCAAAGGACGCCGAAGACGCGCAGTGTCGTGGCGGCAATCCGGCCCAGCTCCTGCACGCGCTGTCTGTCTTCGTCAAACAGACCGACCAGCCGCCGGGCGGTGTCGACTGCTCCAGCTGCAACGTGCTCCACCCCTTCCAGGAAGAAATCCACCCAGGCCTCCCACTCGCCCTCGAGGCGCACCCGGTCGAGGAGCCGGTAGTACTCAGCACGGTGCTGCTTGAAGTACAGGCTCAGATACAGCAGAGGCCGGGTGAGGACTCCGTTGTGGTGAAGGATGAAGGCGATGAGCAGCCGCCCGATCCGGCCGTTTCCGTCGAGGAACGGATGGATGGTCTCGAACTGGACGTGCGCCAGCGCGGCCCTCACCAGCGCAGGGTAGGGCGTCTTCTCTTCGTGCAGGAACCGCTCCAGGGCAGCCATGCATGCATCGACGTGTTGGGGAGGCGGCGGGACGAAGTGGGCGTTCCCCGGCCGGGTGCCGCCGATCCAGTTCTGTGTGCGGCGGAATTCGCCGGGCGACTTCTCGGCACCTCTTCCCTGCGCCAGCAGTCGGGCGTGCATCTCCCGGATGAGCCGGTTCGAGAGGGGAAATCCCCCCTGCAGCCGATCAAGCCCGTAGTTCAGCGCTGCGACATAGTTGGATACCTCGACGACGTCGTCCAACGGCGCGCCGGGCGCCTCCTCCAACTCGAAGAGCAGCAGTTGGGCAAGCGACGACTGCGTGCCTTCGATCTGCGAGGAGAGCACGGCCTCGCGGCGGACGTAGGCGTAGAGGAAGACCTCAGGGTCTGGCAGGAGCAGTGTGATGCTATCCAGCCGTCCCAGCGCCAGGGTGGCGCGCTCCTGGAGCTGTTGCCGAGCGTGGGATAGCTCGAGCGGCGGTTCCGGCGGCAAGGGGGAGGGGACGAAAGCCCGGACCTGCTCGCCGCCGACGGCGGTCACCTCGTATTGGCCGGTCAACCCACGTTGCACGGTGCGCCTCTCCTGCCTCCGCCTTAGGGGGTGCCTATTCTTGCCTCGTTGAATATGATATCACGTTATTCAATGAAGCGGCCTTGTCGATTAATAAGGTGGGGGGCGCTCTCTTTGTCCTCCTCCATCCCATCCCAGAGCCCCAGAGAAGCAAGGTTGCGGGCAATGGCCTCGTCCAGCTTCGCCGCCTCGGCCTGGACCAGTACACCCTGGACCAAGATCCAGGACCGCCCGACCTTCATCGAGTTCGATTGGAGGACGGCAACCGGGCCGGGTACCGCCGATGGCGGCCTGACCTTGTGGATCGATGGCGCCCAGATCGCCAACTGCGCCAATCTGGATAACAACACCCGCCGCGTCGACTACGTCCAGCTGGGAGCCGTCGCTGGCCTGGACACGGGCACGCGCGGGACGGAGTACTTCGACGCCTTCGAGTCCCGCCGGCAAACGTACATCGGCGCGGATCCGGCCATCCCGCCTCAGCCCCCGCCTCCCGTGCCGCCGGACCTGATGTTCGCCGACGGCTTCGAGAGTGGCAGCTTCTCCGCCTGGTCGGCCAGCACCACCGACTCGGGAGACCTGAGCGTCAGCACCCCGGCCGCACTGGTCGGGACGAACGGGATGCAGGCACTCCTGGACGACAACGTCAGCATCTTCGTCACCGACTGGACCCCGTCCAACGAGCCGCGCTACCGCGCCCGGTTCTACTTCGACCCCAACAGCATCCCGCTCTCTGCGCCGGCTGGGATCGGCTCCCGAAGACGTAAACCTGCTCACCTGGTTCGTCAGCTACCTCGGGCGTGAGGTGCGCAGCGCCAATCCCAAGCGCTCCAAGCCCGCGGCGCGCGAGCTGCGCCTAGAACCGTCCACCGTCCGCCTGTATGGCCAGGCGGCCCTTACCTGGTTCGCCTTCTTGGCCGATGAACTGCTCCTTCCGAAGGGCTTTCCCGCAGCGGCCGCCATCGCCCGTGCCTAGCGCCAGCTTAGAACATATGTTCCAGCCTCCCAGGCCAGGGACAGCGCCCCCGAGCCGCCCGAAGGCCTCGGGGACCTGATCCACGCCTTCGACGCGCCCGCTATCCGGGCTGACCTGCCGTTGAAGGAGAGGCACCGGCGCAAGCTGGAGGCGCTGCGCAACCGAGTTCTCATTTATGCCCTGGCCGACTCCGGTGCTCGAATCAGCGAGATCCTTCGCCTGACAGCGGATGATGTGTCGGGTGCCCGCCTCAACCGCCAGGGGATCTGCGCAGTCGAGGTGCGCGGCAAGGGACGCGGCCGCTACGGTCGACTGGTGACCCTGCGCTTCACCCGCCCTACCCTATCCGCCATGCGGGAGTACCTCAAGCTCCGCGCCGACCCAGGAGCGAATGCGCTATTTGTGAGCCACGCGCGGACCCGGCCGAAGTCCCGCGGCCAGCCCCTCTCCGCAAACGCTGCCTGGCGCATCGTGCAGGCTGCAGCAATCTCCCTCGGACTTTCCCATATCCATCCGCACGACTTTCGCCACTGGCGCGCGACCCAGATGCTCAGCCAGGGGGTAGCCCTCGATCAGGTGCAGCGGTTCCTGAACCACCGCTCGATCCGGACAACGCAACTCTACGCTAAGACTGCCGAGCGACAGGTGGATGAGGCCGGCGCAAGGACCAGCCCATTCGCGGGGTGATGGTTCGGGGAGACTCCTGCAGACTGGTCATTGGCGGCGCCCGCCCTTCTCTGAGCCCACATTCAGATCTTCGCCTTGTCGGCCTCTCGGCCGGCTGCTACAACAGGAACCTCAAGGGCGCGCAGCTCAGCTGGTCAGAGCGCACGGTTCACACCCGTGAGGTCGAGGGTTCGAGCCCCCCGCGCCCACCAGGTCGACACCGCTGTCCTCATGGTTCGCCCGTGGAGGGAACCGTGAGGACAACTCCTTCTACGAGGGTCTCGCCCGCGCCGACCGCGGACCTTGCGGATGCAGGCCGCAGGGTCCACCTTAGGCCCCTCGGGCGAGCTCCCGCTTCCCGAGAGGTATAGCCCCATGCGACCAGGCCCGGCACGTCGGCCGGCGACGACCTGGGACGAGTACCGAAGTGCAATCGCTGCCGGGCAAGAACGGGCAGAAGCTGGAAGGTAAGGCGCGAGCGTTGGCCCGCGCACAGGAATCTAGGCCTCCGAGTCGGCCTGTTGCACTATTGCCAGGACAGCAGCCCGGGAAAGCTTGGTTTCCCCCCGACGCAGCGCGGCGAGGGTGGCCTGGGCCAGCTTGAGGGGAATTGCGTACATGGCGTGAAAGGCCGGCGACGACACTGTCCGCGCATAGGCCTCGGCCTGGGCCAGGCATACCGCCGCATACTCGGCCACCTGATCGAAACCCCATCCCGGTGGGAAGAAGTCCGCGCCGCGCCTCACGTCGTCCGTCCGGTTGCGCAAGATGTTGACCAGTTGCAGCCCGCGCCCGAACAACACCGCCATCGAGCGGTCGACCTGGACTCCTTCGAAGAAGGCCAACAGGTCGCATAGCAAGATCCCGACGGCACCGGCGACGCCGAATGTGTAACGGTCCAGGTCCATCGGCGATTGGATGGCCCAGTCGACGTCAGCCCAATCGGCCATTCTGTCCGCCATCGCGGCCGCTCCTTCCCAGATGCGCGGGGCAATTGCGGCCGGTGCGCGGCATGCCCAATCGGCAAGACGCAAGGATACGCTGGGCAGAGGGCCTTGGGAGCCCCCTAGGATCTCGCGCAACGAGGCGGCGTCGAAACGCTCGAGCGAGGTCTGGGCTTGGAAATGCCGGCTCACGGCACGCAGGATGCGGGCCTTGTCTCCGACGGGCAGCGTCGGATGATCTTCGATCTCATCGATCGCCCGTAGGCATAGGTAGGCCGAAGCAACCGCCTCCTGCAGGCCGCGCGGCAGGCGGGCAACCGGAAGGGAGAAGGTGCGACTGGTGGCCTCAAGCGCCTCGAGTACTTCGTCGAAACCCATAGGCTGGTTCGAGACATCCCTGGGATGGCGCCGGAAACGGCGAGTGGTTTAGTATGCCCGGTGCGGACCGATTGTCAAGGGGTAGAAATCCAGGGGTGGGAGGGACGTGTCGGTCCAGCGAGCTCCCATGCCCATACTCACCGCACGGAGTCCGCACGAGGAGAGCCTACCTCGCCTCGCGGTCCGGAGGGACCGGTCGACCCAGCATGGATCTCTCGGGGCGTCTGTCGGGAGATTGCAGGTTGGTGATCCCCTTCGGCTTCGGCGAGATGGCGGGGTCTCTCGGCTCGGCCCTAGCCCGACCGGCTCCAACGTCGCCGCAAGGTCCCGCCTCTCAATGGTCCCTGAAAGCGGCCGGGGAGAGCCGATCCCGTTGGCGACCGCGATCGACACTCCCATTGGCACCCATCGCCGCGTCCATCAACGCAGCGCACTCCCCAATCGCGATTGAGTACTGAGCGATCACATCGTCTTGCGGCACGGGATCGACCCATCAGCCTTCATTCTCAACCCCCGCGCACCCGCCTGCTTGAAGGCTTTCCGCCGAAGCCAACAACCAGTGCCCACTGACGGTCTGGATTCGCACAGTCCAATGGACGCCCGCCCGCCGCCGGCCCCGGAGCCCATGGTTCGGCTCGACCTTCTTCTGATCATGCGATGGGGCTGAAACGGTTTCCCGTCGACGGTCGTCCTCTCCACCTATTGTTCACTGAAGGGGACTCGTAGGGTCCTGGGAGGCTGCGCTTCCCCGAGGCTTGAGGTGAGACGCGGACAGAGAGATGGGCGAGGAACACCCGATCACACACAGGATATCGAGTTGTCTCTGACTCGAATCTCCTCGAAGCATGACTCTCAGCTCACTTTGGTCGGCTCGGCATTGATCTCCCTCTGCGCAGACGTAGCGCCACACGGTGCCGCCGAGCACATTGTAGCCGCCTATCTGGCACATCCTTCAGTTTCCCTAGTTAGACTGCAGGCCGGGATGGGGGCCGCGGCCTGACGCGACCGTCTTGAGACACGCGTCAGGCATATTGCGCCTGCCAAAGTGCCCTTCACAAGCAGGAGGGTTACTCTAAGCGCCGGCGCGGATCGAAGGGAGAAACGATAGATCCACTCCGAATGGATCCGACCCATCCGGCGTAGCCAGAGAACATCACGCTATCCCTTTCCCTCTCGCCGAACGGGCTCGAGGTTCGTGAGGCACCCCGTGGGGGGAGCCGCCTGCCGGGTTATTGGGCGGCGTGGGGGGCGTGAAGGTGAACTTTCCCGATCAGAGCGACGCATACAGCGCGTCGATCAGGCGCAACGCACGCGGGTCCGGCGGCATCCCGGCTTGTAGCTGGTTCATGACCGGGTGAAGCCCGCCGCAAGCCATGTCCCTTCAGGGACTGTGGGCAAGGCGGGCTTGGAGTTGTCCGGGCCTGCCGATGGCGGTATAGTTGTCCTGCAATACGACCGGGCGTACCAAGCGTCAGAAGGAGAATAGCCTCAGCGCAGGCCCGGTGCGGCTCTTTAACAACTTCAGTTTGCCGGTTGTGCGGGGAAGGCCCGCATGCAAAAACTGAACCGTGGATAAGAGAGAAACTCCTTTTCGGGTGGGACGCACCCGTTGGGGCGTAACGTGGCCGGTTGCGGCGAGCGTGCCCCAAGAAGCCGCTGGGCTTTAGCCCATGCGGAGCGTCACGTATCCGAATCCGACGCGTGCTTCGGGATCCGCGAAGCCCATCGATCCACCCGCGCCCGGACATCCAAAGGCCGCGGCACTCGCCGAGCCAAAGCCTGCGCCCTCAACGGGTAGCGAGAAGCCGAGCCCGAATCGCATCGGCATGCCGAAGAGCACCGCATCAGGACCGCTGGCCTGTTCGGTCCGGGCACGTTCAATACTCTCCAGACTCAGCACGCGGACGCCATCCACCGTCCCTCTACAGGCGGGCGCCCCGTACACGCGAGCCAGGGCCCGCGCGGTCGTGTGCGCGTTCCCGGCCGGGATCTCCGCACCCCGCCAGGCGCGCGAGTTTCTGTCGGCGAAGGTCCAGGGCGGGTTGTGGTTCGCCTTCTCGACCATCGCCCCGCCCCCCTTCACGCCGCCAGCCATTGAACCTCTTTCCAAGGAGGATGTCGCGATCCTGCTGAAGGCATGTGACTGTTCAAGGACATGGAAGACGCGTCCCGACGTTGCCAACCGACGGCCGTCAGCCGATCGAGACCGGGCTATCATCCTGACCTTGCTCGACACCGGCGTCCGTGCGTCTGAGCTATGCGGAATCCGGTTCGGTGATCTCAGCCTTGGCCAGAAAAGCCTGAAGGTGAGCGGCAAGGGTCCTGGCACGGAAGGGAAGGAGTGAAGTTGCCCCGTATTGGTGGACAGTCGGCGGCTTGGGTGAATCTCATGCGGCATGCGTCTGAACCATCTCGTACCTGGCCGGCGAAGCATAGTTGAGGGATGAGTGTCGGCGATGTGGGTTGTACCAGCCTTCGATGAATGCGAACACCGCCCGACGCGCCTCTTCTTGCGAGCGGAAGGCGCGACGATCCAGCAGTTCACACTCCAGCGTGGCGAAGAAGCTCTCACACAACGCATTGTCG
>Ga0315295_10001105_pt1 | contig 23168 bp, 15 predicted proteins | sample YL17G14_0_MG_FD_204453 | JGI IMG/M metagenome (GOLD analysis project Ga0315295, IMG submission 204453) | Sediment microbial communities from Yellowstone Lake, YNP, Wyoming, USA - YL17G14_0 | ecosystem: Environmental > Aquatic > Freshwater > Lake > Sediment | place: USA: Wyoming | collected...
GTCCGCCGCACGGCCATGGGCGCGGGCAATGGCCGCGCGGATGTCGTCCGCCGTGGCCAGCGCAGTCTGGACGGCACACCCGGCCACATGGCCGAGGTTGTCGATGACATCCACGGCGATCGGGTCGGCCACCGCGACCTGCAGCACGCCGTCCACGCGGCCATAAGGCATGACCAGGTGTTCTTCGCCGTAGGCACGCGGCAGCGCGGTGTGGACGTCGACGGGAATCAGCCGGTCAGCCAGCGAAACGAAAGGCATGCCGAACTCCGCGGCCACGGCGCGGGCGAGCGCCTCCGGGTCACCGGCGGACAAGCCCCGCTCCCGGGCGAGTTGTGTCAGATGATCTTCGGCGGCGATTGGCACGTTGGGGCCGGTCCCTTGCCCGCGGGATCAGCGGTTGAGGCTCAAGAGGAATTCCGTGTTGGTCTTGGTCTTCTTGAGCCGCTGGATGAGCATGTCCATCGAGTCGGCGGCGGGCACGCCCTGCATGGCGCGGCGCAGCGAGTAGATCTTGATGAGCTCGTCGGGATGATAGATGAGCTCCTCCTTGCGGGTGCCGCTCTTGTCGATGTTGAGCGCGGGGAAGATGCGCTTGTTGACGAGGTCGCGGTCGAGGTGGAGCTCCATGTTGCCGGTGCCCTTGAACTCCTCGAAGATGATCTCGTCCATGCGGCTGCCGGTGTCGACCAGCGCCGTGCCGACGATGGTCAGGCTGCCGGCGCCCTCGATGTTGCGCGCGGAGCCGAAGAAGCGCTTCGGCTTCTGCAGCGCGTTGGACTCGAGGCCGCCCGACATGATCTTGCCGCTGCTCGAGGCGAGCGCGTTGTAGGCGCGGGCCAGGCGGGTGATGGAATCGAGCAGGATGACGACATGCTCGCCGTGCTCGACGAGCCGGCGGGCCTTCTCGATGACCATCTCGGCGCAGTGCACGTGGTTCTCCGGCGCCTCGTCAAAGGTCGAGCTGACGACCTCGCCCTTGCACTGGCGCTTGAAGTCGGTGACTTCCTCGGGGCGCTCGTCCACGAGCAGGATGATGAGCTTCGCCTCGGGCGAGTTCTCCGCGATGGAGTTCGCCATGTTCTGCATCAGGATCGTCTTGCCGGTGCGCGGCGGGGCGACGATGAGGCCGCGCTGACCGAAACCGACCGGCGTGATGATGTCCACCATGCGCATGGAGACATCCTTCTGGCCCGGCCGCTCGAGCAGGATGCGCTTGAGCGGATAATACGGGACCAGCTCCTCGAACGGCGGAAGCTTGGAGACCTCGGCGGGCTTGCCGCCCATGACCGAGCGGATGGCGACGACGGCCGGGCAGCGGTCGGTGCCCTGCGGGGACTGCAGCTGGACCTCGACCGCGTGGCCGCGCTTGAGCCCGTAATGCCGCACGAGGATCTCCGGGACGAAGGCGTCCTCGGGATAGAGGCGGTAGTTGACGTCGTCGTGCACGACGAACCAGCTGCCGCGATCGGTCAGGTCGAGGTAGCCGCGGTCATAGAGCGGAATCTTCTGCCCGGTGATGTGCGCGAAAACCTGGGTGATGAGCTGCCGGCGGTTCGGCGCGCCCTCGAACTTCACGTCCATCTTCCGGGCGAAGGCCGTGAGCTCGGCGAGGTTCAGCGCGTAAAGTTCGTTGAGCCAGACCGGGTCCTCTTTGCCGCTGGCGATCTCCCCGGCCAGTTGCTCCAGCACCTCGAGGCTCGGGAAGCGCGCCGGGTCGGGCAGGTCGCCGTAATGGACGACCTCCTTGGGCGGCGCCGGCTGCGGGGGATGCTTGGGGCCCTGGAAATTCTGGTTGCCCCACTTGCCGCCGCCACCGCCGCGGAACTTGCCGCGCTGCCGGCGGCCCCACTTGCCGCCGCCCTGCGGCTGGAAGTTACCCCCGCCGCCCGGGCCGCCTTCGGGGTAATTGCCCTCGTCCTGCGGTGTGCCCGGCTGGCCCTGCCCCTGGTCGCCCCCCTGGCCGGCTGGCGAGTCCGCCACAACCTGGGCCGGCGGCTCGGCGCGCTCCGGTTCCGGCGCGGGGGCCGGCTCGGGCGCACGTTCCGGGGCCGGTTCGTGGACCGTGAGGTCCTTGACGGCCACCTTGGGGGTCTTCTTCCCGCCGCGGATCAGGCGCGAGCGCACGGGGCGCTTGGTTTCGGCCGGTTCGCGCGATGCGGAGCCGGCAGTGCTGGTTTCCTCGTCGGATTTAGGGGGGACTGACATGAAGGGGACCGGCGGGCCGGTCGGGTGGTTTGGTATTCAGGAGGCGGTCGGCCAAGGCATCGACCTGTTCACGTAAAAAGTCGTGGGTGCCGTCGTTAAGGAGAACGTGGTCTGCCAGCCCGCATTTTCGGGCCAGCGGCAGTTGCTTGACCAAGCGCTGGCGGGCGAGTTCCGGGGGGATGCCGCGCTGCTCCAGCCGCCTCAATTGGAGGGCGGAGTCTGTGGTTATGCAGACGGTGAAATCAAACCAATTCTGCAGGCCCTTCTCGAATAGCAGCGGCACCTCGACGATGAACGCCGTGCCCCGGCTTTGGGCGAAAATCTCCCGCCAACGGGCCAGCAGCCGGGGATGCAACAGCTCCTCCAGCCAGGCGAGGGCGGCGGGGTCCGAGAAGACCACCTCCGCGACCTTGTCGCGCCGCACGGAACCGTCGGCCGCGAGCATGGCCGGACCGAGCCGGGCGCGGATGGCCTCGGCTACGGCGGGACCGGGCAGCAGCTCGTCCCGGACGGTCTGGTCGGCGTCGAGCCGGCGGAATCCGCGCTCGGCGAACATGGCCGCCGCCGTCGATTTACCGCACCCCATGCCGCCCGTGAGGCCGACGATCAAGTTGGTGGTGCCTTCCATTCGATACGCCCCCAGACAATGGGCTTGCGGCATGGGGGGCAACCCCTATCTGCTACGTTCTCGAATGGTTCCCCCGCATGCCATTGACACGAAGAGTCCGGCCGCTGTGTTGAAGGCCGCGAAGGCGGCATTTGGCGACATCGGGGCGGACGCCAGCTTTCCGCTGCTCGACCGGCTGTTCGCGGACGTCACCGGCATGTTCGAGGGCCACTACCCCGGCTACCAGGGTGGGGACATGCGCTATCACAATTACGAGCATACCCTCCAGGCTACGGTGTGCCTGATCCACCTCCTGCAGGGCCGCAGCCGGACCGCCGACAAGCCTGTGCTCGCGCCGCGGGACTGGGAACTGGCGGTGATGGCGGTGCTGCTGCACGACAGCGGCTACCTGAAGAAGTCCGACGACCTCGCCGGCACCGGGGCAAAATACACCATGGTCCACGAGCGCCGCAGCTGCGACTTCTCCCGCGAATACCTGCCGCGCATGGGCGTGACGGCCTCGGAGATCGAGGACATCTGCGCCGCCATCATCTGCACCGGCCCGCGCAGCCGCATCAGCCAGATTTCCTTCCACCGGGAGGAGGCCCGGCAAATGGCGTTCATCCTCGTGACCGCCGACTACCTGGCGCAGATGAGCGCCGCGGACTACCTCGACAAGCTGCCTGCCCTTTTCCGTGAATTCCAGGAGTCCTTCGACTTCGAGCAGATGCCGCCCGAGAAGCGGCCCTACCACACCCTGGCGGAACTGCTCGAGAAGACCCCCGGGTTCTGGACCAATTATGTGCGCCCCATGCTCGACTTCGAGGCCGGCGGCGTGCATCGCTATTTGACGACAGCGGGCCAACCCAATCCTTATCTGCAGGCGGTCGAGACGAACATGAGCGAAGTTCGGCGGCGCCTGCCGGCCGGGACGGGGTCAACCTAACATCCCCCACAGTCCACTGTCTCATGCTCGCGACCATCTGCTCGGCTGCTTTGCTGGGCATTGACGCCGTCCCCGTCTCCGTTGAGGTCAACACGGGCGAATCCGGCGTCCCCAATCTCATCCTCGTCGGCCTGCCCGACGCAGCCGTCAAGGAATCGGAGGACCGCGTCTTCTCCGCCCTCAGCAACTCCGGCCTTAAGATGCCGAAGTCGCGCACGACCATCAATCTCGCGCCCGGCGACCTGCGCAAGGAGGGGGCCATCTATGATTTGCCCATCGCGCTGGGCATACTCGTCGCCACCGGCCAGCTCGTCTGCGACCGGCTCGCCGACTGCCTCATCGCCGGCGAACTGAGCCTCTCCGGGGCCACCCGGCCCATCAAGGGCGGCCTCGCCATGGCCGTGCTCGCCCGGGAATGCGGCCGGAAGGCCGTGCTGCTCCCCGCCCCCGCCGCGCAGGAGGCCGCGCTCGTCGGCGGCATCGAGGTCTACGAGATCAGGTCGCTCGACGAGGCGGCGCGCTTCCTCGGCGGCGCGCTGAAGCTGACGCCCCTGCCCGTCCCGCGCGCCCTGACCGGTGCGTCCTGCCCCGACGGGCAGGAGCCCGACTTCGCCGACATCAAGGGTCAGCAGGCCGTCCGTCGCGCGGTGGAGGTCGCCGTGGCGGGCGGGCACAACCTCATCATGATCGGGCCGCCGGGCTCGGGAAAGTCCATGATCGCCAAACGTGTGCCGGGCATCATGCCGCAGCCCACGCTCGACGAATACCTCGACATCCTCCGCATCCATTCCGCCGCGGGGCAGACCATCACGGGCGGGCTGCACTTCTTCCAGCGCCCGGCCCGCGCGCCGCACCACACCATCTCGGACGTCGGCCTGCTCGGCGGCGGCGCCATCCCCGGCCCGGGTGAGATCTCCCTCGCGCACCATGGCGTGCTCTTCCTCGACGAACTGCCGGAGTTCAAGCGCTCCGCCCTCGAGGTGCTGCGCCAGCCGCTGGAGGACGGGCATGTCACCATCTCACGCAGCGCCGGGAAGATCACCCTGCCCTGTGTCTTCATGCTGGTCGCGGCGATGAACCCCTGCCCCTGCGGCTACCTCGGCGATCCCAAGCACGAATGCCGGTGCGCGCCGGCGCAGATCCAGCGCTACCGCGCCCGCATCAGCGGGCCGCTCCTCGACCGCATCGACCTGCACATCGAGGCCCCCGCGCTTTCCCTCGCGGAGCTGCGCCACGACCACCCGGCCGAATCCTCCGCCGCCATCCGCGAGCGCGTCGAGACCGCCCGCCAGCGGCAGCTCGTGCGCTTCCGCGGGAGCAGCATCACCGCCAACGCGCGCATGCCCGCGTCGCAGCTCAAGAAATTCTGCGGGCTTGATGCCCGGCTCGGCGACCTCCTGCAGCAGGCGATGGAGCAGCTGTCTCTCTCGGCCCGCGCCTACGACCGCATCCTCAAGGTGGCGCGCACCATCGCCGACCTCGCCGGGGCGGAACACATCGCCCCCCCCCATCTGCTCGAGGCCATCCAATACCGCAGCCTGGACCGGAACGTATTCTACTGAGCCAACACCTGAGTTGGTGGGCAAAGACGGCTACACTCATATTTATATGCTCTAGCGCCTTTGTGTCCTTAGCGGGCTTTGTGTGATAGTCTGATTCTGGTCAGTAATTGGTATTACTCCTCTTCAGGTGCGGCGGACGATCCGGCGGGGGCGGGCAGCGGAGGCAGGCCGGGGGTGCAGAGTTGGCGGATGGAGATGGCCGGGGCGCAATGATGCAGAACCATCTGGAGACTGGTATCAATTTCCTTGGTGCGCCCGTAGTAGATCGAGCTGGTGGAACTCACGATTCCGGCGAGGTCGCCGTTGGCGGCGAAAATCGGGCCGCCGCTGGAGCCTTTGGCGTAGTCTGCGGTCACTCCCATCCGGGGGCGGCGCGCATCCTTGGGGTTGTTGGCGCCGAAATAGTATCGGCTCACCACGCCGGCCGTGAGGGTGAAGAGATTTCTGCTCGGGTGGGTGATGGCGGTGACCGGCATTCCCACGGGATAATCAACGGCCAGACCGACCGGAGCGAAACCGCTTCCCTCGACGCGGAACACGCAGATATCATCCACGCGTTGGGCGGCGAGGACTTCCACTATCGGGAAAAACCTCCCGTCCATGGTCATGACACCGCAGATCTCGGATTTTGGATTGTCCAGCACATGGTAATTGGTGACGCCCACACCGTCGGCCGTGAGCATGACCGCGCTCGCCACGGACAGCATCAGCTTGGGGTGGCCCGGTTTGCGCTGGGCTTCGGGAGTGGGAATGGCGTTGGCGATCATCACGACGTTCCCGTGGCGGCGTTTCCAGATTTCGGCGGGCGATAACACGGCCAGAGGCAGCGGTGCGGGCAGCTTCACGTCGGCCTGCGTGCGATTCAGTTGTTCGCGCAAAACGGAGGGCGGCACCTGTTTGTTTTGCTCCCACACCTTGTCCATGGCGAAGGCCATTTGGGTCATGAGCCGGAAATCATCGGTCCAGCCGACGGACGATACGGCGGCGACAGCCGCGGCGTGGGCGGGCGTCGGGGTCGCCGTCGTTTGGGGCGTGGTTGAGCAACCGCCGAGCAGGCCGAGGGCGCTGATCAGACAGGCGGATTTTCTAAGCTTGGTGTTTAACATGGTGAAAAACGAGAGTTGGATCCGGTGCCATACGGGCGACGTGTGCCGGTCGGTTTTGCGGCCGTCCGAGATGCCGCCGAACGCCTTGTGCGCCAAATCCGCCGTTGCCAACGCGCCGGTCGCCGTCGGGGAAGGCGCCGACGGCGTCGGACACGAACCCCGGAAGGCGAGAAGCGGACTGCCCGGCTTGAGCAGGCGCCGCGCGCATTTCATAGCTTGAGCAGGCGCTTGACCTCGACTTCAAGCTGCTCCCCACGGGCCTCGGTCGAAACGAGTTTGCCGTCCTGATCGAGCAGCAGCATCGCGGGGATCCCGCGGATATTGTAGAGCCGGGCATGGTCATTCATCCAGTGCTTGCCGTCGAAATATTGCGGCCATGGCATGCCCGCCGTCTGGGTAAACTTGGTGAGCGTGGCCTTCGCCGCCGCGAGTTTCGTCGCCACCGCCTCGGCCGAGTCCGTCGGCAAGACGCGCGCGTTTTCGAGCGTGATGCCGATGACCTCAAAGCCTTGGGCATGACATTGCTGATAGACCTTGATGACATTCGGCAGCTCTTTCTTGCACGGCCCGCACCACGTGGCCCAGAAGTCGATCAGCACCACCTTGCCCCGCAGGGCCGCGAGATCCACCGCCCGGCCATCGACCGCGGTGAACTTCAGGTCCATCGGTTGTTCGCGGAGCGCGTGCAGGCGCAAGGTGCCTTGCGCCTGCCGGGCCATCTCGGGCTCGGCGCTCGCCGCGAGTTTGCGCAGGTGCGCGGTTCCTTCACCGGGAGCGACCCGTTCGAGGGTTTTCGCAAAATCCAATTCAAAGTCGGGCAAGGCGCGGCTCTGCGGTGCCAAAGCGGCCAAGCGATCGATCTTCTCCCGCAGCGGCGGAAGGACGGGCGAAGGGGATCTCCGCGCCACCACAAACGCGCGGGCCAGATCAGCGGTGAGCAACTGCTCGCGCTGGTTCGGCGGCAGCGTGGCGTTGGCGAGCAGCTTCGCCATCCGCATCTCGTATTGCTTCTGGTAGGCAGCCTGCTGCGCCGGCGTGTCGCGATAATCGATTTCCATCAGGCCGTAAACCGCACTGTGCCGGTTGGTCGGAAATTGCTCGGACAGATCGAACTGCGCGTTCAGCACGGCCAGGGAATCGCGGGGCGTCGATTTCATCAGCGTCAAATACCGCTCGTAGGCCAGATCGGCCGGTGATTTCTCCTTCACGGCCGCGACGGGGGCCGGCGCGACGGCAGGATCGCCAGGCGCCGGATCGGCCGCGACCAACGAGGCCGCCAGGAACGCGGCGAAGAGACAGGGCAGAGTGCGGATCATAGGGGAAAGGGGGCCCAGACCGGGACGGCACCCGCGCCGTCCCGACTTGGGCGGAATCCTCAGAAGGTCTTGCTGATGCTGACGTTCACGTAACGCATGAGCGGGGACTCGAAGCGGTTGTAGAAGCCGGAGCCGTCGCTGACAAACGAAGGCATGCGATCAAAGATATTCTGCACGGAGACGCTGAAGCGCGTGCCGGCCAGCCAGGAATGCACGCCCTTGAGCCCCTGTTGCTGCGGGATCGTGTAGCCCACCTGCCCATTCCAGACCAGACTGGAGCCGATGTGGTCGCCGTCGATGCCGGTGGCGGTGGGCAAGGCTTGGGTGGGAACCGTGGTGGCAGTCTTGTAACTCGGGATATAGACCGGGGTCAGCGAAGCGCTCCAGCGATTCTTGCTCCATGACGCGGTAGCGCGCCATTTGTAGTCGAGAATGGCGCTCTGCCGTGACGGCGCATTAAGCACCGCGGGGTTGGTCGACAACCGACCCACCACGCCGACTTTCTCGATGATCGCCCCCCCCGCGATAATCTGTTCACGGAAGGAACGGGTAAACTCCCCCGTGCCCGACAGGGAAATCCGGCCGATCGGCATCATCGGCAGATCGTATTTGAACTTGATATCGTAACCGCTCGTCCACAGGCCCGCGACGTTGGTGCGCCGAAGATCGAGGGAGGTCACCTGGCCCAGCCAGCCCTGCGCGAGATCGTTCGCCGTGGGGTCGGCGCGCACGACGCGGCCCGGGAAGAGTTCGGGATTTTGCACCAACTCGGAGCGCGTGGGGGAACGGAAACTGTTCGTTTGCTGGGTTTCCCAGAAATCCACGGTGAACGACAGGCCGGGCACCACCGGCGGGAGGATGGTGATGCCGGCATTGCGCGACTGGGTTTGCATGGCCTGCAGATCGGGATTGCCGCCCGTGAGGACGTTGTAGGAATAATTCGACTGCACATTGCCCCGCGCCGGGTCGATGAAGGCCGAGGTGCTCGGGGTCGTGGTGATGACGCCCTCCAAGTCGCTTTCGTAGGGCGGGAAATATCCCCCGGTCACCGAGCCGCGCACGAACCACCACTTCCGCGGTTGGAGCTTGAGGGCATAGGTATTGGTCGGCACCCACGGCCCGCTGCCATTCTTGTTCGTCCGTCGGCCCCAATTGGCCTCGAAGGACTGGATGCCGAGAGGCTTCCATTTCTTGCCCATCAAAGGAATGGTCAGCTCCCCACCTACACTCACGCGCCGGTAGTCAAAAGGGGTCTTGGTGCCATTGGTAAAAGCCGCGATGCCCGTGGTGAGACCCGGCTCGGCCACGACCAAGCTGTAGGCGTCGACGCTGAAGTCGTAGGGATCTTGGCGGGATTCATAGCTGGTCTCGGCATATTCCCCGCGCAGGGAAACGCGGACCGGGCCGGTCGGCAGTTCAAAGGGTGAGCCCCAGACACGACCGGAGAAGTTGGTGGTGTTGCTCTTGGCGACGTTGTGACGCGTAAAATAAAAATATCTGTCCAGAAACGCCTGCGAAGCCGGGAATGCCGCATGGTCGGCCAGCGGACTGTAGAGTGAGAACCGCTCAATCGTCTTCGCCTGATTGACCAGCACATTGAACCAGCCCTGGCTGAGATAAAAAAGCGGGTCGGAGCTGTCGGCGTAACTGTAGCTGTAGTCGTAGGTGCCGTCCAAGGTCCACCGCCACTTGCTGCCGATCTTGCCCCGCAGCCCGAGCACGGCGCGCACCCCGTCGCGGCCTTGCACACTCACGCCGTCCTTGACGTCAATCGGGTCAAAATAGACCGTGATCGGGCGGCCGACAAAACCGGTCGCGGCAATAGAGCGGAAAGGATTGGGGTTCACGAAAGAGCCGCCGCCAAAGAACGCAGGGATGGTGATGGTCTCGCTCGCCGGCAGAGACAAGGAAGATGTCCCCAGTGGGGTGTCAAAACTGCTCTTGGTCGTGCTAAACCCGACCTCCGCATAGGCCTCCAGCCGCTCGTCGGGCAGGATGTCGTGCTCGAGTGTGGCAGTCAGGCTGTAGGAGCGGCTCGGCCGATAGAGCACCAGACGATCATAACGATTGGAGGTATTGGGCAGGTTGGCTGTCGCCACAAAGGAACCCGGCGTAAGCCCAATGCCGTTGCTACCCAGTGGAATCCCGGCTATGCGCACCCCCGTCGTGCCGGGAATACCCAAGTCCTGAGTGGTGTTGCCCACCACAATGGTGCCGGCGGAGGAAGCACCGATCAGGGGCAGCACAAATTGTTCATACGCCGTGCGGGTGCCCGACATGATCGTCGTGTTGATCGGGTAGGTCTCCACCAGCCGGCGGGCGAAATCGCGACCCCCTACCCGCAGAGGCATGGATTCGTTGTAGTTGCCCGTGACCGTCACCCTGGTCCGGCCATGGTTGAATTTGAGCCCCTCCAACCAAGTCAATCCGAGACGTTCGGCGCCCCCACCATGCGTGGAGAAACCGTAGTTCGCCGACAGCGTCCGCGTCGTGTAGTCCTTGCGCAAGATGATGTTGATCGCGCCACCCATCGCCCCTTCCCCGTAGAGCGTGGAGCCCGACAGCGGCAGCACGTCGATCCGCTCGATGGCGGCGACCGGGATGCGGCTCAGATCGACCCCCTGCGTGCGCGAGGCGTTGGGCAATTGGCGGCCATTCAGCAGGACCGCCGTCTGCTGTGAATCAAAGCCGCGCATCGTGAGAAAACTGCCCGTGTAGGTCAGGCCGCCCGTTCCGGAGGTGGTCACATTCACCCCGTTGGTCAGGTATTCCGCCCCATAGTTGGAACTTCCGGGGATATACTGGATCAGCTCCGTCATGTCAGTGACGCCCAGCTGCTCAATCTCCAAGCGGGTCAGCATATCGTGGCGGATGGCCGCGTCCTCGGTGGTGTCGAAAATGCTCTGTTTGATGATACCCTCGTCCTTGTGGCCCACGACCTCCATCTTCTCGAGCTGGAGTGCGCCGCTCTCAGTTTTTTCGAGCCGGACCGGGCGAGCGCTTGGCTCCGCTTGCGCCGCCCTTGGGCCGTTTGGGAGCACGCTCCGGTTGACCGCAAACGCGCCGGTCTTTTCGTCCTGCACCACGAAGAGAGGGGTGCCGCGCACCATCTGGTCGAGAGCCTCGCGAGGCACGAACTCACCCTTCACGGCTTTCGTCGTCACCCCGCGCACCTGATCGGCGGGATAGACGATCTGCTCGCCCGATTGCTGGGAGAAATACTTGAGTGTGACCGCGGCGTCGCCCGCCGGCAGATCAAACGTTTTCTTGGCCGGCTCGGCGGCGAACGCCGCGGGCAGCAACCCAAAGACAACAATGGCGACACAAAACAAAGAGCCGAACGAGCGCAGCATGCGCAGTCCGGCCCGGCAGGAGGTGATCTGATTCATCATGGTGTGGAGGGGCTACGTTCCTTGAGACGGGCCGGGCGCGGCTTTCCATTAGTTAATTACCGGAAATTTAAAGCCCCCAGCCGCAACGATGCCCTTAAACCACAGCTGCCGCCGATGAACACCGATTCAGATCTGGGCGTGAGCCCAGGGTGGGCGTCGGTTTCCACACCGACGCTGACCTGCGGGCCGTAGTCTTGGCGATGGTCTGTCGCCGATGTGGAAATCGGCGACCACCTTCCCATGAACAGGAGGCAGGGCGAGTTATCCTTACCACGCCGGCCGGCCCCGGTTGATCTCATACTGGAAACCGCAGTTGGACACAGAGTGCACCGAGGTAAACACAGAGAGCACAGAGGCATGCGTCGGAAAATTGCCCGCAGGCACTCTCACCCGGCAGGTGAATGCAAATTCGGCGACTACCACCCAATAAATATCTCTCCTTTCACGCCTTCCGAACTTTGTGCGCTCTGTGACGAGATCGAACCGCTGAATTTAAGCTCATACCAATCGCCCGATAATATTACACCTTTGCGCGACAGCGCGGTAGGGCGGGCATTCCGCTGCCCGCCGCGGTTGGGAGAGCGCCCGGCGCGGAGCGGAATCCGCGCCCTACCTTCAGATTCGAGTGAAAATCCAAGGCGATTGACCTCACTCTCGATTACACCCGCGAAAGAACCCCGTTGATCTCCAGCTCCGGCCTCGGCTCTCCGCTCTTGACCGAAGGCCGGCCGCTCACCGCGCCTGCCGCAGAATGATCGCGCCATCGCGCCGTGACACCGTGAGCCCAAAGCTGGCTTCCAGCAGGCGGACAAAGGCCTCCGCGTTGTCCGCCCGGAAGGTCCCGCCCACCAGAATCCCGGCTGTCGCCGGATCGCCCACGGTCAGGGGCTGGCGGTTGTAGCGGTTGAATTCGGCGACCACGTCGCCCAGCGGCATATCGGCAAACTCGAGCCGCATCGCCTGCCACGAGCACGCCCGTTCGATCTCGGCGGGGGTCATCTCCGTGACCGTCGCCGCCCCGGCCGGCGCGGACTCGGCCGCGACGACGATGCGTTGGCCGGCGATGAGCTGCGATAATTCCCGCGCCGTCGCGGCGTTCGGGCCGGCGGGCACTTCGTTCACCTTCACCGTGCCCTCGGTCACAAGGACGGAAACCTGCGTGCGCCCAAGCGCCACACTGAAAGCGGTGCCGACCGCGCGCACACTGACTCGGCCGGCGGTCACCGTGAAAGGCCGGGCGGGATTTTTCGCGACGTTGAAATGGGCTTCGCCCTGCACCAGTTGCACGTGGCGCTCGTTTGGCGTGAATTGCACGTCGACCCGTGCGCCGGTATTGAGCTCGACGACCGACCCGTCTTCCAGCGTCAGGCGCTCGGCACCGGGATGGATGATCGCCTTCCGGTGATATGGGGCTTCGGCCGCCGGCTGGGTCCACAGGGAAAGACCCAACATCACGGCCGCGGCGGCCGCCAGCGAGCCGGTCAGCAGCGGCCACGCCACGATTTTCGCCGGACGTTGGGTGGCGAGGAGATCTTTATCGGGATGGGTCTGTGCCTCGGGCCGGAAATCGCGCAATTGATCCAACGTCACCCACGCCCGGTTCAGCCGATCCACCGCGACGGTGTGCGCCGGATCCGAGAAACGCCACAGGGCAAACTCGGCCTGTTCGTCCGGCGTCAGGCCTTTGTCCTGCCGTGCCAGCCAAGCGGCGGCCGTGGCCTCGATCGCCTCGGTCTGGCCGGAACGGGAATGGGGGGTAGGGTTCACTGGGTCATGTCACCGTTGGTGTGGCCCGGGGATTCTTCATGCCGCGCTGCGCCAGATAGTTGGCGACCCGGCGCATGCCTTTGGCCACCTGCACCTCGACGGTGTGCTCCGAGATGCCGAGCTTGGTGGCGATGTCCCGCTGAGGAAGTCCATAGAGTTTGCGCAAGGTGAGCACCTGCCGGCAGCGCTCGGGCAGGGCGCGGATGGCATCGGCCAAAAACGCGAGTTCCTGCTGGCGGCTGACGATGTCGGCGACACCGGGCGTATCTTCTATGACGTGCAACTGCTCGATTTCCGCTACGCCCTCGATCTGGACAACCTGTTTGCGGCGGAAAAAATCCAGCGCGGCATTGCGCGCTGTCGTAAAAAGAAAGGCCTTCACAAAACGAATCACGCCCTTTTCCCGGGCCCGGATCAGCCGCGAATAGGATTCCTGCACCATATCGTCCACATCGGGCAGGCTCGGGAATCTGTTGCGCAAGTAAGCCCGTAACGCCGGTTCATGCGGCTGCACTTCAACGGCAAACCAATCGGCAGGATCGCGTTCGGGCGGGGGCATCGGCGGGGAGGAGTGATCTTGGGATTGGCCACTCCCCCGCTCTTGTCCAGACGATATTGGGTTGGGACTCATTGGGACTCGTCGGGACGCTGGGGAATCATGCCCCACCCACTGCAAAGCTCGCGCCAGTCAGACCGGGATTCCCCTCTTCTTTGACGCCAGTAAGGATCATCGGGGCAAGCTTCTGGCGCATTTACCCAAACCACCTCATGCCAACTCCAAGTTCTCTGGTTTTCGTAGCTGCGAGCGTGAGCGAGCGGACGAACGACCACTCGCCCACGCTCGCGGCTACGCCATCCAAGCCGCCCAAACTGCGGGATATCGGACCTACCACGAATGAACTATGGCCGGGTATTTGAGTAAGCACAAGCAAGCCTGACCGCCCCCATCTCACACGACTCCCGATCCCGCCCCGCGGCGTGGCCAAACCGAATTTGACGCATCCCATGACGACCAAAACGGCAGGGTCATTGCTTCATTGCCACAGGGTGTGATGTCCGGCAGGGTTTTATAACTTCCGTGGACAACCCTGAGACAAAACCGCAAATACGACCGGACGGCGCAACGACCCAAGCGGCGGTCGAAATCATCGGGCCGGATCCCTTTGCCCGCGACGCGGCCGGCCAACAAAAGACGCACATCGGCACGGTCTTCCCGTTCTCGCGGGCCCTGGTGACTTTGCCGGGCATCCACGCCACTCAACGACTGGATTTCATCGAGCGGTGCAACGAACGCCGTCGCGCGGCGGGGCAATCGGCCCTCCCGCCTGCCGAGGAGGAGCGACTGCTGCGGGAGGCGGTGGATCTCATCTTTGAGGCGGGCCAAGTCCTGATCCGCCCCGATCCATCCCAGATGGACCTGGCCTTTGCCGCAGACGAAATGTTGGAGGAGATGGCGTTGGTTTCCCGGCGGGACATCCGGTTCTTGTTCGCGATTGACCCGCAGGTCCGTGACGCCATCCAGGCGCGCGGCGAGAATTGGCGCATCAGCCCGCTGCCGCAGTCCGCGGCGGAGATGTCCCGGCTGATTGTGAGTTCCCGGGTCGCCATTCGGGAAGGCCCCATTTATTATTACAATCGGTTCACGGGCACGAGGCACCTGACCTATCAGGCATTTGCGGGCCTCGCGCAACTCGGCGACTCGGATCTGGCGCGGCAGCTGGAGGAGATTGCGGTTTACAGCGCGCAGCGCAATCGCCAGGGACGCCCGGAGGTGGATTTTTTCCCGCCCGGGCCGGCGGGATTCGGGGCCGCGGACTTCCAGGCGATTGACTTTGCGCGCCTGCCGTCGGCCGGGTTGCGGGAAAAGTTTGATGGACTCCGGCGCCAATTCCACGCCGCGGTCGAGGCCGACTTCTGGCAGGACGATCCGCAAGAGGAGTTGTGGCGCCATCGGATGCTCAGCGCATTGGTTTCGCAGCAGGATCAGACGATCACGGTCGATCTGCTGCGCGATCTCAGCCCGGAGTTTTTCCTGCAGGTGGAATGGCTGCCGGGCGGCCGCTTCGAGGAGGGCGAGTTCATGTTCGACCCCGTCTTCGAGGAAGCGGAGCGCAACCCGCAGGACGAAGGCCTGCGCCAGTTCTGCGAGCCGCTGGTGCGTGGATTCATCTTCAGCTACATCCGCGAATACGGCAACGTCGACTACATCAATATCGGGCGCATCGGCCGTTCGCTCTCAAAGGTGCGTCCGCTGGTGCGCGGCCGGCGCGGGGTCTATCTGGCGCAACTGAAGCTGCACGGCGCGCCGGCCCCGATGCTGCGGCTGATCCGCACGCAGAAATGGGGCATTGGCGAGCGCCTGGACGAGGGCAAGCCACTCCTGCAAGCCCTCCTCGAACACGAGGAATACACCGACTACGTCCTGGACCGCCGCTTGGGCCTGCGGCAGTTGGGCATGAACCTGCCCTCCCGCATCAGAATCCTCCGGACGCAGGAAACGTATGCCGGTCTGAATCGGGAAGTCACCGGAAGAACCATCCCCGTCGTTTGCTTTGAGCGGGATTATCTCGGCGGCGTGGCCACGGACAAAGTGCCCTCAGCAAGTTACCTGAAAGAGGGCTATGCCGACCGTCTGGCCGCGCTTTTGGGCAAGGCCGCCGCCTCAAACATCATCGTGGGCCGCGCGATGGAACAGGTCATGCAGGCGATGTTCGACGACGGCGATGAGATCATCCACGAAGACCCGGTCACCGGCCTGCCGGTCGAGATCGTCGTCGGCGATCCCACCGGCTCGTTTGCCGACTATCAGCGCAGCCTGCTCGAAATAGCGAAGGACTACGCCCGCCCGGTCAATACGCGGGCGGGCAAGGTGCCCCGGCTGGGCGAGTTTGCCGAAACTTACCTGCGGTCCTTCCGCGACCGGTTCATTCACCTCCAAGGCGACTACCACAAGCGCCGCCGCGCGTTTGCCAACTTGTTCAAGCATTGCCGGCACGACCCCGCCGGCAGCCTCGCTTACCGCTGGGAGTGCGTCCTGCGGCGGCTGGATGAAACGAATGCCGAAGCGTTGGTGCAGGCCATTCGCGAACATATCAGCGTCTTGAAATAGCCCACGGGCGCCCGTAGGCCCCACCGGCCGGCACGATTTCGTCGTGCCGGGTGACGAAGAGCACCCGCCCCCTGCCCAAACAAAAACCCCACTTCCGCTCTGGGAAGTGGGGTTAAGTGGCGCCCCCACGGGGAATCGAACCCCGCTTTGAAGATTGAGAATCTCCTGTCCTGACCGATAGACGATGAGGGCGAAAAACTGGACGAGCAGGAAAGCGCACCCGGCCGGCCGGCGTCAAGTGCGCAGAGCGCGTCAGGCCTTGAACAGTTCCTCCGGCTTGAAAAAGCGCGCCAGCTCGGCCTGGGCGTTGGCGTCGCTGTCCGAGGCATGGACGACGTTTTTCATCATCTCGGTGCCGAAGTCCCCGCGGATGGTGCCCTTCGCGGCCTTGCGCGAGTCCGTCGGTCCGAGGAGGTCGCGAACCTTCTGGACGATGTTGTCGCCCTCCAGCGCCATCATAATGACGGGACGCGAGCTCATGAACTTCTCGATCTCCGGGTAAAATGGCTTGTCCGCCACGTGGGCGTAGTGCACGCGCAGCACGGCTGGTGTCAGTCGGCCCATCTTGCAGCCGACGATGGCGAAACCGGCGGCCTCGAAGCGGTTGAGCACGTTGCCGACATGGCGCCGGGCCATGCAGTCCGGTTTGAAAATGATGAATGTTCTCTGCATATAAGCGGCCCACCATACTTTCGGGGACTCGTTTGAAAAGCCCCGAATTGAGGAATCTTCAAGGCCGTCTGGCGCGAAGGTTTTTCAGGGCCGCCAGCGCCGCGGCCCGCGCTTCCCCATGATCCACGATGGGTTGCGGATAGTCGCGGCCGAGTGCCACCCCGGCTTCCGCGCGTCCGTGCCAAAGCTCAGAGTGCCTCGATGTAGAGCTGCTCGTAGGCGGCGACGGCGTTCTTCCACGAAAAATCCCGCTGCATCGCGCGGCATTGCACGGCGGCGTAGGCGGGTTTGTCGGCGAAGAGCTTCAGCGCCCGCTGCAGCGCGGCGATGAACTCCTCCTGCTTGGGCACGAACATGATGCCGGTGCCGGTCTCGGGCCCGGCGTCGCAGTCGGTCACGGTGTCCACCAGCCCGCCGACGTTGCTGACCAGCGGCACGGTGCCGTAGGCCTGGCTATACATCTGGTTTAGGCCGCAGGGCTCAAACAACGACGGCATCAGGAAGTAATCCGCGCCCGCCTCCACCAGGTGGCTCATGGCCTCGTCGTGGCGCACGCATACCCCGACCTTGCCGGGATTTGCCTCGGCAAACTCGCGGAGGGATTCCTCGTATTTCCGCTCGCCGCCGCCGAGCACGACGAGCCGGCAGCCTTCGCGGGCAAAGAATTCCTGCGCGCCCAGCACGAGATCCAGCCCCTTGGCCGGCGTGAAGCGGCAGACCATGCCGAAGACCGGCCCCCTGAACTTCGCGCTCCAGTTGAATTCCTTCAGCAGGCGCGCGCGGCAGGCGGCCTTGCCGGCCAGATCGTCGGCCGAGTAGCGCGCCGGGAGGCTCGGGTCGGTGGCGGGATTCCACACCGCCGTGTCGATGCCGTTGAGCAGGCCGTGCAGGTCGTCGAGCCGCGTGCCGATGACGCCGTCCATGCCGTTGCCGAACTCGGGTGTCTGGATTTCCTTCGCGTATTGCGGGCTGACGGTCGTCACCTTGTCCGCGTAGACGATGCCCGCCTTGAGCATGCACATCTGGTCGTAATACTCGAGGCCGTCGATGGTCATCAGGTCGTCGGGCAGGTTGGTCAGCCCGTAGGATTTCCGCGGGAAGACGCCCTGGTAGGCGATGTTGTGGATGGTGAAGACGGTCTTGAGGGCGAGTGTCACGCTGTAGCGCCGCTCCGCCTCGCGCAGGAACAGCGGCAGCAGGCCGCACTGCCAGTCGTGGCAGTGCAGGATGTCGGCCTTGAAGTCGGTCAGGCGCAGCAGTTCCACCACGGCCTTCTGGAAGAAGATGAAGCGGGCGTCGTTGTCGTCGTAGTCGCGCTCACCCGTCCAATACGGCAGCTTGCGGTCGAAGAATTCCTCGCGGCAGATGAGGTAGAGTGTGAGGCCGGGCCGCGGGTGCAGCGTGTAGACATCACCCGCGAGAAACGCCTCCCCCATCTCGATCTTGAGCTTGTGGCTGGGCTTCGCCCCGGTGACGTGCGGGCCGTCGAGCACCGAGCGGTAGCCGGGCATGAAGACCGCCAGCTCGTGCCCCTTGTCCGCCAGCGTCCCGGTCAGGGCCGCGACCGCGTCCGCCAGGCCGCCGGTCTTCAGATACGGGAACAGTTCGCTGGCCGCATGGACAATTCGCATGTTGCAACACTACAGACCCTGGGGCATGGTTCCATCAGAAAATCCCGGGCCCACCTAACCGCCGGACTGTTTCCGGCCCGCCCTGAGTTGTCTGTTATGAGTCATTCCGATCGCCTATTGGCCCATCTCAACCGCCGTGGCTACGTGCCGGCTTCCGCCGACGCCATCGCGCACGAATGGCACCTCAATCCCAAGGACCGCCGCAAGTTCACGACGCAGGTCAACGAACTCGTCCACGCCGGCCGCATCGCGGTCATCAAGGGCGACCGCCTCTGCGTGCCGCGCGAGGCCGACCTCGTCACCGGCACGATCAACTTCCGCCAGAAGGGCTCGGCCATGGTCTTCCCCGAGGTCAAGGTCACCGAGCCGCGCAAGCCCACCGTCTTCATCGCCCCCGAGGACACCGGCGTCGCCCTGCAGGGGGACAAGGTCGTCGTCCGCCTGCGTTCGCCGAAGGACCGGGACTGGCCACATTTCCTCAAGCCGGGCGAGCAGGCCGGCCGCGTCATCAAGATCCTTGAGCGCGGCAACGCCACCCTCACCGGCACGCTCCAGCGCGGCCGCACCTATTTCTACGTCGTTTCCGACGACCCGCGCATGGGCCACGACATCATCGTCGCCGACCCGGTCAAATCGCCCCTGCGCCCGCCGCCGATGGTCGGGGACAAGGTCGTGGTCAGACTCAACGAGTGGACGGACCGGCAGCTCAATCCCGACGGCACGATCACCGAGCGCCTCGGCCGCGCCTTTGAGCCCCGCGCGGAGCTCGCCGCCATCTATCACAAATACAACCTCGCCCGGCAGTTCCCCGAGGACGTCGTCCGCGAAGCCGCCGCCATCCCCGACACCGTCGGCCCGGCCGACCTGAAGAGCCGGCGCGACTACCGGGCGATCCCGACCTTCACCATCGATCCGGACGACGCCAAGGATTTCGACGACGCGCTCTCTCTCGAGTATCTGGCGCATGGCGAGATCCGCATCGGCGTGCACATCGCCGACGTCAGCCATTACGTGAAGCCCGGCACCGCCCTCGACCGCGAGGCGCAGAACCGCGGCAACTCGACCTATCTCGTCGGCACCGTCGTCCCGATGCTCCCGGAAAAACTTTCCAACGGCCTCTGCTCGCTCGTCGAGGCGCAGGACCGCCTGACCAAGGCCGCGCTCTTCACCTTCGCCGCCAACGGCCGGCTCAAGGCCACCGAGCTCGCGAACACCGTCATCCGCTCCACCAAGCGCCTGACCTACAAGCAGGCCTTCGCCCTGATGTTCGAGGACGACCTCAACCAGATCCGGAAGCTCCCCCTCCCCGCCGCGCACTCGACCGGATCGACCGGCCGCGCCCTGAGCGAGCTGTCCGCCGCGGAACTCGCCGAGCTCCAGAAGTGGGTCCGCCAGCTCTGGACCCTCGGCAGCCGCATCCGCCGCGACCGCATGGCGGCCGGCAGCCTCGACCTCGACATGCCCGAGACCAAGATCTTTGTCGACGCCGCGGGCTACGCCGACCGGATCGAGCTGATCCACAACGACGAGAGCCACCAGCTCATCGAGGAATACATGCTGATGGCCAACGAGGCCGTCGCCCGTCTCACCCGCTCGCATCACCTGCCCTCGCTCTACCGCGTCCACGACGACCCCGACGAGGCCAAGCTCGACGAACTGCGCCAGTTCCTCGGCACCTTCGGCATCAAGGTCGGCGACCTCTCCAACCGCGACGAGGTGGTCCGCCTCCTGGCCATGCTCAAGGACCACCCGCAGGGCTACATCCTGCGCACGCAGCTGCTCCGCTCGATGCGCAAGGCCTGCTACCGCGCCACGCCCGACGGCCACTACGGCCTCAACAAGACCGACTACACGCACTTCACCTCGCCCATCCGGCGTTATTCCGACCTCGTGGTGCATCGGGTCTTCGACGCCTACCTGGCAAAGAGCCAGGGCCGACCCTCGGCCAGCTACCGCATCGCTCAGATCGACAACCTCGCCGAGCACCTGAGCCTGACCGAGATCAACAGCACCGAGGCCGAGCGCGACTCCGTGAAGGTGAAGCTCATGGAATATTTCGAGCGCGAGGCGGAGAAAAAGAAGAAGACCCTCTTCAGCGCCATCATCACCGACGTCCGCAACCACGGCTTCTTCATCGAGGTCGCCGAGGCGGGTGCGTTCGGCATGGTGCCGGTCTCGTCGCTCAAGGACGACTTCTACGTGCTCAACGGCGCCGGCACGGCCTTCATCGGCCGCAAGACCAGGCGCAAGTTTGAGCTCGGCCACAAGGTGCAGGTCGTGGTGGACAAGGTCGACCGGCAGAAGCGCCTGATCGACTTCACCGTGCCCTGAGCGGCGGGCGGCGCCGGGCCGGTGACAGAATTTGCCTTTCGGCCGCGGTTCGCTTCGCTGGCAGCCGCATGAAGCACTACGATTTCGCCGACCAGTTCCGCGCGATCTACGCCAAGGCCGTCAAGCTCTATGCCGCCGGCCAGACCGGGGCAGGCACCTACTTCACCGCCGCGGAGACCGTCTTCCTTGCGGCCAACGGCCTGACGGCGCAGAACGTCTATGACTACGCCGAGGACGACACCGGCGGCAGCGGCCCCGGCTGGGACCGCGCCCTCGCCATCGAGACGGTGCGCCGCGACTATTTCCTGAACGTCCAGGGCGGCAAGGCCTCGCCACAGGTGCTCGACGAAGCCGAGATGCCCGCCAAGACCGACGCCATCCAGGGCATCGAGTGGCTGCCGCGCCTCATTCCGAAAACCAAGGCCAAGCTCCGTGGCGAACTCCCGTCCTCGCTCATGTATTGCTGCGGCGGCGACCGGCGTTTCTTCCAGGCGCATGACATCCATCCCGCCGAATTCCTGAGCCTCGTCTGGCGCAACGGCGACAACGACGCCGCGACGGTGGAATGGGTAGTGCACCGGAGCCGCGGCAAATGATTCCTTTGTTGGGCGGGGTCGCTGACCCCGCGCAATGGAGGCGGGATCAGCGATCCCGCCCAACCGCCGCCTTCACAGTCCGCGCCACCGACTCAGCTTCCGCATGTCGATGACGAGGTCGTAGGCGCCCGGCGCCGGCGCCTCGCGTCCGAGCGTCAGGGTGTAGCTGACCCCCTTCGGCAGCTTGTGGCCGAAGCGCTCGCGCAGGGCGCACTTGAACATCTCCTTCGGCACCCAGTCCGAGTCGCTGGACAGCGAGCCGAATTCATCCGCGAAACTCAGCTCGGTCGCGCGGTCGGCCGGGGTCGGCGTGATGAGGTAGACCTTGGTGCCTGTCGTGAAGGTCGAGCGCATGACGGGGGTCAGCACCAGCTCCCATTCATAGCCCTGCGGCTCGGCCAGGAGGGTGAAGGCGTGGCGGTTGGCGGCCAGTCCCGCGCCCGCGATGATCAGACCGAGGATGGTGTGATGCAGCCAGGGCTTGAACACCCCGGCCGCCTGCAGGCTGCGCAGCGCGAACATCACCAGCACCAGCACCAACCCCGAGAGGGTGAACAGCGTCCGGTAGCCGATCGCGCGTTCCGCGGCGGCGAAGCTCACCGCATGGGCGAGGAAGGGCAGCACCACGAGGCAGAGCAGCCATTTCTTTTTCAAGGTGGGCTCGGTGGCCGTCTTCACACCCCAGCCGATGACGCCCACCGTCACCAGCACCGCGCACCAGAAGACCACGGTGGCCTGGGTGAAACTGTCGCGGAGCGCGAAAAGCCCGAGGGCGTTGGGCAGGGGTTGCCAGAAAAACCAGCCGAGCTTGCCGAGTATGTCCCCCTCGATCTGCATCCGGGCCGACGCCCGGAAGACGCCGCTGCTGAACAGCCAGTTCACCGTCAGGTAGCTGCCCACCAGGCCGATGATGAGGGCCCCGAGGTGCACGATGGCCCAACGCAGGTCGGTCAGGGGCTCGCGGCCGGCGCGCACCAGCAGCACGGCGGCAATGGGGACGACGGCAAACAGGGCGTTGGACTGGTAGAGGAGCCCCGCGAGGAGATAGATCATGCAGCCCCCGAACAGGGCGACGATGCGCTTCATGCCGCCGCGCTCGAGCTCGGTTTCAATGGCCGAGAATCCCGCCATGGACAGCAGCAGGGCCAGCACATGCGGCCAGCAGACGGCCCAGGACGCCGTGACCTGCGCCGCCGGCAGGAGCGTCACGCCCAGCCCGACGGCCGCCGCCTGGATTTCCGTCCATCCCGACTGATAAAGCTGCCGCCACAACGCCAGGCCCAGCAGCGTCAGAAGCAGGACGCTGGTCAGCCGGAGCCATGGCAGGTTGCCCACGTCGGCAGCCTTGTCGAAGGAGGTTTCCAGCAGCGCGCCATACAGCGGCCGGCCGTGCGAGGCGGTGAACTTCACCAGCTTGCCGGGTTCCTCCCGGGCCTCGCGCAGATTCGAATAGTCGTCGCGAAAGCCGAAATCATGCGTGATGGTCTGGAAATACACCAGGAACGGCACGAGCAGCAGGACGTAAAAGCAGATGCGGGTGCGGGTCATCAGAGGGGCATTTCCTGTTGGGCGGTTTGTGGCTCAATCCCGATGAAACGTCCATATCGTTCCAGCCAGTCGTCCATTTTTACGAGATAATACTCCGGGTCGTAAGGTGCCGTCGCCGCATCGTAGGCCGCGAGCGGCCGCGCCCGCTGCCAGTCGGAGGTCTGGCCCTTGGCCTTCGGCCCGATGTAATAGCTCACCCGCTCGCCCATCCGGGGCCGCGGATTCATCTGCAGCGCCACCTCCGCGGCGGCGCGCCGGGGTTTGCCGCCACCCGCCACCCACTGCGCGTAGGCCTCGGGATTCTGACTCAGCGTCTCGGCCTTGGCCAGGTCGGCGACCGGCTGCTCGCGGGCGGCGATTTTCTTCCGCAGAAGCTCCAG
>Ga0315295_10001106_pt1 | contig 23156 bp, 18 predicted proteins | sample YL17G14_0_MG_FD_204453 | JGI IMG/M metagenome (GOLD analysis project Ga0315295, IMG submission 204453) | Sediment microbial communities from Yellowstone Lake, YNP, Wyoming, USA - YL17G14_0 | ecosystem: Environmental > Aquatic > Freshwater > Lake > Sediment | place: USA: Wyoming | collected...
TGCGATGGACACAGCCGTCCGGCGTAACCGGCGTCAATAAGCGCCTTCATCGTCCGGGTGCGCGCCGCTGGGCTGGTGTTGCGCCCCGGGTAGCGGTCGAGGCCAAGATAACATCCTTCCTTAAGCAGAGCTATAAGGTATTCGGTATCCGTCGTATCATTGGAGTGGTCTAGCTTGATTCGTTTGGGATTAACTCCCTCTTCCTTGAGAATGACAAGCTGCTGCCTTCCCACCTGCCCCGGCGAATACGAATGAAGCATGATGGGAACGCCTGTCTTGAGGTGCGCCCGGCCGACGGCGCGGAGAACCTTTTCCAGTTCCGGCGTTACCCCGGGCATGTCAGCGGCCGCTTTCAGGATGCCAGCCCTGATGCCAGTGCCCGCGATGCCCTTTTCAATATTGCGGACAAACATCCCCGTAAGCTGGCTAATGGAAAGAGTGGCGAAAATCGCCGGCACGGTCAGCCACCAGCCGGTACAGATAATGATATTGACGCCGCTTTGGCGTGAAACTTCCGAAAGGAAATTCACGTCCCGTCCGAGGTCGGGCGTGGTGGCATCCAGGATGGTGTCAACGCCGCCCTCTTTCGCCCTCTTGAGGTCATCAACAGCGCGCTCAAGAGGGCTATTTCCCAGGAGTTCTTGATACTCCCCTAAAAGCGGCGGCGCGGCGGAAAGGATATGTTCATGCATGAGGGTAAAACCGAGTTTTGACGTATCAAGGGGCCCGTTTACGGAATTAATTGTCGCCATGGCGAAACCTCCTTAAATCAGGGCTTATTTCAGGCGGTATTCTAAGGGCAAAGCAAATTGATTTGATTAAAGCAACAATGGCAGGAATAAAAATACAGACTGAGCCCGTTACAGATTTAAAAACTACCGTGTTACTTTACACTCGGCTGGCGTAACCACCAGGACTGGCGCTGCCGCCGTCCTGATAACCTTGTCAGTCACACTCCCCATGGCAAAGCGTGACACGCCGGAGCGCCCGTGGGTGCTCATGACGATAAGGTCAACGCCGTTCTTCTGAGCGTATTCAATTATGCTGTCCGCCGGGTTCCCCTCGACAACAACACCTTTGACCATGAGCCCGTCCTTTTTCGCTTTGGCCACGACTTTCTTAAGGTAGCTTTGCGCCCCTTCTTTTTGTGCTTCCTCCGCCTGCTGGAGAATCTGGACATTCGGTGCGACATCCGCTGCCCAGTAGGCGTTCTTGGCGATGTCAACTACAAAGAGGAAAACAACCTCCGGAACGTTACAGCCTTTGGCTATTTCCTTGACATGCTCAATGGTGCATTCCGCCAGTGGTGAACCATCCAGGGGCGCCAGTATCTTCCTGTACATCTCTCATCTCCCTAATGGATAATTATTAATTCCATGATGATAAATGCCATTATAGACGCCTTAAAAGCCCATGTCCAGAAATAATAAGAATTGTGCTCACCCGGTAATCTGATGAGCACAATTAAGACGTTTGAAGAATATAGTTTACGCGCCTTTCCTGTAAACAACCGCGCCGCCGACAATGGTCATTTCAACCTTCATGTTAAAGATGTCATCGGGGGGGATGGTTAAAATGTCCCGGTCAAGGACGGTAAAATCGGCGAGCTTTCCTATCTCAATGGAACCCTTTATCTTCTCTTCAAAAGAGGCATAAGCCGCGTTGATGGTGTAGAGCTTGAGGGCTTCTTCTATGGGAAGCGCCTGGTGCGCCCCGATGACCTGTCCGTTGTACCCCTTCCGCGTCACCACGCAGTAAAGCTGTTTGGCGATGCTGGCGGAGGTCACCTGCCAGTCGGAGTTGCCGGCGAAAATGATGCCTTTTTCGAGGTATGTCCGGTGCGGCATATAATACTTCATCCGCTTCTCGCCGAGCCCGATGAAGTGTGCCGGGCCGAGCTCATAAATAAAGCCGGCTGATGAGCCGGGCATGACGCCGAGCCGCTTCATGCGGTCAATCGCCTGTATGGTTGGCTGGTTCACATGCTCGATACGGATGCGGTGGTCGGAAGCTGGACACTCATTAAGCGCCTTTTCGATGCCGTCAAGGGTAATGTCAATGGCGCGGTCGCCGATGGCGTGAATGATGGGCCTCAACCCTGTCTTGTGGGCTTTGATGATGGCATTATGCAGTTCCTCGGCGGAAAAAACGATGATGCCGCGCTCCGTCGGCATGTTGGCGTAGGGCTCGTAAAGGGCGGCCGTCCAGCCGCTCATGCTGCCGTCACAGAACATCTTGGCACCAAGTATCCGGAGGCGTTCGCCCCCAAAGCCGGCCTTAAATCCGGCGTCAATCAGGTCCTGAAGATACATCGAGCCGCTTCTTACCAGGCAGTTTATCATCATGGCGACTCTTAAAGGCAGCTTACCTTCTTTAAAAAGCTCCTGGTAGGCAATAAAGGCGTCCCGGTCAACCCCGGCGTCCCCATAAGAGGTGATGCCCCAGGCGGCAAGCTCCTTCTGGGCGGCGATGATGCCCTCTTTTCTTTCCAGAACGGTGTATGGAGGTATGAGCTTCCTCACTGCATCCTGCCCTTTTTCGCGGAGAACGCCGTTCGGTTCACCGGATGAATCGCGGTCAAACCTCCCGCCGACGGGGTCGGGCGTATCCTTCGTTATACCGGCAAGCCGCAGGGCTTCGGAATTTACCGCTGAGATGTGCCCATCGGTACGGACGAGGAAAACCGGGTGCTTCGTTGACACCTTGTCCAGGTCCCAACGGTTGGGGTGGCGCATTTCCTTAAGACGCTGGTCATCGTAGCCGCGTCCCCTGAGCCATGTTCCCACCGGCAGGTCTTTTGCTCTGGCGCTAAGGATGTCCAGAAGGTCATCCATGCTCCTCGCGTCCCCGAGAGCCGCCTCGAAGAGTATGGATGTCCCGGCGGTGTTGGGATGGCAGTGGCTCTCAATAAAGCCGGGTGTCACCGGCTTTCCTTTAAGGTCAATTATTCTGGTATCTTTGCTGGCGATGCGTTTTATCCCGGCGGTCGAGCCCACCCCGACAATCTTACCGTCCTTTACGGCCACCGCCTGGCAGGTTTTCGATTTCGGGTTCATGGTGATGATTTTCCCGTTTACCAGTGCTAAATCAACCCTTTTTGCGACTGCCATTTAAATCTCCTTCCCAATTTTCAGACGATACTGCTGAGAAAAATGAATCTTAATAACTCACCTTACGCATCTGTGTGGATAATCAGGTTATTTGCATTGGTTTATTGAGATATTTAATTTTAAAAACAAACTTAATATGTCTGTCATTGCGAGCCTTTCAACTTCGTTCAGGGTAAACGAAGCGAAGCAATCCGTGCTCCCGTCATTGCGAGGCTCGAAGAGCCGTGGCAATCTCACAATTGAGTAGGCTTTACAATTAACGGAGATTGCCACGTCGTCCCGATTCAATCAAGATTTCATCGGGACTCCTCGCAATGACAGATTGGGATTTTCTTATTTTGCGTAACATCAGTTAATAGTGCTTATTTGAGGAAATTTCTCACATTATTGCACATTTTTATTTTGAGCGCATTAAATGATATTCAGATTGGGGAGACAATACGGTATAATTGCATTAATCATTCGAAATCTTCAAGGAGGGAATAATGGCGGTAACTATTTACACCAGCCGGAGCTGAGGTTATTGCCACGCGTTGAAAGAGTTTCTTTCACAAAAGGGGGTAGATTTTAAGGAATACGACATTTCCGACAACCCGGTGGCCGCCAGTGAACTGGCGCGGCGCTCCGGGCAGATGGCGGTGCCGGTGACTTTTATTGACAGTGAAATGATTATCGGCTTTGATAAAGCAAAACTGGAGCAGGCGCTCGCTAAAATGCCCAAGAGCGAACGGCCGTCTTTCGGGACATCAATCGCCGATGCCTCCAGAGTGACCGCCCAGCAGGGTAGAGGGATTACACTCGGGGCGTATATCGGCGGCATCCGGCCGGGCTCAATTGCCGAAGCAATTGGGCTTAAGGTCGGCGACATCGTGACCGATATAAACGGGCAGCGTATCACGAGAGCCAATGACATGGAGATGGCTTTAGCCCGCCTGCAGAAGGGAAGCCGCTTGAATGTGACCTTTAGCCGGGGGAATGAAATTATACGAGCTGAAGGGTCATTCTAAAAAGCAGCCGAAAAGTAAGTGCGTTATGCAATGGTCGGTGATGCCACTATGTCGTTAGTAATCATTTGTTATCATTATTATCCGCCTTTAGCTAACCTTTTATCCACTCAATATTGAACCGCTCAGGGAAGGCGGCATACCCCGGCTCGTAGCTAGAGCTCGATACCGTCGCCGGAACCTCAAAGGCAAGCTTACCTTTCGTCCGCTGTCCATCAGATAGTCCAAACGTTTTCATCTGTTCCGGGAAAGATACTAACGCAATATCATAGGAGATACGGTTTACCATCACATAGAACCGGCCGGGATTGGTGGAAAATTCACTGTACCCATGATTCTCTATCTCGAGACTAAGAATAAGATAAACATAACCCTGGGCTGGTCTGAAGTCACCGATGTGGTCTACAATTTCGCCTGAATATCGTATGATGGTTTTCCGGCCGTCTGAAAAGGAGGCCGCGTTTACGCAGGCCGGCAGCAGTATAAGAGACACCATTGATAAGGCCGCGACAATTTTTTTTCCCGTCAAACAAAACCTGTTCATGTGGATAATTTACCACATATTCATGTCGCCGGGTACAGGAATAATACGGTTAATGCTTTGCGACTGAACCCCCAGGCAACTTTGAGGGGGTAGCGAAAGAGCTCTCCACCCCCTTTTAGTGACTCCCGATTTGATAACTTTAGACTACCCCTATTTCCTTGAGCTTGGCTAAATAATCCTTCGTGTATCCCATGATGTCGGCATAGACTTTCTCGTTATCCTGACCCAAAAGCGGGGCGTTTTCTACGTCAACCGGCGATTTCTCCAGGACGGGGGCATAGCTTAAGGTCTTATACTTACCTCTAACCGGGTGGGTGAGTTCAACCACCTTTTTCCGGTAGGTTACGTGCGGGTCATTCATCGCCTGGGAACTGGTCAGGGTGACACCCGTTGAGACCCCGCCGGAAGCCAGTGCATTGAATGCCTCAAGTCCGCCCTTCGTGGATGTCCAGTCCGAAATTAGCTTGTCCACGACATCAGCGACCTTACCGCGAGCATAGGGGTCAACAAACCTGGGGTCGCCGACAAGCTCGGGGTGGCCGATAATCTTGAGCAGGGCCTCCCACTGGCGCTGTGCCGTACCGAACATGAAGACGATATAAGCGTCATTATCTTTGGTAGGATAGATATTCGACGGCGCCTGCCCCGGGCTCGGCACGCCCGTCCTCATCGCCGGCTTTCCGCGGAACATCTGGTCGTCTTCCGACTGCCGGAATGACATCGGAACGCGGCAGAGGTTGATTGCCGTATCAACCATCGAGACCTCGACGAATTGTCCTTTACCCGTCCTGTCCTTTTGATGGAGCGCCATCATGATGCCGGCAAAGAGGTTGACACCGGCGCCCGTCTCACCGATGCTCGGAGCCGGTTTGACCGGGGGCTTATCCGACCAGCCGGTGAAGGTGAAGCTGCCGGACATCGCCTGGGCGTTGGCGTCGAGACAGGGGTAATTGGCGTAAGGGCCGTAAGAGCCATAGCCCGTAATCCTGGCTACGATGAGGCCGGGATTAAGCTCTTTCAGTACGTCATAGGTCAGCCCCATTCTTTCCATTGTCCCCGGTTCGAAGTTCTCAACCAGGACATCGACCTTCTTTGCCATCTCCTTCAGGATTTCGACGCCTCTTGCCTTATCGAGGTCAAGGGTAATGCTCTTCTTATTGAGGTTGAAGTAGATGAAATAGAAGGAATCAACGCCGGGGTCGAGCGGTACGGTTGAAAAGTGCCGGGCCGGGTCTCCCACCCCCGGCGGCTCAACCTTAATGACATCGGCACCGAGAAAAGCCATCATCTCCGTGCAGGTTGGCCCCGCCTCCCACTGCGTGAGGTCTAATACTTTAATATCTTCGAGAGCTTTTGACATCTCTTTCTCTCCTTCTCCTTATTCATTCCAAACTCTAGATTATGCCCTCAGCCACGAGTTTGGCCAGTTCCAGGTGCGTGTAACCCAGATACCGGCCGAATATCTCGGCGTTGTGCTCACCCAGCAGCGGCCCGGTCCCGTACTGGATGGGATTATCGGAGAGCCTCTGCACACAACCCATCGTCTTGTACTTGCCTCTATGGGGATGGTCGAGCTCAAGAACTATCTCCCTCTGCATGAAATGCGGGTCATTCATCATCTGGGTGGAATTTAACGTGATGCTGGCGGGAACACCGGCTTGAGCCAGGACGTTGAAGCATTCGCTGGCACTTCGCTTGCTTGTCCAGTCCTCTATCATTTTGTCGACTTCGGCAACGTTCTGCCAGCGTGTCCAGCAATCCCGGTATTTCGGATTGCCGATGAGGTCGTCCCGGCCAATGACCTGTAGCAGGGCATTCCACTGCTTTTGCTCCCGGGCGATAATCATCATGTAGTTGTCTTTGTCAGCCGAGTCCATCGTCTTGTAGATGTTGTACGGGGCGACACCGGGTAATGTGCTGCCGGCACGTGGAATGGGCGGACCTTGGAAGAGAGGGTCTTTTTCCGCCTGCCGTAAGGCATAGTTGGCACGGTTGTAGTTCATGGAACACTCGGCCATCGCCACTTCGACAAACTGTCCCTCCCCCGTTATTCTCCGCTGGTGGATGGCGGCCAAGATGGCGCCGAGGGAGAACATGCCGGTGCCGGTATCACCAAGAGATACGCCGGGAGAAATCGGCGGCTTATCGGGGAATCCGGTCATGCTGTAGGAGGTACCGACGGCCTGGGCGACACCGTCCATGCAGAAATACTTCTCGTAAGGGCCCTGACCAAAACCCTTGATGGTGCTGACGATGAGCCTGGGGTTGACCTTTTTCAGTGCTTCGTAGCCAACACCCAGTCTGTCCATTGTTCCCGGGCCGAGGTTGTCGTGGACAATATCCGCCTTCTTGGCTATTTCCTTGAAAATTTCAACCCCTTTCGGGTTCTGGAGGTTAAGGGTGATGCTCTTTTTGTTCATGGTCAGATAGATATGGTAGAAAGTATCAACGCCCGCTTTGTACGTCGGCCTTGCAGTTCTGCCGACCTGTCCCCTCCCGGGAGCTTCACACATAATGACGGTAGCGCCCATGAAAGCCATCGGTTCGGTGGCAGTTGTCCCGGCTTCCCACTGCTCACAGGCAAGTACGGTAATATCATCTAATGCCTTCATGTCTCCTCCTTTTTCAATAATATAAAATAGTCCGAATAATTCCAGTGAGCTTCTTAGTATTCTCACCTCCTTATTTTACTTCTCGCCTAATTATACCACCACCGGCAGTTGCATGGTGGCAACCAGAGCATTAATCGGCTGAATCTGTCATAAATCAGCCAGCGACTCAACAGCAATGTTAAGGTTTATATATTCATCTCTTTACACCGGCAGCCACCGCAAGAATCTATCCCCGGCTGCTTTTTCACGCGTGAGCTTATCCGAGAATCGCCTTGGGGTCGGCTTCGGGCGTGCTTATAGGCTTGATGTTGAATTTCTCCACCAGGATATTCAGCACATCGGGGGAGATGAAGGCCGGTAATGAAGGCCCAATGTAGATGTTCTTAATGCCCAGGGCGAGCAGCGTCAGCAGGATACACACCGCTTTCTGCTCGTACCACGATAGTACCAGTGTTAAGGGAAGCTCATTAACACTCACCTTAAAAGCATTGGCCAGTGCCAGGGCGACTTGAATAGCTGAGTAGGCGTCGTTGCACTGCCCCATGTCCATGATACGGGGCAAGCCGCCGATTTCCCCGATGTTCAGGTCATTGAAGCGGTACTTGCCGCAGCCAAGGGTGAGAACGACGGTGTCCTTCGGCGTCTGCTTCACAAAGTCGGTGTAATAGTTCCGGCCGGGCTTGGCGCCGTCGCAGCCGCCGACCAGGAAGAAGTGCTTGATGGCCCCCGATTTCACGGCGAGGGTTATCTTATCCGCCACACCGAGAACGGTCGCGCGGGCAAAACCGGTCATGAGTTCGGTGCCGCCGTTGATGCCGGCAAACTGCCTATCCTCGCCAAAGCCGCCCAGTTCGAGTGCTTTACTTATTACGGGGGTAAAGTCTTTCTTCCCGTTGACTTCAGGAATATGTTTAACGCCGGGGTAGCCGACGACGTCGGTGGTGAACACCCGGTCGGCGTAGGAAGGACGGGGTATCATGAGGCAGTTGGTGGTAAAAAGAACCGCCCCCGGAATACCGGAAAATTCCTTCTGCTGGTTCTGCCAGGCCGTGCCGAAGTTGCCCTTAAAATGGGCATACTTCTTCAGTTCCGGGTATCCGTGGGCCGGCAGCATCTCACCGTGGGTATAAATATTTATCCCTTTGCCCGCCGTTTGCTCAAGCAGCTGCTTTAAGTCATGCAGGTCGTGCCCGCTGACAACGATGAACGGCCCTTTTTCGACCTTGAGCAAGACTTTTGTAGGTACGGGTTCACCGAAAGCGGATGTATTGGCCGCATCGAGGAGACCCATACACTTCAGATTGACCTTACCGAACTCCATGATGAGACCGAGCCACTCTTGGGCGGTGTGCTCTTCCCCGACGGCGCGCATGCCTCGGTAGAACCAGGCCGTAACTTCCTTATCATCCTTGCCGAGAGAGTGAGCGTGCCAGGCATAGGCGGCCATACCGCGCAGGCCAAAAAGTAACGTGGAACGCAATGAGACAATATTGGTATCGCCGTTAAACAGATTGACGGCCTTAAAGTCTTCGGCACCGCCCAGCCCGGCTTTTTCCGCCGCAGCGAGTCTTTTATACTCATCGATGCGGGCCGGGTCAAAATCAACGTTGGTGATGGTGGCGAAAAGCCCCTGCATCATGATTTCATCGGCGCTCTTGCCCGGCGTTTTGCCATTTGCGGCGCGGGCAAGTCCGATTAGAGCGCCCGTCAGCTCATCCTGCCTGTTCGCCACCTCAGGTTTTTTACCGCATACCCCGCTGATGGTGCAGCCGGTCCCCCCGGCCGTCTGCTCACACTGGAAACAAAACATATCAGCCATCTTAAAAATCCCCCCATTTTTATACTGATTTTACCTGAAAACTGCTTTTAATGCTTTGTAATATGGAGGGCTGTCCGTGTGGTAGCCCCTTTTTTATTGACAGTTCAAATTACGGCTCCGTCACCGCGTTCTCAATAAGATTAATGCGGACAGGCTTGTTGTTACGCCCAAGCTCGACGGCAACAAAATCAATACGGTATGACGGCGGCAGATTCTCATGAGTCTGGTAATAATGGGCGGCACTTGCAACAAGATGCTTTTTCTTGAGCGGTGTAACGGACTCTTCCGGGCTGCCGAATCCCGGGCCTCTTTTTGTCCTGACTTCGATGAAGACAAGATAGTCTTCCTGTTTTGCGATTATATCAATTTCACCGGAAGCTGAGCGGTAGTTCGTCTCGATAATGGTGTAGCCGCGCTGCTCAAGAAACTCCCGCGCCAGCTTCTCACCGAGGTTGCCGGTCTCTTTACGTTTCATCTTTACCCGTATTCTCGAAACCGGGAAGCATTCTCTTCGGATGGAAGGAAAGGCGGTGGATGGGCGAAGGCCCCAGCTTTTCCAGCCTTTCTACATGTTCTTCGGTGCAATAGCCTTTGTTGTCGGCAAAGTTATAGCCGGGGTAAATGCGGTCGAATTTCACCATGATATGGTCTCTTGCTACCTTGGCGACAATGGATGCACAGGCGATCGAGATGCAGCGGGTATCGCCCTCGGCCACGCCCTTTTGCGGTAGTGTTACGTCCGGGAGGACAAGGTAATCTATTAGAATAGACTCTGGGCAATACCTGAGGCTTTCGATGGCCTTCTTCATGGCGAGCCGGGTCGCGTTCAGAATTCCAATAGTGTCAATCACGTGCGGCGGGACAAGCCCGATGCCAACACAAAGGGCGGCTTCCCTTATTTTGATGGAAAGACGCTCCCTCATGAGCGGAGTTATAAGCTTGGAATCCCGAACCTCCTTGAGCCATTCCGCGTCTATCTCCGACGGAAGGATGACGGCACCGGCGGCAACCGGCCCGGCGAGGGCGCCCCGCCCCACCTCATCAATCCCGGCGATAAGGCGGCACCCTTTCGACCAGAGGGCTTTTTCTTCATCGAAGGTTGGAATCAGGTTTTCGTCCATGAATTTGGTTTAATTACTCACCTTAGGCAAAATAAAAACCCCTCAATCTGTCATTGAGAGGAGCGAAGCGACGAAGCAATCTCCGACTATAATAACGATTGTTTAATTTAATCGGAGATTGCCACGCTGATTTCATCCCGATGTAATCGGGATGAAATCATGCTTGCACTTGTAGTGCAAGTACAAGTGCTCGCAATGACAGATATGTTAAGTTATTTTTGAATTTATATCTCTTAATACACCAATGCAAGATAATCTGATTATCCATATAACTGCGTAACGTAAGTTAATTATTATTAACCTTAATATAATAGCAGAACCCGTTATCTTAATTCAAAGCCGTTTTGCCTACGATAATGCCTCCTCCCAGCACCTCGTCTCCCCGGTAAAGTACGAGCGACTGTCCGGGGGTCACGGCAAACTGTGGCTCACGAAACTTAACGAGCGCCGAATCTCCTGAAATGTCAAGCCTAACCGGAATTTCCGGTGTCCGGTAACGGATTTTGGCCGTAACATTTTCCTGATTTTCAGGAGGATGACCGGTAACCCAGGTAATCTCGTTAATGAGTGCGCCATCCGCCTTAAGCTCATCCCGGCTCCCAACCACGAGACGGCTATTCGGGACATCAAGTCCAAGGACGTAAAGCCGCTCCCCGGCGCTCACGCCCAGCCCCTGCCGCTGCCCGATAGTGTACTGTCCCAGCCCGCGGTGGTTTCCCAGTACATTACCCTGAGTATCAACAATATCGCCGGGACAAAAAGACGTACGGCGGGCAATAAATCCCGGTGTATCCCCATCCGGAATAAAGCAGACATCCCGGCTGTGATGCTCTATCCGGAGGCCGAGTGACTCGGCAAGGCGTTTCACATTGGGCTTCTCATACGTCCCGATAGGGAACTTAACGTGGCTCAACTGCTCCTGGTCAAGACGGTAAAGGAAATAAGATTGGTCTTTACCCCGGTCGATGCCCTTTAACAAATGGTAGAGGCCATCAAACAATTCCACGCGGACATAGTGACCTGTTGCCAGAAAGTCCGCGCCTTTTCCCAGCGCCCACTCCAGAAGATACCCGAACTTGATGTGCCGGTTGCAGGTAACGCACGGGTTCGGGGTACGCCCGGCGCCGTACTCGGAAAAGAAGTAATGAAGAACACAGTTTTCAAATTCGCTTCTCAGGTCGAGCTTATGAAGCGGGAGGTCGAGGTGACGGCATATTTCATCCAGCGCCGAGTTATTATTCTCAAGGATACCGGTGTTACCGTCCGTCAGCACCATGTGGACGCCGGATACGTCATAACCTTCCTGCTTGAGAAGATAGGCGGCAATAGACGAGTCCACCCCGCCACTCATCGCGGCGAAAACACGCCTTACCGTCATACCTCAGTACCTCTTACCGGGAGCATGGCTTTAACCCACTCCCAGATAACCCGGGCGATGTCCTTTTTGCTCTGTGTGCCGTCTATTACCAGAAAACGTTTCGGCTCGCTCTCGACGAGCTTGAGATAGCCGCCACGCACCCGCTCGTGGAAAGCAAGGTTTTCTTCCTCGAAACGGTCTTTTTTATCATCTTTCTTGCGCCCGAAACCGACCAAGACCGGAACATCAACGAGTATGGTTAAGTCTGGTTTGAGTCCTCCCGTCGCCGCAGCGTTTACCTCAAGGACGGTACTCAAGGGAATGCCGCGCCCGTAGTGCTGGTAAGCAATTGTAGAATCGGTAAAACGGTCGCAAATAACCACCGTTCCGCTCTCAAGCGCCGGCTTGATTACCGTATCAACAAGCTCGGCACGGCTGGCGTTGAAAAGCAGTAGCTCGGCAACCGGAGTCATTTCGATGGCCTTTGACCACTTGAGCAGGTCGGCGATGCGCTCGCCGAGCGGCGTACCGCCCGGTTCCCTGGTAAGTAACGCCGGGGTACCGACCGTCTGCAATTTCTGATAAAGCAGTTCCGCCTGCGTGCTCTTACCGCTGCCGTCCCCACCTTCAAACGTAATAAATAAAGACATATTTGTTCTCTTTTTCGGGAGTCATCCAACCATCTACGCCAATTGAAAAATACAGTCAGCAAACATTACAGTACGAATGAATTCCAAGCACCAAATTCCAAACAAATTCAAATGACCAAATACCAAAATTAATACTTATCGAATCGTCATTGCGAGCCTTCCCGAAGGGAATGAGAAGCAATCCGTGCCCACACCATCTGGGGTTACGGATTGCTTCGTCGTCCTTCCCTGGAAGTGAAGGGGAGGGAAGGACTCCTCGCAATGACAGATGATTTGTTTTTCTTCGGGCTAATAAAGCCCTCATAATGGCATCAACTAAAAAGGAACCATGTCATCAGCGCCGCGCTATATTTTCAAGAGGTGCAGTGCCTTCTTTAAATATCCGCACGCGGCGGTTCGGCTCCTTGCCGGTGCTTTCCGAAGCCATATTGTTCCGCTCGGCGAGGAGGTGCTGGAGCCGCCGGATATAGTTGCTTCGCGGCGAAAGCTCCACGGCGCTCTCCCCGCCCTTTATCTGCTCGATTGCCTCCTCGGCTTCGTGAAGCGCACTCTTCAAAGAGTCAGGCTCTTCCGGCCGTTTCTCAAGGACATTCCGGCTGGAGGGGAAAAGCGTCCCCAGCATTTGCCGTATCTGGATGGGAGTGTTGCTCTTGAGCACATAGATTGGTAAATTTGCCGCTTCGGCATCCTTTATCTTTTGCGGCTTCCTGCGGTAGTAGCTCTTGGCCGTAATAAACAGGTTGGCGTCATTCAAAGTTTCAACCACGTGGGCGTTAACGTGTATGTCGCGGGCCATCTGCTCCACCCGCCCCCTGTCCACGCCAAAGACATAGAGCCGGTAAGCCGAACCCTCAGGGACTTCCTTTCTTTCCCGGGCCAGCGTTACCCTCCCCCTTCTCGCCGATGCGGGAAGGCCTATCTCCTGCTCCATCTCCGTTTTTATTTCACCGTCGGCGTTGCGCCAGCGCACTTCTTTTGGTTGCGGCGCTCCGCGGAGAATGGCGTCAACCGCCGTCGCCACATCAGGATGGATGGAGACTCTATCCCATCCCTGTATTTCGACAACAAGATTAAATGTCGGCGGCGCCTTGCGCTCAAGGATAGACTTCTGAGAGCCGCGGCGCTTGGCCTCTTCATCACCTAAGGTTACCGACTGGATGCCGCCGATAAGGTCGGCAAGGGTCGGATTCATCATCAGGTTTTCCAGCGTATTGCCGTGCGCCGTGCCGATAAGCTGCACGCCGCGCTCGGCGATGGTGCGCGCCGCCGTCGCTTCAAGCTCGGTGCCGATTTCATCAATGACGATGACCTCAGGCATGTGGTTTTCCACCGCCTCAATCATGACGGCGTGCTGAGCGGAAGGGGTGCTCACCTGCATACGGCGGGCACGCCCGATGCCGGGGTGCGGAATATCGCCGTCACCGGCAATCTCATTCGAGGTATCGACAATGACAACCCGTTTCCTGAGGTCATCGGCCAGGACACGCGCCGTCTCACGCAGCATGGTCGTCTTGCCGACGCCCGGGCGTCCCAAAAGCAGGGTACTCTTGCCCGACTCAATGAGGTCCTGAATGATATTGATGGTGCCGTAAACCGCCCGTCCTAGCCGGCAGGTAAGCCCGACAATCTTACCCTTGCGGTTGCGGATGGCGGAAATCCGGTGTAGCGTGCGGGTGATGCCGGCGCGGTTGTCGTCGCCGAAGATGCTGACGCGGGAGGTAACGTATTCCAGGTCGGCCTCGCTGACCTCTTTTTCGTCCAGAACCACTTCCTGAATAGGGAAACGCGCCTCCGGCGGTCGTCCTAGGTCGAGCACGACCTCAAGGAGTTCACTCAGATTTTCTATCCGGCGCAGCGGCTGCCGGATATGTAAGGGGAAAATATCAACGAGGGCATCCAAATCATCAGTAATTACCTTTTGCAATCGTACACCACCATAGTTATCCAAAACACTAATTATTAAACAACACCTGAATACAAATAATAAAATTGAATCAATCTGTCATTGCGAGGGCTTCAGCCCGAAGCAATCCGTACTCTTCTCCGTTGACGGATTGCTTCGCTTCGCTCGCAATGGGCATAATAGTCAAATTGTGTTGCTAAAATTGTTATTTTCATAAAAGCAATACCAGTGAATGTATCGGATTCTGTGTTCCTTGCTTAAGCCCCTGTGACGCTGATAATCTGCCTTCAGTCGTGAATGAAAACCTTCTAAAGCATTGGTGGTGGCATGGACCTGCTCATCCTCCAGATAGTAGAACATATCCGGCAAAGCGTTATTGATTAACACCATCGTCCGCCTTAAGTCCTTACTGGCTACAGTAGTCCGTGGCAGCGACAGAACGTAATCCTTGTATTGACTGACCCAACTGCGGTACTCCTGTATGAAAGCGTCCCTCTCTTTTATGGTCTTAATCCGGCTTAGCTTGGACAGGATAGCTCGCAAAATTTTCCCAGCCTCAGTTTTAGGATATGTCCTCAGCCAGCGCATACCTTCATGTTGGAGATGATACAGACAACGTTGTAGCCTCGTTTGTGGCCACACCAGCTGCATCGCCCGGAGAACCGAACGCTCCCCATCTGAAGTAATAAACTGTGGATTTAATCCCCGCTGTTTCAGACTCATGAACCAGGAGTAAGCCTCCTTAAAGGACTCCTTCTCCACGTAAAGGTGTGCAATAATCTTCTGGTCTGTGGCATTCATCAGGTTTAGGAGACACCCGTCCTTGTGAAAATAGGTCGCATCATAGACCACATACCGAATTGTGGAGTAGTCGGTTCGTTCCTCCGGCATTTGTTTAAGCCAGTAGTTCTTAATACGCTGTAATTTGGCATTGCTGTAACCGGAGAGTATACACAGACGTCTGACGGAGTAACTCTCGATAACCCATAGCTTGAACCAGTGCTGGAGACGTGCGAGACTAACATGCTTGACCTTCCAAATAAATGTCCTGTGGCAGTCCAAACACTGAAATCTTTGTTTACGCAGTAAGGTTTTCCCGTAGAGCTTAATAGAATCCGATCCACATTTGGGGCATCTTTTTTGCGCATCCGAACAACCTCAATTCTTCAAACGGTTGAAGAAACAATACTTAAATAGGCACATTTTATTATAAAATTAGATTCAGTGACAGTTATTTTAATGGCCCCTGCAGCAACATTTTCTGACTATTATGCCCGCAATGACGAACCGATACTTTTTTAAGGGTAAAGTCCTATTTTAGCCACCTGATTCGTGCGTATTCTGAAGCTGGGATAAAACGATATTGATTTGGTCCCTTATCGCAAGCTTTCTATGATTATACCGCAAAACATATTCCGCAAGATATAATGGCAACCGTTCACGTTTGATACCGCCCTTAGCTGCCAGCAGCCTTTTCAAGTAACCCCAGAAGCCCTCCAGGCCATTAATGTGATTTCCCTTTCCGTTCACGGTGAATCCGGTTCAGGATGAATCCGTCACTGTATTCCTGGTCTTCGTGCCTCACCAGGCGATGAACATACCCTTTGGCGGCGACTCCGGTATAGCTTCTGAAAGTATCCGAGCATACGATTGATCCGGTTGCTACTTGCTTTCTCAGGAGCGGGAGTAGTGTGTTTGCCTCTACGTTCGGAACCGCCTCAGCTCATACTTGGCCACTGCGACACAGAATACCGAATACCGCTTGCTTGGATGTGCCTCTGCCTCGTTTGGTTCCCTTACTTCGGTCTGACTTACGCTTGTTTCTCCAGGCTCCCCCCAGGTAGGTTTCGTCTATTTCAACCGTGCCTCACGTGCGATACCAGCGCTGCTCTGTCCCAGTAGAAACCATCGGAGCAAGCGTCTCCACTCGGCACGGGAGAGATGCAAAGGCAGTTGATCAGCACGCCACTCATATCTACAGCTTGCACAGCTCCTTTTATAGTGAGTTAATCGAACTATTTATCACGTCTAATTGCCCAGCTCTTACCGTTACCGCATCGCGGGCATTGCTTTGTCTGTCCCATGCCACCATTCTCTCATATTTTGGTGGCTGTTTTGAGACTTTACCCTATAGTTATATCGGTACTCTTGAGAGTGCGCACCTGTGCGAGCTCTACCCCTTCATCACTTGCACCTGCTGAGTCTTAACCTACTATCTTACTGTGCCGCACTCTTTTGTCTCACCTATGCTTGCTTATTTCTATCTTGGAGAAGTTTTACCAAATCGAGCATGCCTCTAATAGCTATTACTGATCCGAAAGCTATAGTCCCAAGTTTGCCTCCACCGCCGCCAAGATATGGTTGAGCGAAAATGAATACAACTCCTACAAAGAAACCTGCAATTGCCATATATCCTTCATTAGGCACGCGCTCATAACTCGACATGCCTGCAAAGGTTGCGCACATAACTACTACAGCCAATAGTTGACTAACTTCTGGATGAACAGCTGGTAACAATAAACCAGCTATAAGAGCCACAATTCCTGATCCCATAACTGGGCCACGTTTAAAACGGAGGTTTATAACCATAGCCAACACAGCGCCCACAATAGAATACAGAATAATTAATACGCCAACGTCCCAGGTTGGAACAGGAGAGGATAATAGTGATCGACCTAACAATAACGTTGTTAATACAGTACTGCTGTAAGCTGTTGTCCCTAGTTTTCCACCGAAACCATTAAACGCAGCTTTAGCACCCACAAATAATGCACCCGCAATAACGCTAGAAAGTAGAATAGACCAGTGATTTGGCAGACATTGTGCAGAAGTCATCCCGACAAAAGCGCCACAGTAGGTCGGAACCCCGTAATTTGGAAGAAGTAGCGAAACAATTACTGCCACTAGTGAAGCAGCCAGTACTGCCCCGATGTTAAAATTTATGCTCAGCGTGTATGCTATTAAAGCCCCAACCACAACAGAAAGAAAGTTGAAAAAATCAGTTTTTCCAAATTTAATTCCTGCTATCTTTTCCTTAGTAAGGTTTATACTCCACTCACGCCAGTACTCAAACACTAATGAAACCAAAATTGAAGCTTCAAGTACTGCGAAAATAATAAGCCCCTGATTGACTGACCCCACAAAGCTAAGCACAAATAAAAGCACCGTTACAAGGGCTAAAATTAAATAACCCGCTATCAGAATGAACCTTTTCATATCTGCGTCAAACTAGCTCCTTTCTTTAGTTATACAATATGACTTAATATTGAGTTTCCGTCAATAGGTGTGTAAATAGGTCAGGCAACGGCAAGCCCCTCCTACTGCTTAGCTTCGGTTCTTTCGAATTCAATCCCCAGATAAACCTGCTTCAGCTTCTCTGGTGCGTCCAGCTTCCGAAATCTCTGCTGCCAGCACATCTAATTAACCCTAAGAATAGACTATCAACGTAGTCTTTCAAAGTTTTTAAGATAGGCTTTTGCAACTTTTGGTAGCTCATTAGGCACTCTCTTTAACAGGAATAGAATAGCGTACTATAGTGTCCTTTAGACTTCTTAATCTTTGGCTGTGAATTCTTAACTGGTTTATATGCTCGGCTGTTGTTTTATCCAAAAATGCTAGTCCTGATTCGATTTTTAATTGACCAATATGTGGCTCCAAAAAAGGTTCTATAGGAAAATCCACCCAATCGAGAGTGCCAAAAAGAGTAGACTCATGTGGAGCTAGCTGATTCAATTTAGTTCTTACTTCTTCATCCCATTGGACAGCCTTATCCCACCACGCTTTTTGTTCGCTTTCATTATCTTTATTGGTACGCATACCTTCATTACGAAGTGTTACTCCACTCTCTCTTAGTTTAGCTAATTCATCCAATACATTTCGCCTTGATAAAGAAGATTGTAACGCCAAGAATTTTGTTTTGAGTGTTACCCATACTTTATACTGGGCTATGATAATAGAAAGTATAATGGCAGCAACACCAAGCCAGATATATACAATCGTACCGTTAGCAAAATATAACCAAACTTGCAAAAGAGCTAAGAAGATTCCTATAGCCCAAATCCACCACTGTTTTAAAAAAGCTGGTGCGTATTCTTTGAACATGTTCTGTCCTCTCCTGTCATTCTGAAATAATTTCAGGCGTAAGCGTCTGGACTAATGGCACTTTCTCAGCACCTACAATATCAGCCCAATTCTGGAAATCATAATTTAACCCCGCAACTTTAGCAGGCGGTCTATTATTCAATGCCATGTCTGGTCTAAAAAAGTTGTAATGGACTAACCATCCATCGGTAAAACGTCTGAGCGTTCGAGCATCTTTTAAGTCTCGCATTACTTTGGTGCGGTCTTTGAGCGTGTTATGGAAGCGTTCAATCAAAGACGTATTATTTTTAACGCTAAATGGTGAGCCTTGACGATGCTCCGCATCACTACCGAAAGCTAATTCAACACCACCAATATACGCAGCCAGTTTATCAGTAATAACTACCTTTGGAGTTTTACCCGCTCTTTTTTCCGCTAACTCCATTAGCTTTCTAGCGTCTTGTGTTCCCCTTGTCGTGGTTATTCTCGAAGCTAAAAGGAAACGCGTCTTAGCGTCAATAATGTCCCAAAACACAACACCTTTCGGGTCTTTGGTTTTTACATCGGTCTGTATAAAAGTTTCATCGGCAATCCAAACGTTCCCCACCTTTGGATGTAAGTTTCTAGTTTGGCTAATAGCTTTGTTAGTGAATTTATCAATCCACTTTTGAACGGCGGTATGGGAAATTTCATCATCCGTTCTTTGCTCAATGCTATCCTCAATGTCGTGGGCTGACATCCCGCTATAATACTCAGTTAAAGCATTGGCAATATGAGACGGAGAAACACGCCCATGAGATAATGCATCCGTGCCGGTAAATTTTGTATGGCAATCGTTACAGAAATAATTTTGGACACCTTTGTATAAGCCATATTTAACTGTGTTTTGAGACTGGCAGTATTTACAGGCTACTTTTGGCGCAACTTGTTTAATTGGCATTGGAGAAGCGGTTATTGCCGGATTGGATTGGCTTTGACTCCCAATGGAAGGTTTACTAGCACCACCGATTAACTGACCTGAATAATTCCCGCCGTGCTTACCTAAATATTGGATTACTTTTTGACGAACGTGTTTTCCTTCATGGGTAGTCATGACTTCGTAGTCATACCAATTGCCGGAACGCGGTGGTATCTCTTTTGCACGTATAAAAGACATTGCCTTCACCTCTATTTAGCTTGACTTATCAATAAGCGAGTAATGAGTGCCTCTTTATAGACTATTGTTGACTGCTCAATGAAGGTACTCTGTGTTAGATTATTTATCGGAATAATAGAATAGATATACATCGGAACTGCACTCAAATTGTAATAAATGCCTTGTGTCCTTAGATATTCAGCCAAAAGTGTCGTTTGAAGTTTATCTTTTTCCTCAGTACTGAGATTATTTATGATATTCATTGATGTGCTATCATCTATAGGACTCTCAAAATATAATATCTCAGGGTCGCCAACTGTCTTCACAATATCAACAATAATATTGTTGGAATTACGTAATTTCATCGCAAAAACAACTGAGCGTCCTCTCAGGTCAGGTACACTTGGGTCTATCTTCTGGACTGATGAGCCACTACTCAAAGCCCATTGGGTAAGTTGCAGTTCCAAACTAGGAGGTTTATTTTGATACAAATGATTGGCTGATAGTACTAGGCTGGTGAACAACAATAACATTATCGCCGCTACCGCAATTATGCGTAGTTTGGCAGTTCACTCCCCCTTCTGATTTTGTGTCAGGGTTTTCATATTCTTACCCCACTGTGGAGCGAATACGTATAACAAAAAAGGTATGACAGCGATGTATGTTGGCACGGAAACCAGAATATTGTGTGAAGTGTAAAAAGCACCCAATAGCATTTGACCGATAAATGACAAATCCATGTTTCACCTACCTGTTTTAGCCTTTCCAGGTAGTATACTCTACTTAGGCACTCTTGGCAACGATAAGTTGCAAGTGCCTGTACCCTGATGCTATATTGACAAGCTTCGATTAGCTTGTTATAATCCGGTTAAACGGTAAAACAGATATGCCCAAGCGAAAAACCAAAACTGCCTTTATCGGCATCAAACTGACAGCGCAGGAAGCTGCTCTTCTGACGAAATTGCAGGATGGACTGAACTCAACCACGAAGACGCAGGTTCTTCTAAAAGGCTTAGACTTAATGGATAAAGTATATCTTTCCACTTCTGTCTCCTCAAATGTGGCCTTAACAGAAAAGGAGGAAATGTCTTCTCCCATTGCTACTAACTTGGAACTTGCTAGGTTGGAGTATGAAGCTCGTCAATATAGCATCAGGGTACAACAAGCCAAAAGCAAAACAAAGGAGGTAATGAGGCAAGTGGCTCAGGAGCTTTCCAAAACAGATGAAATAGTAGATAAACACAAAGGGGACAAATCCAAACTAATTCAGGTACTGCTTGAACTTCAGCGTGAAAACAAGTGGCTTTCAGAAGAATCCTTGAAATGGGTTAGCCAAAAACTTGACGTTCCCCTTACTCAAATCTACCATATGGCTACTTTCTACAAGATATTTAGTCTAGTGCCCAAAGGACGGCACTCGATAATGGTATGCACGGGTACCTCATGTGAAGTACGCGGTACCTCTCATCTTCTGGATAGAGTCATAAAGACTCTAAAGATAAGGCCTGGAGAGACCTCAAGCGATATGCGGTTCAGTCTAGGGACAGTGAAATGCCTTGGCTGCTGTGCTCTTGGGCCGGTGATGGTAATTGACGGCAAGTATTATAGCAGGCCTTCAGTAAAAGAAATTGAGCAGATTACTGCTACCTTAGACTAGCATCGAGGAGAAAGGCATGACCAGATTGCAATCGGCAAACGACTTGGAGAGCCTCAAAAAAGAAATACTGGCAAAAAAAGACCCGAACAAGTTATGCGTGACGATATGCTCACAGACTGGATGTCAAGCAGTGCTAAGTGAAGAGGTATTTAGAGCCTTTTCAGAGCAAATCGACCGAAATGGGCTTCGGGGAAAGGTAGACCTTCGTAGAACTGGATGCCACGGGTTTTGTGGGAGAGGCCCTATAGTTACTGTTTTCCCACAGAACATATGTTATCTTGGTGTCAAGCCAGATGACGTTGCCGAAATTATCTCAACAACTTTGGTCAAGAACAAGGTAGTCAGCCGATTGCTGTACGATGCTGGTGATGGTCGGAAAATCGCACAGGAAGATGAAATTCCATTCTACAAATATCAGAGTCGCTTTGTTTTTGCAAACAACAGAGTCATTGATGCCAAGAATATAGATGACTACATCGCAGTCGGTGGATACAGGGCTCTAGCCACAGTGCTTTCCGAAATGATGCCGGAACAGGTCATTGATGAGGTCAAAAAGGCCAGCTTAAGAGGCAGAGGCGGGGCCGGCTTCCCCACCGGCATAAAGTGGGAGACGGCCAGAAATGCTTCGGGAAAGATAAAGTATGTGATTGTCAACGCCGAGGAAGGCGACCCCGGAGCTTTTATGGATAGGATATTGCTTGAAGGTAACCCACATGGTGTTCTGGAAGGCCTGATTATTGGTGCCTACGCCATTGGGGCACATCAGGGATTCGTTTATGTGCGTCAGGAATACCCTCTTGCTGTGGAGAACTTAATGGTTGCTTTAAAACAAGCGCGGAAAGACGGTCTTTTAGGGCGAAACATCCTCGGCTCCGGATTCGACTTTGATGTCGAAGTACATTGTGGGGCTGGTGCCTTCGTAGAGGGTGAGTCCAGTGCTCTTATGACATCTATAGAGGGCAGGGTGGGTGAGCCAAGACCAAAGTATATCCGTACTGCAGTAAGTGGCATCTGGGAAAGGCCGAGCAATCTGAATAACGTGAAGACCTGGGCTACTGTTCCGTTCATCATCAATAATGGGGCTGGGTGGTTTACCAGCATCGGGACAAGTGGTAGCAAGGGGACAATGCTTTTCTCACTAGCCGGCAAGGTAAAGAATACTGGACTGATAGAAGTGCCCATGGGGATGACGCTACGAGAGATTGTTTTCAACATTGGTGGTGGAACCATCGACGACAAGAGACTCAAGGCAGTCCAGACTGGTGGTCCTTTGGGTGGAGTTCTTCCCGAGAGGCTCCTTGATACTCCAGTAGATTTTGATGAGCTTAGCAGACTGGGCTCGATGATGGGTTCGAGTGGTATGATTGTGATGGATGAAGACAACTGCATGGTTAACATCGCTAGGTATTTCCTCAGTTTCCTTATAGATGAATCTTGCGGCAAATGCGTCCCCTGCCGTGAAGGGGTATTCCGGATGCTCGAGATACTGAATAGAATTTGCACGGGAACTGGCAAACTGGATGACATTAAGCTGCTAGAAGAAATTTCGGGAATGGTAAGCGGGTTTTCGCTTTGTGGTCTGGGTGCGGCGGCTCCCAATTCAGTGCTTAGTACACTTAAGTATTTTCGGGATGAATATGAAGCTCATATCGAAGAGAAGCGCTGCCCAGCCGGTGTCTGTAAGGGGGCGCTGATATCCTAGTATATTGAGCCGGACAAGACTTGCGAGATTCGTCTCAAGAATTGCCCGTGAGAGGTTATCACTGGTGATAGAAGCCCATACACACAAAACAAATGCATCGAGCGTGGGAACTTATTTTGAGATGTGTCCTTCTCGATTAGTCGCCGTCGCCAAGCTTTCCGGCGTAAAAATAGCTGAACCTGTTCAGCAAAGAACTGAAAAAGTACGAAAACGAGGCAGTGCAAATGAGTGAAGTTAACGTAATTATTAATGACCGGAAGATTAAAGCTAAAGAAGGGCAGACAATTCTTGAAGCAGCGGAGAGTGTAGGGATTGAAATTCCTACCCTTTGTCATCACGAAAAGCTAGCTCCCTATGGTGCCTGCCGGCTTTGCACAGTAGAGATATTCAGAGGGCAAAGGTCGCGGTTGGTTACCTCATGTGGTTACCTTGTTGAGGATGGGCTCGTAGTAAAGACAGAGT
>Ga0315295_10001108_pt1 | contig 23146 bp, 18 predicted proteins | sample YL17G14_0_MG_FD_204453 | JGI IMG/M metagenome (GOLD analysis project Ga0315295, IMG submission 204453) | Sediment microbial communities from Yellowstone Lake, YNP, Wyoming, USA - YL17G14_0 | ecosystem: Environmental > Aquatic > Freshwater > Lake > Sediment | place: USA: Wyoming | collected...
GTACAGCATATCTCGGGTAGTAGGGATGTTGAAGAGTATCAGTGCCAGGGTGATATTTGAGGAGCACCCTGAGGTGAAGAGGGATCTGTGGGGTGGAGAATTTTGGGAGGACGGATATTTTGTGCGGACAGTGGGAGACAAGGTCACAGCGGAAGTTATTCGGAAATATATTGAGTATCATCGAGAAGAGGAAAGGACGCCCAGGCAGTTAGAATTGTTTTAGATACCCCGCCCTGTGGGCGGGGTTATTCACTTGGGACAGTAGATACTGGATATCATTTATGACTAACACAACGCAGCAGCTTAAACGGCAACTGCCACGAAACACGTTCTTCCAGGTGCTGTCATTCGTTACACAGGTGTGTATCGGAATATGGCTTGTGCCATATCTGATTCGACACCTGGGGACCGCTGCCTACGGCCTGATCCCGATAGCCGGGATTATGACGGCATATGCAAGCCTGATTTCTCAAAGCATATCGAGCGCCGTGAACCGTTTTTTGACGATCGCCATCCAACAAAACAATACCAGCGAGGCGAATCGCGTTTACAACACCGCCTTTTTCTCCTATCTTGCCATCGGACTGATACTCATTCCCTTCTTTATACTCGTAATATATTATGCCGACAGTATCATTTCCATTCCGGCTGTGCTGTACCATGACGCGGTCATACTGCTCGCTTGTAGCGCTTTGGCATTTATCATCAATCTGGTGGCAAGTATCTTCGGTGCGCCCATGTACGCGCATAACCGGCTGGATATTTCCCGGAGCATCGATATAGGCCGCTATCTTTTCCGCGTCATGGGCATTGTGACTTTCTTCCTAGTTTTTGGCCCTGCCCTGAGATATGTGGGTTATGTGGACTTGACCATCAATCTGATCCTCCTGGTGGTGCAAGTCGTTGTAGGAAAGCACTTAGCACCAGCTCTGAGGTTGGGGTTGCATTACTATGAATGGCGCAAGGTCAGACAGCTTACAGGAATGGGCGGATGGATCACGATTAACAATCTTGGAGCTTTGTTGTTCCTCCAAATGGATGTGTGGGTGTGCAACCGATTCGTGAGTCCGGAAGCGGCAGGCCAATACGCTGCTGTGGTGCAATTGTCGACATTGATCCGCCATGGAGGGACTATCATAGCGGCAGTATGTGCGCCGATGGCCATGATCTACTACGCCCGGTCTGAGATCGCGCAATTGATCAACCTCAGCAAGGTTTCCGTTCGCGTGCTTTCCCTTGTTTTAGCCGTCCCCATCGGCGCGATGTGTGTATTCAGCTCATCACTTCTGCACCTTTGGCTGGGCGCGTCCTTTACCAGCCTGGCACCGCTGATGGTCATCATGCTTTGCCATCTGGTAATCAATGTTGGGGTCAGGCCATTATTCAACATTCAAGTGACGATGAATAAGGTCAGAGTACCGGCACTAGTAATTTTGTTCATGGGGGTGTTCAACCTTGTCTTGGCCATTGCATTCGTCAAGTATCTCCACTGGGGCATCTATGGTGTGGCTATTGCCGGAGCTATCGTACTCACAGCCAAGAATGCGTTGTTTACGCCGATATACGCGGCGATAATATTGCGAGAGCCGTGGCCCACCTTTGTTAAGCCCTATCTTTCAGCATTGGGGCTCTTGATTGGGTTCATGGCGGTAGGCTATGTGCTAAACCGATATGCAGCCCCCGCATCGTGGCTCCATCTGATTCTGCTCGCTATGGGCTTAGGAGCCCTAGGTTTGGCTGTGGTCTGGATCGTTCTGCCGCGGGACGACCGACGAGCGATGCTTGCCCTGATACCGGGCCGATTCGGAACGATGGTAGAAAGGTATATTCGGGTATGAATATGGTAAGTTGGGGAAAATAAACGACTTTGTGCCGCAGGTTGAACAATGCCAATCAATCAATCAGAAGAAAATAAAGCAGTCGACACCCAACGCCTCGAAATCACGGAAACAAGAAACGTGGCTGGTATCGGGGAGGCGAAATTGTGCTGCTCATGCGGAGGGTGTGTCTGGGTCTGTCCCCGGAATGCAATATCATTAGTTGAAACAGTTGGCGGTTATCTTCTCCCTAATATTAATCCGGCTTCCTGTGCTGCGTGCGGCATGTGCCTGTCAATCTGTCCAGGCGCTGGCCTTGATAAAGATGTGGCTGATCTCCTTCCTCAAGACTGTTTTGCTGGAGCATGTCTACAGGCGTTGGTAGGCAAAGCAACGGATCCCATCGTGTTTAACAATTCTCAAAGTGGAGGTATTGTCACAGCCCTGCTCGCTCATGCTCTAGAAAATGGTGAGATTGGGGGTGCCGTAATTACGCTCATGGAACATGGGAACCCTCCCAGGCCCGCTGTCAACCTGGCGAGAAGTGTTGAGGAGATTAAGCAAGCCCAGAAGTCCAAGTATGCTCCGGTACCGCTGCTGGTGGCACTGGAAGAGGTCGAGTGCCTCAACAAGCCGGTGGCCCTTGTTGGGGTAGCCTGCCACATACATGGCCTGCTCAACATCCTGGCTCAATTCCCACGGTTAAAAAGTAAAATTAAATTTGTCATTGGACTTGTGTGCGATCGAGTAATGACCCTTGCAGCTATTGATTTCCTGGTTGGGCAGGCAGACTTACTGTGCAAGGACAACACAATGCTGCACTTTAGAGACAAGTTGGGTGCCGGTTACCCTGGTAACGTGCATATAATAACTGCTTCCGGGGCATCTGTGTCACTGCCACCAAGCACTCGCGTGCAGATGAAGGACTTTTTCACACCAGCCCGCTGTCGTCTCTGTTTCGACAAAATGAATGTGCTTGCGGACATTGTTGTCTGTGATCCACATGGCATTCCCGGTATAGACAGGAAGGGCGGTGAATCAGTGGCTATTATCAGGACTGAAACAGGAAGGCGAATATTCCAATCTGCCATAGAACAATCTGCCTTGATTGCAAGGGTAATAAAGTACGAGGATGTTTTGGCTGGGCAAAAAATTAATAAAAAACGTACAATGTGGCGCGGTTATACGGATGCTTGGCAACAACTAGGGTACCCTCGGCCAGGTTATAGTGCGAAGGTAGATATGTCTGCCGGACCGCTTCAGAAACGACCTGCATATCTAAGGCAACTCCAGCATGCCCTCTCATTGGATAACCATGTATCAAGAGAAAATTTATTAAAAAGAGCGAAGAGACATCTATATTTTCAGAAGCTAAAAAAGCTTAGTACTTATTCATATCTGGCATCACAAAAGGTTTTTGAAAGTATAATGAAATTAGTTTGTTGGAGGGGATAGTGTTTATTGAGATTAAAGGCACTGGTTTCGCAAATAAGGGTGCCGAACTCATGCTGCACTCTATACTTCAGAAGACAAAGGAGGCTATTGCAGATGCATCCTTTGTGATGACGCCAAGTACGAATGATGATTATGTGGAGCGCGCACGTTTGGGAATTTTCCAAAAATTGTGGTACCAAAGATACAGTATCCAATTAATGTGGTTCGGACAATTCATTCCAAGACCACTTCGGCGTAGATACGGATTGATACTGGACAAAGAGCTTGATGTTGTCCTTGATGCCACAGGCTTTGGGTATTCGGATCAGCATGGTCCTAGTGGTTCTAGAAATACAGCTACCATGGCATCTTTAGTTAAAAAGTGGAAAAAGCATAACGTCAAGGTTTTCCTCCTGCCCCAAGCAATGGGACCCTTTACTTCACCAAAAACCCGCAAGGCAATCACGTATATTGTCGAGAACGCTGATTTGGTTTTTCTCCGAGATGATATTTCTTACAAGCATGTAACGGATCTCGTAGGAAATCAAGGCCATATTCGTAGAGCACCGGATTATACAAGCCTTGTCGCAGGTGTATTACCTAAGGAACCACAGCGATTTATCGGACGTTACTGCTTGGTACCTAACCACCGCATGATTAAGAATACATCGCGGCGGGAAAACAGCGAGCATGTGGAGTTGTTCGCTATGTGCATCAAAGCTTTTGTTAAGCTTGGACAACAACCCTTTATCCTGATTCATGAAATTGGGAAGGATACTCAGCTCGCAAATGAAATTGTAGAGCATGCGGGAATGGATATTGAGATTGTCATGGAACCCGATGCTCTTCGTATAAAAGGTATTCTCGGACTCTGTGCTGGTGTGATTGGCTCGAGATATCATGCTTTGGTAAGCGCGTTGAATCAAGGAGTCCCTATCTTGGCCACCAGTTGGAGCCATAAATATGAGATGCTTTTGGGAGATTACGGCCTAACTGATGATTGTCTATTGACATCGATCAGTGCAGCACAGGTGAATAAATGTATCGAGCAACTGATTGCGCCGGATTATCGGCATGGTATGGCCGATAAACTTCGTGAAGTTAATAAAAGGCGTATCCAGCAGACTGAGGATATGTGGCAAGCAATCTTTTCCGTGATCAGGGCAAAGACAGCAATGGGGTTGGCCAATCCATTGCAATCAGGATAGCTTACACGCAAAAAACCGATCTTAAAGAGGAAATGATATAAAAAGTAAGAAATAGAATCAGCAATCATATGAGAATAAAACGAGATCAAAACATGGAAGCTTACTTTGATACGGTATCAAAAGAGGGATTGCATCCTAATAAAGGCAACCTTAAATTTGGAATGCATACTCTTTTTGGTGGGATCGATTTTCAGAACAAGAGGGTCCTTGATATCGGCGGAGGCCGTGGCCTTCATAGCTTCTATGAGGCGTGCGCGGGTGCTAAAGAGGTATTGTGTCTTGAGCCTGAATCTGACGGAAGTTCGTCAGGAGTAATTGCACGATTCCAGAAACTCAGACGGGTTCTAAGCCGCGATAATATTGCCCTAAGCGCAACAACACTCCAGGATTTCGAGCCCGACGGCAAGGAATTCGACATTATTCTGCTTATCAATTCAATTAACCACTTGGATGAAATAGCATGTATCAATCTGCTAAGCGATGCAAATTCAACTGCTACGTATCTAGAAATATTCTCGAAGTTATACAAACTCTCAGCTAATGGCGCAAAACTGATTATCTGTGATTGCACGAGACACAACTTCTTCGCGTTCATCGGAATACGGAATCCTTTTGCGCCTACAATTGATTGGCGTAAGCACCAAGCGCCGGAGGTTTGGGCGGATATGTTGAGTGACGTGGGCTTTGTTAGCCCGAGAATCACATGGTCGTCTTTTAATAGCTTGCGGTTGTGGGGCAGGGTGTTTCTCGGCAATAAATTCATAGCCTACTTCTTGATTAGCCATTTTTGTCTCACTATGGAGAAACATAGTGAATGAAGGCTTAGTTGAATGAGATCCCTCAGCTGTGTTCAGAAGGCCTATCAAAAATACGTTTGACCATGGCCGGCGAGGGCTACAATGGACTCACGGACAGGTCTTGACGCCGCAGGCTTTAAGAGCTCTGCTGCGGTTATGGCGTGTCGTCTTATTTCCATTATCGCTGGTACTGTTAGGCAGCGTGATGCAGGGCTACTCCAATGGCACCACTGACTCGTTCATTGTAGCGTTTCTCCTGCTCCTCACCGGGTTTACGCTTGTCAGCCTTGTATTCCCAGGCGGCAGGTCCGAGATGCGGGCCTTCCTTTTGACCTATAGCGTGTGCGTTTTCGTTGGAGGTCTCGCGCAGTGCTATTCGCTCGCCGTCTTTAATAATCCGCAAAGCACGATTGACTCGTTTACCTTCTTTCGGGAGATTTCACCTGAACCGCCATTTACAACTATGGCAAATATGTCGGCCATCAATTCACCTTTGGCGGTTTTGATCTGGCAGCAGGTCTACAAAATGACCTGGTGGCTGGGACTCAAGTTCGGACCATATACCGGGGTGATGTTTAACGCGCTTGTGATGGGGCTGGCCGGAAGCCTCACGGTGCGGACCGCGCGCGAGTTGTTTGGAAATGACAACTGGCGACTGCGCAGTGTGGGAACGCTGTTTGCCTTCTGCGGGCTATTCATCCTATTTGGGGCGGTCCTGATCCGCGACTGCTTCACGACGTTTTTTAATGCGCTGGTATTTTGGGGAATCGTACGCTGGCTGGTCCGGCCGACACTACGGAACTTGATCTTTGCCGCTGTGCTGACCGGCGTTTCGGCGTATGCTATGTTCTACCTGCGGCCTACAGCCCTCTTGTTATTCGGGTTGTATGGGTGCCTTGCGTTTCTGTTCTGGTTTGTTGCCAAGAGGCTGGATGCTATGCGCCTTGTTGCTGTAATTTTTACACTAAGCGTACTGTTGGCTACGAAGCCATACCTACTCGGCTACATTCAAAGTTCACAGGAGTTCCAGGGCAGGGCGATGATAAGTTATGCGGAGGATGCTGAGAATAGCCAAGCTGCGGCTGATTCGCTCGGTATGCGTCTGGTCGTCAATCAGCCATTACCGATTCGTATGGTTCTGGGCAGCGGCGCGCTCATGGTCAATCCGATCCCTTTATGGGTCAATTTCAAGATCGGCTCGCTTGATAATGGCTGGATCAAGGGATATCACGGCATCTATCAAATGCTCGTACTACCGCTTGTTTTTACCGGATTCATCGTTGTCTTCCAAATGTTTAAGAAAGAGCGGAAAAAAGCAACACCCCTGCTCTTTCTGGCGGGGTATCTGCTTATAAACTTGGCGGCGGTTGTGGCGACCTCGCTGGAACAGCGGCACATCGCCCAATTCATGCCCGCTTTCATGATCTTGGCGGCATTGCCTGACACGCGGGAGAAGAAAACGCGAAAAGCGTTGCGAACGATCACGATGTACTGGTTTGTAGTGGTGATTCTTGTGCATCTGGCATGGGCGATAATGAAGGGATAGTGTGAAGGTTCTGATTTTTTTAACGCAGTTCTACCAATTGGGTGGAGCTGAGTTGTCAGTCGTGGAACTGGCGGAAGAGCTAAACAAACGCAGGATCCACGCGGATATCCTGAGCATGTACACCGAAGCCCTACCCGGGGTGACCCAAGCAAAGGCAGCCTTGCTGCAAAAAGGTATCCCCACAGTGCATTTCCTTGGTATGCGCATCCACCCGTCTATTGCCAGCATGGTTAAGGCGATCATGAAATTACGACGTTTGATTCGGGAAAACGAATATGACATCATCGAGACTTCGATGGTGTTGCCGACGGTCTTAGCGGCGTGGGCCACCCGGGGTATGCGAGTACAGCATGTTGCGGGATTACGCTCGATCGTTGATCGCGATCGTCACAATAAGTATGTCCATGAATTCCGGCGTTTTTCCGTTCGATGCAGCCGTCGCATCCGGTATTATGCAATTTCCGAATCTGCCGCTAGTCATTGGATTACTTTCTCCAAAACGTCGCCTCAACACACACGCATAATCTACAATTCAATTCCCGATGTTTTTTTCAGTGTGACCCCGGATAGAGAAGGGGTACGCAAAGAATTGGGGATGCCTAAAGTTGCTCGTCTTGTCATCTATGTCGGACGATGCGCGGCTTTTAAAGGGATTGATACGCTTCTGGATGCCTTGGGCCCTGTTTTGGAGCAGTATAATATGTATTTGCTGTATGTTGGCTTACCCGATTTGAGTGTCCCTGGTACTAAAGAAATGCTCCAAAAAATGGAAATGTGGATCACCCAAGAGAACTGGAGCGAGAGAGTAAGATTTCTGGGACACCGAAAGGATGTGCCTCGCCTATTGGCTGCCTCTGATCTTCTTGTTCATCCCACGAGAACAGAAGCATTCGGTAGGGTGCTGGCAGAAGCGATAAGTGCTGGACTGCCTGTTGTGGCCAGTAACGTGGACGGCATCCCCGAAGTGCTTGCGGGGACTGATTCGCTGATGGTGCCACCGGATGATCCGAATGCCCTGCGGGAGGCGGTCTTGAAAACGCTGAATCGCACGCCTGAAGAAGCGACTCGGGCCGTCGAAAAAGGAAGAAAACGTGCCGAAGCTTTTCGGATAGACAAACGAACCGATGCCATGATCAGATTGTTCGAAGACGTGCTTGCGGGACGGTTTTAGATTAAACGGTCTGATCCATGATTTGTGAATGAAAAATGACCTTGAAAAATCTAACCCGACCCCAAACCGTGAATGTGCAAAGGTCAAAATTAAAGATTCTTGCAATTGGACCATTGCCTCCTCCAATAGGGGGAATATCGATTTCGTTTAAAATTCTCGTGGATTTGCTGCAGCGCCGCAATGACGTCGTGGTTGAGGTTGTGGACTTCAATGCAATTCGCAGCCGTAAGGGCAACTCGTTACGTGGCCTACTGAACTTATGCAGTGCAGTTATCTTGAAGGCAAGGCACATGGATGTAATAACCGTTTATTCTGCTTCAACTGCACTGCCTTCACTGGGCCTCTTGTTGCTTGTGATATCCCGTGTCCTGGGCAAACCTTTCGTTGTGCGTAAGTCTGCGGGTTTCGATTATCTGGACTTAGGCCCCTTCAAGGGACGTGTTGCCCATTTTGTCATCAAACATGCCAATCTGTATCTGGCGCAGACACAGAATCTGGTGCGTTTGGCTTGCGAGAGGGGCATTTCTCATGTTAAGTGGTATCCTACAAGCCGTCCCATGAGTGACAAAGGATATACTCCATCGATGGAAAACAAATCTTGTCGGCGCTTTGTGTATGTCGGTCAGGTGCGTGCGTACAAGGGGATCCGCGAGATCATAGAAGCCGCGGAGCGGTTTGAACAGGGAATCAGGGTAGATATTTATGGACCTTTGTTTAATGATCTGGAACAGCATATCTTTGAAGCATGCAAGAGAGTCAAGTACTGTGGTGTTCTGTCTCCTGAAGATGTGATACCAACGCTCAAGCACTATGATATGCTTCTCTTGCCAACAAAGGCTGCCACTGAGGGTTATCCCGGCGCAGTGTTCGAAGGGTATTCAGCAGGACTTCCCATTATCACAACACGGTGTGGGGGCATTCCGGAAATAGTTGACGACCAAAGCGGCTTATTTGTTGAGCCGGATAATTCGGACGCTCTCTTCGAGGCGATGAAAGTCGTTGTTGAGAACGACGAGGTATACCAGAAGCTTAGACAAGGTGTTTATGAGAAGCGCAAGCAATTCGACTCTGCCATATGGGCGGATCGCTTCGTGGAGTATTGTGGAGAGGTTTTTTCAGTACATGGCCGGGGGGGGATTGGTTGGGAAAGGACACCTCAGGCAGGTCTTGATGACATCAAGTGACAGGCGCTTCAATGCTCTCTGTAGACACAGAGGGAGGTCGACATATGGGACATAGTCAATGGTTTGATCTCTATAGTAAAATGCCCGTATGCATGCAGAATGCCGCCTGCTCTCTTGCCGGCGTCAATATGCGACGTGACAGGTACAATAATACATTTCATAACGCGCTAGAGTTTCTCCGGCAATCTCAATGGTGGTCTCTAGCAGGACAGCAGGCATATCAGAATGAGCAACTAAGGTTAGTGATTGAACATGCTTACCAGACAGTTCCTTATTACCGGGAAATATTCGATGCAAGAAAGCTAACGCCCAGGGATATCAGAACCACCGAAGACTTACATAAGCTGCCTGTCCTCGAAAAATCAACGATTCGAAAACGATTTCGAGATCTCCATTCCAAAGGCTGGCCTCAAAAGAGGATCAGGCATGGCCATACGGGAGGAACGACCGGGACATCATTACAATTGATTTCTGATATGGATACACAGCCTTGGCAGTGGGCGGTCTGGTGGCGTCATCGAGAGCGCTTCGGACTGAAACTACACGATCCATTTATTGTATTTGCCGGTCGCGATGTCGTTCCTCTGACGTCAATGGATCCGCCGGTTTGGCGTCGAAATCTGCCGATGCGCCAGACATATATGTCAGTACATCATTTGACAGAGAAAAACATGCCCCCGGTCGCCAATTACCTCTGTAGTCGCAAGGTTAATTATTACTCCGGATATCCCTCAGCAATCTATTTGCTTGCACGCTACTTTTTGGACAGGCGTATTCGCCTACCACATCCCCCTCATGTGGTAGTGACCGGCGCAGAAACCCTTTTGCCCCACCAGCAAGCAGTGATCAGCAGAGCCTTCGAAACGGACGTGGCTGATCAATATGGCGCATCGGAACAATGCGGCAATATCAGTGAGTGTGAGAGACACATTTATCATGTTGATATGGAGTTTGGGGTGGTGGAGTTTCTTCCCTTGGCAGGTATGCCTGACAATATGCGCCGCATTGTTTGCACGGGATTTCATAATTTTGCCATGCCTTTGATTCGTTATGACATCGGCGACATAGCCACTTTGTCTGGGAAACCTTGTTCATGTGGCCGACAGTCACCTGCGGTCGAAAAAATCGATGGTCGGATAGAGTCATATATCATAACCCCGGATGGTCGCCAATTAGGACGATTGGATTTTCTGTTCAAGGATTCAGCCAAAATTGAGGAAGCTCAATTGGTTCAGGACAATATCAATAGTGTAACGGTGAAGATTGTTCGTTCGCCTGGTTATGACTCAACGGATGAACGCTCTTTAGATAATGAAATGCATCGCTATTTAGGTGATAAGATCAATATAAAATTTGAATATCTAAGCGCTATTCCACGTGAAACCAATGGCAAGTTCCGGCAGATTGTTTCTCATATTCTTCCGCACGGGGATGAAAATAGAAGGAACACGTTATGATGGTCCGACTTATCTTTTTCCTCTTTGGAGGGGGCGAAGCCGGTTTTTGGGTGTTTAGACAGAAGGCGCGTCACAGCGTCTTTACCCCTTGGAGACTGTTCTGCAAGCAGCTTTATTACTACTGTAGCTGGTGTATGGGCAGCAGTATCGCGCTGGGAGCTGAGATTGGGGAATGCCCGTACTTTCTTAAAGGGATATTCATCTCTAACGGTGCGGTCTTGGGGAAAAATTGTCCCATCTACCAACAGATAACCATTGGATCGAACCCCCTCAAAACGTCTCTACACTATGGCGCCCCCACAATCGGAGACAATTATAATATGGGCGCCGGCGCAAAGGTTATCGGGAATTTGCGAGTCGGAAATAATGTGCGCATAGGGGCAAATGCGGTTGTTTTCAAAGATGCACCTGATGAAGTTACGGTGGTTCTCCCACCGATGATAATTCATCAACATGAGTGATAAAGAGGCACTACTTCAATGAAACAAATAATTCAAAACCTTAACACTGGTGAAACATATCTCGAAGACGTGCCCGTACCAAAGGTTGGCTACGGGCAGGTACTGATTAGAACGACGCACAGCCTCGTTTCTTTGGGCACGGAGCGCATGTTGGTGGAGTTTGGCAAAGCCAATCTGCTACAGAAGGCCCGCCAACAGCCGGACAAGGTCAAACTGGTGCTGGATAAGATCAGGGCGGATGGTTTATTGCCGACATTGGAAGCTGTCTTCAAGAGATTAGATGAACCCCTTCCCTTGGGTTATTGCAACGTCGGCGTGGTAGTGGAAACCGGCGCGGGCGTGTCTGAGTTTCGAGTCGGCGACAGGGTGGCGTCCAATGGGAAGCATGCAGAATATGTATGTGTACCGCAGAATCTTTGTGCGAAGATTCCGGATAATATCAGCGACGAAGAGGCGGCATTTACCGTGGTCGGCGCCATTGGTTTGCAGGGAATGCGGCTTTGCCAGCCCACCCTGGGAGAAACTATCGTGGTGATTGGCCTGGGTCTGATCGGGCTGATCACCGCACAGTTGCTTAAAATGAATGGCTGTCGGGTGGTGGGGATCGATCTGGAACCGAAAAAACTGGAGATGGCCCGGAAGTGGGGCATCACCCCCATCAACCCCAAAGAATCTGATGTGGTGGCCGCAGTGTTGCAGCAGACCAGTGATTTGGGGGCGGACGGGATAATCATTACGGCCTCGGCAAAAACGGATGACGTCGTCTCCCAATCGGCCCGTATGTGCCGCAAACGGGGGCGTATCATTTTAGTCGGTGTGGTGGGGCTGAATCTGAACCGTGCAGAGTTTTATGAAAAAGAACTGACCTTTCAGGTGAGCTGCTCCTACGGCCCCGGTCGGTACGATGAAAATTACGAAGAAAAGGGGCAGGATTATCCTATAGGGTTTGTCCGCTGGACGGAGAAACGCAATTTTGAAGCCGTATTACAGGCCATTGCTTCTGGACAATTAGATGTGAAATCACTGATCACCGAAAGGGTGAACTTGGATGATTATCACTATATATACGACAACATGGGACAATCACCATCCATTGCGTCTATTCTGGTGTATCCTGGCGCGGAGACGATAGAACGTACCATCCTGGTCGTTTCTAAAGATTTCTCCCCTGGAAAAAGTATAGGCATCATCGGGGCCGGTAACTACACCGCAATGACCGTATTGCCTGCCCTAAAAAAATGCCATATGCCCATCAGCTATATTGTATCCGCCAACGGTCTGTCTGGTACACATTTAGCGAAAAAATATGGCATTGCCACCAGCACCACGGATTACAAGGAAGTGCTTGCCGATCCCTATGTGGGGATAGTGATGATCACCACCCGGCATAACCTGCACGCCGGGCTGGTCGTGGAATGTCTGCAGGCTGGAAAAGATGTGTTCGTGGAAAAACCACTGGCCCTTAGCCGTAGTGAATTTGAGGTGGTTAAAAAGGCTTATGAGGATGGCAAAAAAAGCCTTACCGTTGGGTTTAACCGCCGGTTCTCACCCCACATTCAGGCCATCAAAAAGGCCCTGGGAGAACAACCCGGGCCGGTTAATCTGGTGGCCACCATGAATGCTGGGGCCATCCCTCTATCTGTTTGGGTGCATGATATGGAGATCGGCGGCGGCCGCATCATCGGCGAGGCTTGTCATTATTTGGATCTGTTGGTCTATCTGGCCGGCAGTCCGATTGCGGCAGTCTGCATGAATGCGCTGGGGCCAGGCACGAAGATGAATACGGATAACGCATCCATTCTGTTGCGGTTTGCCAATGGTTCTAATGGCGTGGTTAATTATTTCGCGAATGGGCACAAGGCCTATTCCAAGGAGAGGTTGGAGGTGTACAGTCAGGGGCGGATTGCCGTCATGGATAATTTCCGTAAAACAGAAGCCTACGGCTTTTCAGGATTTAAAGGGCTCAAAACATCCATCGATAAGGGCCATCAAACCCAGTTCAAACTACTGACTGACCGGCTGCTCCATGGAGGAGAGGCGCTGATACCATTTGCGGAGATTGAAAATGTGACCCTGGCGTCTATTGCTACTGTTGAGAGTTTGATGAGGGGAGGGTGGGTGAAGGTGTAACGTTCATCAATGAATCTATGCCCATAGGACAAGTGCATAGGAAGATCACTTTAACTTTATGAAAATACTACATGTCGTCGGCGCTAGGCCGAATTTCATGAAAATCGCGCCGGTCATCAAGGCGTTGGTGAATAAAAAAGGGGTTAGGCAGATTCTTGTGCATACGGGCCAACACTACGATACTAACATGTCCGCTATCTTCTTTGCGCAGTTGGGCATTCCGGCTTCGGATATAAATCTTGGGGTTGGATCGGGTTCTCATGCGGTGCAGACGGCGCAAATCATGACACGCTTGGAAAACGTTCTTTTGGAGGAGAACCCGGATATGGTTCTTGTTCCAGGGGATGTCAATTCTACTCTGGCGGCGGCACTGGTATGCGCCAAGTTGCTCATTCCCATCGGTCACGTGGAGGCTGGTCTTCGTTCCTTTGACCGGACGATGCCGGAAGAGATTAACCGGCTTGTAACAGATCAGATTGCAGATCTGCTTTTCACACCATCCATTGATGGCGATGAAAACCTGATTCGTGAGGGCATCGCACCTGAGAAGATTCACTTTGTCGGCAATGTCATGATTGATACCTTAGTGCGGCTGCTGCCAGAAGCGCGATTGAGATGGCCTGCTCTATGCTCAACATTAAAGATTGAAGACCATCCGTATGTTTTGGTCACTTTGCACCGGCCCTCCAATGTGGATGAACCGATGATGCTCGCAAAGATCATGGAAACCCTTGAAGATATAAGTAAAAAAATTCATATTATTTTCTCCATTCATCCCCGGACGCGCGCGCGAATTGCTGAGTCAGGCTTAAGGATCAGTGAGAACCGTCGTTTTCAAATGATAGAGCCTCTCGGATACATGGATTTCTTGAGTTTGCAGCAGAGGGCTAAACTGGTGATCACCGATTCCGGTGGTATACAGGAAGAGACAACCTACCTTGGCGTGCCCTGCTTGACCGTGCGCGAAAATACGGAGCGACCTGTTACTGTATCCATAGGCACAAACATCCTCGTGGGCCAGGACATGTCACGCCTGCGATCAGAAGTTGATCATATTTTGGACGGTGGCGTGAAAAGATGTGCCGTACCGTCGCTGTGGGATGGCAAGGCCAGCGAAAGAATTGCGGACATTATTGTGTCCCGATATTGATGTTGAAGGCCTCCCGGTACTTTAATACCCTGCGTTATCTACGGCCTGTTCAAATCTACGGTCGTATCTGGCATAAGCTCTATCACCCCAAACCCGATATAACACCCCCGCCTTGCATTCGGCCTCTTTCCGGTGCTTGGTACGTTCCGGCAAAGAAATCACCATCACTCATTGCTTCCAATCGGTTCCGGTTCCTCAATGAGGAGCATGATATTATTTCCGCTTCCGACTGGAATCGTCCTGATTGTACCAAGCTCTGGCTGTACAATTTACATTATTTTGATGATTTGAACGGCGCCACGGCTACTGAACGCCGTACTTGGCATCGCGCTTTAATAACGCGCTGGGTGGAAGAAAACCCACCCGCAAGGGGTAACGGATGGGAGCCCTACCCTCTTTCCCTGCGGATCGTCAACTGGATCAAGTGGGCATTGGCGGACAATGCACTGCCGCCAATGGTTCTGAAAAGCTTGGCCGTACAGGTAAGATTCCTAGCCAAACGAATGGAATTTCACCTACAGGGAAACCACCTGTTTGCCAATGCGAAAGCTTTGGTATTTGCAGGGATTTTCTTTGAAGGAAGGGAAGCTGACGCATGGATCGATAAGGGGCTCTGGATATTAAAACGGGAATTGTCTGAACAGATATTGGAAGACGGCGGGCATTTCGAACTGAGCCCCATGTACCACAGTATCATTCTGGAGGATCTGCTTGATCTGATTAATTTGATGAGGGCGTTTCCCGCTCCCCTTCCCTTAGCCCCTCCCCGCCAGGGGAGGGGAAGGCTCCTTTTAATGGAGCCGGTATGTATCGAAGCCGTGCGGCGGATGCTGGTGTGGTTAAAGATCATGTGCCATCCGGATGGTCAGATTGCTCTATTAAATGACGCGGCATTTGGGATTGCTTCTCATCCTGCCGAGCTGTATGCCTATTCGGAAAGATTGGGAATTCATGACCTGGAGGTTTCTTCATCGCCACAAACACAAATGATGGAAACATGTATTGAGACCTTATCTCCTGGACATATAAAGGTAACCCATCTGAAAGCATCTGGTTACATTCGCGTGGACAACGGACCCATGACTGCGATTTTAGATGTGGCCTGCATCGGCCCTGATCATCTGCCCGGCCATGCTCATGCGGATACGCTAACTTTCGAAATGTTTCTGTATGATCAAAGAGTTATCATAGACAGCGGCACGTCCCGCTATGATGAAGGACATGAGAGACTGCGACAGCGTGGCACAGCAGCCCACAATACGGTTGTTATCAATAGCAAAGATTCCTCTGTGGTCTGGGGCAGCTTCCGTGTGGCACGACGGGCAAAGCCATTCGGGCTGGAAATAGAGGAAACGCCTGAAGGTGCTGTCAGGGTGCGATGCGCCCATGACGGTTATCGGCGACTTTCCGGTAAGCCGGTCCATTGGCGGGAATGGCATTTCCAAGAACATTCATTGACAGTCCGTGATGTTATTGAAGGACGATTTTCAGAGGCCGTTGGGCGATTTTACTTTCATCCGAATATCAGAGCAATTCCTTGTAATTCCTCATCGCAAGGGGAAATCCAGTTGTTAAATGGTTCAAAAATGAAGTGGCATATTATTAAAGGTCATGGAAACATCATCAATGCAAAATATTACCCTGAATTCGGCATGACTTATCAAAATCAATGTCTGGAAATACAATTAAATGGTAATGCGTCACACGTCGTTTTCAATTGGAGATAAATGAAAATATTAATAATATCATTTTATTATGAACCGGATTTGAGTGCCGGTTCATTTAGGACCACTGCTTTCGTAAAGGCATTAAAAAGCCTTTTAAAAGAAGGTGATACCATAGAGGTAGTTACCACTATGCCAAACAGGTACAGTTCATTTGCGATAGATGCCAGTGAGCTCGAATCACAAGATAATGTATTAATAAAAAGAATTAAAATACCTCTTCATGGAAGTGGTTTTTTTGATCAAGCGCAGTCATTTTTCGTTTATTTCATGAAAGCATTACACTACGTGAGGGGGAAAAATTACGACATCATATTTGCCAGCTCCAGCAGGTTATTCAGCGCCTTCCTGGGTGCTGTCATATCAAAACAAAAAAAGATTCCGCTGTATCTGGACATACGAGATATCTTTACGGATACGATGACATCCGTTTTAAAAGACTCAAAACTACAATTGCTCGTTCCATTATTTGCGGTCATAGAAAAATACACCATCCTCAGTGCTTGCAATATTAATTTAGTTTCAGAGGGTTTTATTCCATACTTTCAAGAGCAATATGGTAACAATTTAAGGTACTCGTTTTATCCTAATGGGATAGATGAAGAGTTTCTAAATTTTAGCTGCAATCATTCGGCAGAGAAAGATAAATCAAAAATAAGATTCACGTATACGGGCAACATTGGCGAGGGACAAGGCTTAGAGAAGATCGTGCCGCACATTGCGCAAAAATACGCAAATATAGAATTCTGTATTATCGGTGATGGCGGTAGAAAAAAAATACTGCAGGACTATACTGCACACATAGAAAATGTGAAACTGATTGACCCAATGAATAGGATGGCTTTGGTTAAATATTATGAAAGCAGCGACGTTCTCTTTTTGCAATTGAACGATTACGATGCCTTTAAAACAGTCTTGCCTTCAAAGATATTTGAATATGCGGCGACTTATAAACCAATAATTGCCGGTGTTGATGGTTATGCAAAACAATTTCTTGAGGAACATCTGCCGGACAGCTTAATATATAAACCATGTGACATCAATGATTTCTGTCAAAAATATGATAAATTTAGCGGTCTCGTAGATATTGATAATCGCCGGAAATTTATAAAAAAATTTACGAGAGATACTATAATGAATGAAATGTCGCAGGATTTTCTAAAAATATTGAGAGACTTAGGCGATCACAGGTGTCGGAAAAAAGCCTTATCCTTGTAACCGGGGCCACCGGCGCTGTCGGCCCGCAGGTGGTTGAAGTGTTGTATGCCTGTGGCTATCGTATTCGTACCTTATCCATTGACACTGCTCCTCCAGGGATGTGGCCGGATGATGTCGAGGCGCGCATTGGGGATGTGACTGAACTCTCTGCTGTACAGTCTGCGATGGAGGGGGTGGACGGTGTCATCCATCTTGCTGCCATGCTCCATATCCTCAATCCGTCACCGTCTCTGAGAGAGGCATATGAGCTCGTAAATGTCGGCGGGACAGCCAATGTTGTAAAGGCGGCTACTCATGCTCATGTCAAACGTGTGGTGCTTTTCAGCACTATCGCCGTCTATGGCGATTCAAGCGGGTCCATTTTGACGGAGGACTCGCCACTCAAGCCTTCTACGCTCTATGCTCAGACAAAACAAACAGCCGAGAGGATCGTGTTAAACGCGAAAAACGCCGCGGGGCAACCCCTTGGGGTTGTATTACGTCTCGGCGCTGTCTACGGGGCGCGCATTAAAGGCAATTATCGCACGCTCCTCATCGCGCTGGCTAGGAACAGATTTATCCCGCTTGGTGACGGGAATAACCGGCGTTCTTTAATTTATGACAAGGATATAGCGCGCGCGGCAGTCTTGGCTCTTGCTCATCCTGATGCCGCTGGGCAGATTTTTAATGTTACGGATGGCCGTTTACACACCATGGAGGAAATTATTGCCGCAATGTGCCGTGCACTTGACAGGCCGTTACCTCGTTTCTCCATTCCGGCCTCTCCGGTGCGCTTTTTTGTGGGCATCCTAGAAGATTGTGCGCGTGCATTAGGATTAAGTGCGCCGATCGGGCGCTGGGTCATAGATAAGTACATCGAGGACATGGCGGTGGATAGTTCGCTTATTACGAAACAGCTTGGCTTTATACCCCAATATGATTTGAATGCTGGATGGCGGGAAACAGTGGCACAGATACAGCGCATAGGAAAATTGTAACGACATGAAACGATTGTTTGATGTCATCATGTCCTTTTTTCTGCTCTGCCTTCTCAGTCTCCCGCTGCTCCTGATTGCTATACTTATACGGCTGACCTCCAAAGGACCGGCCCTCTACTGGTCCGACCGTGTGGGGATTGATAACTCGATCTTCAAGATGCCCAAATTCCGAACAATGCGCATTGACACCCCGACCGTGGCAACGCACCTGCTCGAAAGGCCGGAGAATTATCTTACTCCATGCGGCACCTCTTTGCGCAAGTTAAGTCTGGATGAATTGCCTCAACTATGGAGTGTCCTTAAGGGTGATATGAGTTTCGTCGGTCCGCGCCCCGCCCTATTTAATCAGGAGGATCTCATCACATTACGAACTCAGAAGGGTATCCATAAAATTATGCCTGGGATTACTGGCTGGGCTCAGATCAATGGGAGGGATGATCTCCCTGTCCGGACGAAGGTAGCCTATGAAGAATTCTATCTGAATAACCGTTCATTTTTTTTTGACCTCAAGATACTTGCTCTCACCCTTCTGAATGTTCTGAGAGGGTCAGGCGTTCACCACTAATTGCATGAAAAAGAAGAGCGATGGCATCTACGTGGCAGTTTTCGACAGCGGATATCTTCGGGGTAACAGCGCTCAACCAGGAGGCTGCATCGGTTCACTACCTTGGGTAATTATGGATGGGATCGGCTCTGTCATGCCATGGCGTTCAACTTCGAGCGGTCTTGCGGTGATCAGGAAACCGGCTCCTGTTCCTACGATCTAGGGACAGGTGTGTCTGGAGTATGGGAACTGCCACGGGGCAGAGGGGAAGATCAGGCAGCAAATACAGCTGCGATCCATGATTCTTGAATGAAAAATAACCTAGAAAATCTGAACCGACCTAAACCGTGAATATGCAAAGGTCTAGTGTTGATAATTAAAGGGATGGGGTCTATAGTAAACTAAGCAGATAGGTTTTTTGCGTTGCATGAAGGGGTGAACGTCATATCATGAGATTGTTGTTGCGAAAAAACTTTTGGGCGATCTTTCTTGCCGACATGACGCTGCTTATTCTCTGCTATTTTTATGCTTATTGGCTGCGGTTTGATGGAAGAATCGATAGGGCTACGCAGATGCTTATGGTGGTTACGCTTGTCCCTTTGTTGCTTTGCAAGATGTCCAGCTTTATTTTCTTTGATCTTTACAAGGGGATGTGGAGATATACAAGCATCAACGATCTGGTAAATGTAATCAAGGGAGCGGTGGCTGGTTCGCTGCTGTTCGTGGTTTACCTTGCAGGGCGCTACCATTTTTTGGGGATATCCCGTTCAGTCATCCTGGCGGATCTCATCTTTACCATCGTGGCTATTGGCGGGCTACGCTTGCTAATCCGGCTCTATTTTCAAAGGCAACCGGGTTTACTAGTAGAAGAACTTTCCTTTTGGCGCAGGTCGCGGGCGGACGTCCGCAAGGTCCTCATATGGGGGATAGACCCTTGCGCCGAGAGGCTTCTTCGAGAATTGAGCGGCGGCCACAAGACTCAATACAAAGTGATCGGTTTTGTTGACGAAAGTAGTGTCCACAAGGGGATGAAGATCCACGGGGTCCCCATTTTGGGATCCCTTGAAGATATCCCCCATCTGGTTGTTTTTTATGAGATCGATGATATATTTATCGCCGTTCCTAATATGCCCGGAAAAAAGATTAAAATAATTATTGAGACATGCGCAGGTTTGGGGGTCCGTTTCAAAGCCGTCCCTTCCCTCACCGAGAGAATCAATGGAGCTATCGCAGACCATCTGCGGGATATCAAGGTGGAAGACCTGCTGGCGCGGGAACCTGTGCAGCACGATATGTCTGTCGTGTGTAGGGAGTTGGAAGGCAAGACCGTCCTGGTGACGGGGGCTGGCGGATCGATAGGGTCGGAACTAGCCAGGCAGATCATGGTTTTTCATCCAGAAACGCTGGTGCTGCTCGATAATGCCGAAACCCCGCTGTATAATATTGAGATGGAACTACGTCGGACCCCCGGAAGTATCAAGGTGATCCCTTGTATCGGGGATATTCGGTCTATGAAAAACCTTGATCGCATTTTCAAGCAGTATAAGCCGGATGTCGTATATCATGCCGCGGCCTACAAGCATGTCCCGATGATGGAGATTGCACCGCTGGACGCGATCCATAACAATATCCTCGGAACCTATAAAGTTGCGACCATTGCCTGTAAATACGCGGTCGAAAAATTCGTCATGATCTCTACCGACAAGGCGGTCAAACCCTCTTCCATTATGGGAGCAACAAAGCGGGTGGCGGAAATGATCGTACAAAGCATGAACGGTAATGGAACGAGGTTTGCCGTCGTGCGGTTCGGGAATGTCCTCGGCAGCAATGGCAGCGTGGTCCCATTATTCGAGAAACAGATAGCCGAAGGCGGACCGGTCACGATAACCCATCCCGAGGTCGCGCGCTATTTCATGACCATACCAGAAGCAGTGATGTTGGTTCTCATTGCCGGAGCGATGAGCCGGGGGGGTGAACTGTTTCTGCTCGATATGGGCGAGCCTGTTAAGATTGTAGACTTGGCCAAGAACATGATTCAGCTTGCTGGTCTCGTCCCCGACAAGGATATAGAGATCAAATTCATTGGCCTCAGGCCAGGTGAGAAACTCCATGAAGAACTACTCATCGCCGGTGAAGATGTGGTCGATACGGCCTATGAAAAGATCAAGGTCTGTAAGAATGCCAACAACATCGATGAACGCATCCTTTATGAAGCAGTCGAGCGTTTCAATGTGCTGGTTGAAGATTCCTATGATCACCATGCTGCGGTGAGCATTCTCAAGCGACTGATCCCGGCGTATCATCATGAGGATAAAACCGTATTCAGGGATGTTGTCACTATTGTAAAACCGGACACGATCGCTTCCCCGACACCCCCCTCGAGCAAGAAAGTTCAGACCTGATTGCGCACCACGAATCTGCACATGGTACTGTGATCAGGGCGATCAATCTCTTTATTCAGGGTATTATTTACATGCATATTTTTTACAATGGCATACCAGATCGTGATCTATTCCAGCCAGTATTTTTAATCATTGAATGAGTGGGCCGGCCTATGCATAATCGTCTGAGACAGCCACACACCTGGTTAATTGACCTGCAAGATTCTTTGGAGCAATTGTCGCCTCAGGTCTTATGCGGAACGGTATTCATCCTAAGCACCTTGGCGCTGATACCAATCTGGGCTCATTATGATATCGTTGCCCGAGACGGTGCCCATCTATATATACCTGTTGCCAGACTTTTCTTAGAGGGGCGCTTCCATGAGGCGCTCTATGGTACCTACAAGCCGATCTTCCCGCTGCCATTATATGAGTTCTCTATCTTTCTTATGGCGAAAACCACTGGATTTGATCTTGAATTATCCGGAAGATTGGTATCCGCGTTAAGTTTCGTCCTAGGATCTCTAGGCGTCTACAAGGTCACAGAGCTGATCTTCAAGAATAGACTAACTGCGCTCTTGTCCGTGCTTTTTTTTATTAGCAATGGGGAACTTCTTGATCGCTCAGTCGATTGTCTGAAAGAATCCCTGTTGGTGTGCTTGGTGGTGTGGGGTAATTATTATATCCTTAAGGGGATATACTCGGAACGAGGCACATGGTTCTTTTTCTTGGGAACCAGTTTGTTTCTTTTAGGGGCCTTGGTACGAGGAACCGCCCTCATCTTCTTTGGTGCGTGGTTAATTATAGGGGTGTTTTATAAGCGAGAAGGATTAACTTGGAGATTGATGATCCTCTCGGTTCCATTACTCGGTGTGTTTTTAATTGGGTATTTCATGCCCACACTGCCTATATTCAGGAGGAGCCTATCTTTCATAAGGTTCCTTTCTTTCGATCATTGGGTGTTGACCCCCTCAATATTCTTCTATATGAGTCAAGACTTTTTCCGTGAATTTCTGGCCAGATCCTTTTATGGTATAGCCGTTTTTGGGTTGCTTGGGCTTTATTATCTTAGGCGAGAGTACTATGCCATTCATATAATGATTGTCATGGTGATTTTTTACTTTGTATGTATGAAAACGGGTTGGAATTATACAGGCCGTGGTTCGGATAGATACATATTGGCTCCGATTATATGGCTCATACCCATTGCTTCCTATGCCGTTTTTAGAGCTATAACCTCATCGGGCAAGTTTTTAAAATATCTTGCAATTCTGGCTATTGTTGTATGCCCAATGCTTTTTGTGGGGAAAGCATTTACTCCACCCGATCAAGACAGATTGGCAAGGAAAGCAGCCGGGTTGTGGATCCTTTCCCAGGTTGGTCCCCATCAGGATATGATTACCACAGACGAAAGGATTACGTTTTATGGCCACGGTCATATCCTTTATCTCCATGACGATCTTGTGCTCGGCACTATAGACAAGAAGGTAGCGAAGAGGTATCCGGAAGGTTCGGACATAGTATTATCTGATATCATCAATCCTGATAGAATCAGGATGCCCATCGCAATCGAGATCCGCTCAAGTCAAGGTAATTTATGGAAGAATTACCTAGATTCACTCAAGATAAGGCCCAATCGGGTGTTCAGGGAGATCTGGGTCTATCTTCCCGGCAGAATTAGAACTGAGTGATGTTGATGGGTGAACATCCTGGAGAAACGTGGCGATTTCTTGAGTTGCTCCATCGCAGAGAATGGGGCTGAAGAACTTGACTTGCGAGGTACTTGATGATAATGCCGGGAGAGGCTGATTGCTCTTTGATGGAAATTGCGCTGGAAGAGGCGGAAAAGGCTGCCCATCAAGGGGAAGTCCCGATCGGGGCCGTGCTCATCGTTGCAGGGGAGATCTTCCGGGATCATAACCGGATAATCATGGATTCCGATCCGAC